>Ga0209225_1000707_pt1 | contig 36575 bp, 34 predicted proteins | sample WasSprMetagenome_FD_184732 | JGI IMG/M metagenome (GOLD analysis project Ga0209225, IMG submission 184732) | Sulfidic aquatic microbial communities from Washburn Spring, Yellowstone National Park, USA - WS (SPAdes) (version 3) | ecosystem: Environmental > Aquatic > Thermal springs > Hot (42-90C)... | reverse complement strand
CACCTATCCATGTTCGCAGTAACCCATGTTGTTGTAGTAAGCGAGGAGGTAAAGAGAAAGATGAGGGAGATGAAAGACAATTACAGGCTTGAAAAAAGAATTGGGGACATGGAGATATATAGAGTCCTTCCAACAGTTGATAGGATTGTAGCCCCCTGCCACTTCGAACCAAATCTATTCACTGGAAAAGATTGGAAGAAGGCCTTTTACGAGTGGTTCAGAAGGGGGGAGACTCTCCATATTCCCCTTTTATTTGGAAAGGACGATGGGAGAATCCGACTGAAAGCAAAAGACTTAGATGAGATAAAAGAGGTTCCTCTTTGCGTTGACCCTTACACCATAAAGGTAAAGGTCTATCCTGAAAGGATAGACTTTGAAACGACCCTTATAGGCCACCCCCACATAGTCCGGGTCTCATACCATCCATTCTGGAAGGTTTATGGAGCAAAGACCATATATCTCTGCGCCCCATCCTTCATTCTCCTTATCCCTGAAACAAACCAGGTCTCCCTTATCTTTGAGGAAAACATGGTCCATTATGCGGGATGGGCCTTCTCTTTTTCCTCCCTCATTTTGCTCCTCACATATGCCCTGAGAAGCATGAAAATCCTGTAAAAACCCTCATGAAGAAGATTGAAATGGCTTTCTCTTCTATCCTCGCAGAAAACGGGGATTTCAATTATTTTTTCATGCTCAGATATTGCCTTAAGGCAAAGGGCAAAAACGTAATGGGTGTGCCTGTCTATAATGTCCAGGTGTCTAAGAACAAAGCTTCTTTTATAGGCCTTTGCACCTATGGAATAGTCAGTGAAGGGTAGTCTGAGAAGGCTTTTCGCAAGGAAGATATAAAAAGACCCTGCAATTTTTCTGAAAAAACCCCTCCTTTCAGCGCCAGTCCTTTTTGACCCTATGACTATCACTGCTTCCTCGAGTAATCTACTGGCCTCCTCCACAAAGGAAAAATCATGGGGGAGATCCATATCGAGGCAGATCAAATGCTCGTATTTTGCATTGAGTACGGCCTCCTTAAATGCCAATCCAGCCCCTCTCTCATCTATCCTCAGCGACCTTACCTCAGGATTGGTATCTTCAAGTGATCTGGAGAGAGAATACGTTTTATCAGTCGATCCATTATCGACAAGCAAAATTTCAAAAAGGACAGATCTTTGTCGAAGAAAGGATAAGAGCCTAACCGTATTTGGCACGATTATTCGTTCCTCGTTGTGGACAGGAATGACGATGCTTAACGGGTTTTCCACAGAGCTATTATACATCTAATGAAAAAAAGATGGCACGACTTATGCAAACTGCTCGCCAGAAATGGGTGAGAATGTAAGGGAAAAAGTCTTAAAAGCTGCTCTTCGAGCAAGATTCCTCCCTTCGCCAATTACCTTTGATCGGGTGGCGCTGAATCTCTTTTCTAATCCGGGGATGACCTTTGACGATCTTTGTACTCTCTTAGAGTGCGACTGCGCGATCCATCTGAAGATCCTGAGCATCGCAAACAATCCCTTTTACTCTAATGGTTCTGAAATATTCTCCTTTTTGACTGCCGCACGACTTATTGGATACGAAGATCTAAGAAACATCGTCTTCTCTCTTCTCCTTCAAAATAGCGCCCATCCACTCCCCTTTCAGAATAAGGAACTCCTTATTTCCATTTTCAAGCACTCTCTTTACGTTGCCGTAGCGGCAGAGGTTCTTGCAAAAAGAACATTTGTTGAAGATCCATCTAAAGCCTTTTCGGTAGCCTTAGTTCATGACATAGGAAAGCTCCTACTTCTTACAACTCTTAAGGAGTATGGTGAGATAGTCGAGGAGGCCGAAATAACCGGTCAGGATCTTTCAGTCCTCGAAAGGGAAAGATTGGGGGTAGACCACTCTGAGGTAGGTGGGCTCCTTGCGCGCAGATGGGGACTTCCCTCGCTCTTTGTCCATGTAATCTCCGAACACCACAAAAGACCGGATAATCATGGTCTCCCTGGAATTATTTACTCCTGTGATAGGTTCTCGCTTTCTCAAGAAGACCTCGGCCATTTTGGCTTTATACTCCGCGGAGCCCGCGAGGAGGTAGAAAGGGAGTACGAAAGAAAGCTCACCCCCCTACAATTTTTGTTGACAGCTACAGAAATTGTAGATAAATAGATAGTCGAAGGTGGTATGAGGGCTTAAGCCAAAGACTTACAAATAAGGGTACGAGTCTTGCAAAAGAACTTACAAAAACTTTTGGGAGGTTGGAGATGAAGAAATTTAGAGACGAAAAGGGCTTCACACTGATCGAACTAATCATAATCATTATCATTTTGGGCATCCTCGCAGCGGTTGCTATCCCGAGGTATATTGACATGAAGAAGCACGCAGCAGATGCAACAGCAGATGCAGTACTTGGAGCGCTAAGGGGGGCAGAGACGATAAAGTTCTCAAATTACTTGCTTAAGGGTACAGATTATACTCTAAAGGATGTCATTGAAGGGGCACAGGTTGAGGGCGCAAGCGTAACATACCATTCTGCGGGAACAGGTGGGACTATTACCGTTGCAAGCAACCAGTATACCTTCGGGTATACTCCGCATGGCACTGACAAACCAGGCCAGTTTACAAAGGGCTGGTAAAAAATAGGAGGAGTAAGCATGAAGGCATTAAAGAACACAAAAGGTTTTACTCTTATCGAGCTCATAGTGATCATCATCGTCTTGGGAATTCTGGCTGCAACAGCGATACCGAAATACGTCGACTTGACAAAAGAAGCAAGGGAAGCCACAGCAAGGGGCATACTTGGCGGCATGAGGGGCGCGAACGCTCTGCTCTTCGCTGACAGGGCCCTGAAGGGCACAACAGGTACCTACACGATCGGGGATGTGTACGCTGCCGCCCAGGTCAGTGGAGTCGAGGCCACTACGCCCGGGACAGATCTTTCAATGCAGATCAAAGTAGGGGGTGAAGCGTATACCTATACCATGGACACAACGGGTCAAGCGCCGACTACCCTTCCAGTAGTGGGCGTTTCGAACAAGAACTGGTAAAGGAGACCTTGGTGAGGGGCCTTCTGCTCTGGGACAAGAGCTGCTCTCCCCGCAGCTCTTGTCCCCTCTTACGTTCAGAAGAACTGTAATGAAGTCTGGACTCAATGACTGAGAGTCTACGGTTGGGGTTGTCTATGTCTCGCCTCCAAATGCTGTGCTTCTGAAGCACTATCCCTGGGGGCAATTCCTCCGAGTGAGTGAATCTTTCGAGCTGTGCCTGGCTAAGAACGGTGAAAGGGACCTGGACAGATTAGAAGGGGTCAGAGCTGAGAATTCTCAGGGAACAGGCATCCTGCACTGGCTTACATCTACTGGGGGACCGTCCGAGTCCTCAACATCGTGTGCTAACCTGTTCCAATTCAGTTCTCAAAGGGAGGGAGCCTAACCCAGCGGGAGCTCGCAAGGAGGCTTAAGCTCGGCCTCACTAAATTTCCTATTTTTTGTGCCCAAGTACTGCACAAAAGTAAACCGGCTGTAACTCCGTGTACCCTTAGGTTCCAAGCACCAAGCACAAGCTACTCGAGTTCGTACGACCAGTAATACTTTATACCGCTTTCTTTGAGATAGGTCTCTATTGAAGGGTGATAATCATGGGCAACGAAGAGAAGGTATGTCTCTTTCTTTTCCCTCTTTCCGATCTCTTCTGCTATCTTCAGAAATCTCCTTATTTCGCTTTTCGAAGGCCTCACCTTCACTTCCCCTAATAAGAGGATCTTTTCCCCATTTCTTTTTCCCTCGCCCCAGAGGTTTATCTGATACTCCCCGTAGTATCTCCTTACGAGCTTACCTATGACCTCTATACCCTCTGACCTTAGAAGCTTCGGTAAAGCCTTATAGGCCGTGTTCTCAAGAGAATAACCGACCGAATTCGATACACCTTCCAGCCTTTCCTGAATCATATCGACCCTTCGCGTGAGTTTGATGAGAGCCTCTTCTGTCCTCTTTTGAGCCTGCGCAAGTTCCTCCACAACTTTTTCAAGCCTTGTAAGTCTCTCTTCTGCCCTTCTATTTGCCTCAATTAGCTCCTCTATTACCTTTTCCACTTTCCCAAGACGATCCTCTACTGCGGAAAGACGCTCTTCAAACTTCCTCTGGGCTTCAGCAAGCTCCTCTATTATCTTTTCTACTCTTCCAAGACGATCCTCTACTGCGGAAAGACGTTCTTCGACCCTTTTCTGAGCCTCTGTAAGCTCGTTCACGGACACTGAAAGAGTGTGGACCGCATCTATTAGCTTTGCAAGTTCAGCTGAAAAAACAGATTTCGAGATCTCGTCAAAGTACCTGCCTAAAACCTCACCAAGTTTCTCCGCTATAGAAGGCTCAAAGACCTGCTTTAGATCGGAGATGATTTGGGAGAGATTCACCATGTAAAAATACTAACAGATTCACGAGGAAAAAGAAAGCCTCCTTCCCAAGCTTAAAATAGTTGCGGCTTCCAATTTTAGCTGCTAAAATTCTCGGAATGGCTGGCCTCCTTTTTTCCATTTTTCTTTTTTTAGTCTCCCTTTTCTATTTCTACCCTTTTCTTAGTGGAAAAACCATCTTCATCGAAAGGGACCTTGCAGTCTTTTTCATCCCACCGAGGTTTCTCTGGGTAAAGATGGTTAAGGCATTCGAACTTCCACTCTGGAATCCCTATCAGTATTCTGGTATTCCACTTCTTGCCACCCTCCAGCCCGGTATCTTTTATCCACCCCAGGTCCTTTACCTCATTCTGCCTTTCTCCCTTGTCTGGAACTGGTTGATAATCCTCCATTTTTTCTTCGCAGGATTCACCACGTACCTTTTTGCCCGTTACATGAAAGCCTCTGAGCTTGCATCTTTTACCTCAGGTCTCACATTCATGCTTTCCGGTTACATGCTTTCAGTCCACAACCTCATTCCCCATCTTTTTTCTGTATCATGGTTCCCCCTTGTGCTTTTGAATTTCTTAAAGTACATGGATGAAAGAAGACTCCCCTATATCGTCCTCACATCCTTCTGCCTTACAATGCAGTTCCTTGCAGGGGGAGCAGAGATTCTTCTTATGACCCTCCTTGTACTTCTTGTCCTACTCATTCTCTTATCCAAAAAAAGTATCCTTTCTGAGGCGAAACCCTTTCTGTTTTTGCTTTTTCTTTTCCTACTTCTTTCATCTATCCAGCTTTTTCCCTTTCTCGAGCTCCATCTCTGTAGCATAAGGAGAGGGGGTTTAAGTTACTTTGAGGCAACCACATGGTCCTTTGCCTATAAGGATTTCCTTTTATTTTTCATGCCCGATGCCTTTGGTTACGGCCTAAGCGACACAAAGTACTGGCAGAACCAATCGTGGCTTAAGACTATATATCTCGGTTTTGCCCCATTCTTCTTAAGCATCCTTTACCTTCTGTCGAAGGACAGAAAAAAATGGCTTTTTCTTCTCCTTATGTCCCTTTCTTTTCTTTTTGCCCTGGGAAAGCACACGCCTCTTTACAGGCTCATATATCACATCCCACCCTTTGGAAGTGTGAGGTACCCTGTGAAATTCCTCTTCCTTTTCTTCTTTTCCATCTCGATCACGACAGGGCTTGGGCTCGATGTGCTAAAAGAGGGTGTGATGAAAAAGGATAAAAGAATTGAGAAGGCGGTAAAAATAGCTTTTTATTTGGGTTTTTTCTTCTTCCTTTCTTTCGCTTATGTGCTTCTATTCAAAGACGAGCTTTCCCGCACCTTTGAGCTACTCGGTTTTTGCCCGCCCGAATTCAATACTGTGCAGTTCAACATACATAACCTGAGGAGATTTCTCATTTTTTCTGCCATTCTCTCTATGCTTCCTCTCTTCCTTTTAAACCTTCGATTCAAAAAGTTCCTGCTCTTACTTATCGTTTCTGTCATGGGAGCAGATCTCTTCCTCGCAAACTACGGTTACTGGATAAAGGCAGAATGGAAAGCTTACATAGCTAAAGGAAAAATAGTGGAAAGGCTCGAAAAAAGCCCGGGTAGGTACTTTGTCACTCCAAGGACGTCGGAAGAGTTCAAGTTCTTTCCAAGAAACAAAATCGCTTTGGGCCCTTATTATGCCTCGCTTTTTGGCCTTTCTTCCATCGACGGCTCCGAGGTCATGAGAATAAAATGGCACGAGAGGTTCTTGAATCTGATCAAGGCTTCACCCTCATTCGAGGCTGCAAGAAAATGGCTCGAAATAGGCGGAGTACGTTATCTTATCTCCTCAAAAAAAATAGAGGGCCTAAAAGAGATAGAAAGGGTCGAGCTTTCAAAGGAGATAGTCTATCTATACGAGATAGAAGGTGCCAAAAGAACCGCGTTTTTTGGGAAAGTGAGATGGGCGAGGAACGAGGAAGAGGCGCAGTCTATTCTTTTAGACCCGAAGTTTAACCATAGATCTGAGCTTGTAATAGAAGGTAGGGGAGAAGGGGTTACCCTTTCCGGAGAGTTGATCGAAGGAGATTTAAAAATCTTAAAGGATGAACCAAGGAGAGTACTTATCGATGTTGATACGCCACAAGATGGCTTCCTTTATCTCTCAGATACTTTCTTTCCAGGGTGGAAGGCATACGTAGATGGTAAGAAAGCAGAGATCAGGAAAGCTAACATCGCATTCAGGGCAGTATTTGTGGAGAAGGGGCATCATACGGTGGAACTCATTTACAGCCCAGCTTCTTTCTGGCTCGGACTTGTAATTTCGGTCTTTGGGATTCTTACGTCGATCTATGTTTTAAGGAGCAAGAGGAGGCTTCTTTTCTAACTCTTTTTCTCCCAATTGGGCGGAAAGTATTGGTCATAATGGCATCTCGTAAGAGAAATACAACCTTATCCCTTTTTCTTCCACGTATTTTCTCACATCTGGAGAAGCCTGGTACACAACCGTTATGAGTATCTTTTTCCCCTCAATGACTTTTTCTATTTTCTGGATTGTACTAATGAATTCATCAACGTCCCTCTTTTTCAGCTGGGTCTTACAATCCCCTACGATCCAAACGTCCTCTCCATCCTTCTTTCCTCTGCCAACTATGTTCACTTCCTCATATTTTCCAGGAGATATTTCTATGTAGTCCCTTTTTAAGTATTCCACGCTCTCAATCCCAAAATCCCTCTTGAGTATACCGGGAAGGCCTTTAAACGCTCTATCTTCGAGGATGTACCCGACTGTGTGGGAAAGACCACCTATCTGCTCTCTCATCTTTTTATGTTCCTCGGTCAGTTTTTTGACTGTCTCTGTTAGTGACGCGACTGTGTTCTCAAGTCTTACAAGTCTCTCCTCGGTCTTTTCCTGGGCTTCTGCAAGTTCCTCAACTCTTTGTTCTGTCCTCTTCTGAGCTTCTGCAAGTTCAGCTACTACCTGTTCAAGTCTTGTTAGTCTCTCTTCGGTCTTTTTCTGGGCTTCTGCGAGTTCAGCGACTGTGTTCTCAAGTCTTACAAGTCTCTCTTCGGTCTTTTTCTGGGCCTCTGCGAGTTCCTCAACTCTTTGTTCTGTCCTCTTCTGAGCTTCTGCAAGTTCAGCTACTACCTGTTCAAGTCTTGTTAGTCTCTCCTCGGTCTTTTTCTGGGCCTCTGCGAGTTCCTCAACTCTTTGTTCTGTCCTCTTCTGAGCTTCTGCAAGTTCAGCTACTACCTGTTCAAGTCTTGTTAGTCTCTCCTCGGTCTTTTTCTGGGCCTCTGCGAGTTCCTCAACTCTTTGTTCTGTCCTCTTCTGAGCTTCTGCAAGTTCAGCTACTACCTGTTCAAGTCTTGTTAGTCTCTCCTCGGTCTTTTTCTGGGCCTCTGCAAGTTCCCTTACCGCTTTTGTGAGGATCTCAAGCTCCTTTCTTAGCTCGAGAAAATCCTCCCTCTTAACTACTTCTCCTACTGCCTTTTCTACAAATTTCAGGATTTTGATGAAGACGCTACGCGTCTGAGGATCGATTTTCTCAAGTTCCTCTATAAGTTCCGCACTGAAAAGCATAATTAATTATACCACAGAAGAGCAGAAAATGGGTATAAGAAAGGCCCAGTTGGTAGTGGAAAATGTTCCGTGTAAATTCGTCCACTCAAGAACAATGGGGCTGTACTTTCGAGAGTCACAATTCCATAAAAACGATGAATATGCCCGATGAAGGAACTTAAAGAATTAAGCCACCAGATTTACTGAAGGAGTTTTAATACCGCCCAATACGGCCCTTAAGGACCACTGGGAAATGTATGATACTCCATTCAAAAGAATTGTCGAACAAGGAAAATAAGGGGAGCATTCCCCACCCATTCCGTCTTCCTATTAGCAAGTCCCTGAATTTAGGATGTGGGATCAAACGATACCGAGCTTTCTCCAGTTAGGGAGAGTCTTTTCCAAAAATGCCTCTGCTAGTTCTTCTGCTCGGGGTAGTATATCTTCCCGGCTCGTAATCGGCTTTCCATCTACCAAAAGACCCCGGCCAAGGGAAATCAGCCTTTCAGTGAGATATGTTCCAAGGCTTTTTCTATCAGCTTTAGGGTGGGTTATGTGAAAGCTTGCCAGAATCTGGTCAACGTCCCCTGCCGAGACTACCCAGGGAAGAGCAGAGGCGATAAGGTAGCGGTAGGGAGCGCCGCGGGATGCAGATTCTATTAGCACGCGGTTTAAGGCCTTCGCTGCCCGAGGATCAAAAGATTTTGGAGGAAGGAGTGCCACGTGTCCAGCATGTAGCATGAGACCCAATGCTTGTATCGTCTCCGGAAGGGTCCGGTTACTTGTGCTCCCACTAACAGGCACCTGCAAAAGATCTTTCAGCGTCTTCTGACCGTCTGCAAGGGCCTCATATAATGGAGCGTAAATTTCGGGCCTGCCCATCACTTCTCCGGCACTCGTCGAGAATTTGTAAGGATTTTCTCCTTCTCCTGCAGACGGCCGGGCGATGAACGCAAAGCGTCGCGAAAGAAGAGCATCTCTCTGCTCCTCTGGCCAAATTGGTGCCTGACCTCGGGCCCAGATATCCCGGCGGAAGGATTGGTTAACAAGAACATCGAGCATGACCTGACGTTCCGTAGGGTCACTGTACGTGGCGAGGATGCGCTTTGCGTTCTCTGGCAACATTGCCACAAGGTACCAGTCTGAAGCAGTCGCTGTTCCCACGAAGCGGAGCTTATGGGAAGAAAGTTTATAGCGGTGAGGCTTGTTAAAGCCTCGCGCACCTGCCAGAGACGCATAAGGTGCTGGATCGGGAGTCCAGAAAGCCAACCTGGGAGGGCATTGTACGAAAAGTAAACCAGACCTCCCGGGAAAAGCGCATTATCGAGGCAGCCGTATAGACTCTCTCGTACAGACCTCGAGATCCAGGACAAAACACCGTGGGCACTCACGTAGTGGAACCGGCCGAGTTCCTCCGGCCAATTGGCTGCAAGATCAACAAAGTTTGCTTCGATGAAGCGAACATTTGTTAACCCCGCAGCCGAAGAAAGATGTTTCGCATGCGCAATATGCAGGGGATTGAAGTCAACGCCCACGAATTCGATTTCCGGTCGGCAGGCTGCAAGTAGCCAAAGGTTCAAGCCCTGTCCGCATCCCAGTTCCAAATATCTCAAGCCTTTTTCGCTCGTAAGTGAGGGCGGGCGCACTCCATGAACGAGCGCGCAAAGATCGAGCCAGAGCGGGTCTTGTTCACGGTAGTAGCCAAACGTGTAACCCACATCTACGTTATATCCCAGTCCCCAATTCATTGAGCAGCCCCTTCTTCAAAAGTACTAATATGGAAGGATCTCTATCCGACCCATCCATCATCATCAATGATCGTGCGCACCGCTGTAAGCTTCACCACTCCCTCACCAAAACTTCCCCCAACCGGGTTAAAAATGTCAAGATAGAAGTATTCAGTTTTGTGCCCCCCTTTTTGAACTCTTAAATTGTACACAAAGTGCTCCCCACGGGAACCCCCACTTCGAAACCTATGGCACCTTTGAGACGATGAGTCGGTGTCTTATGGGAAAGTTATTTAGAGCACATGGATTTTGCACAGGTTCTCTTGCTTTCAGCAAAAAAAACAGATAAAATCTGTACTCGGAGTAAGATGAAAATAACAGAGGCTCTGAAGCAGGAAATCATAAGGATTGTGGATGAAAGGATAAGGGAGGCCCATGTAACAAAGGAGGATTTCTCTGAACTCAAAAACATAGTGAAAGAGCTTGCGAAGGCTCAGAAAAACTCTGAAGTGAGACTGACAAGGTTGGAGAAGGCAGTAGAGGAGCTTGCTCAAGCTCAGAAGAGGACAGAGCAGAGGGTAGAAGAGCTTGCTCAAGCTCAGAAGAGGACAGAGCAGAGGGTAGAGGAACTTGCTCAAGCTCAGAAGAGGACAGAAGAATGCTTAAGAAAGCTCATAGAAGAACACAGAGAGACAAGAAGGCAGCTTGGAGGACTATCGGGTACTGTGGGATACTATCTTGAAGACAGGGCGTTAAAATCTCTACCATCCCTACTTAAGGAGAGGTACGGCATCACTCTCACCTCAAGACCCATAAGGAGATTCCTTGAAGACAAGAGGGGGAGACCTTTAGAAGTGAACATATACGCAGAGGGAAGAAAGGATGGGAAAGAGATATACGTGATAGGAGAGAGTAAAGCCCAGCTATCAAAAAATGACATAAGGGATTTTCTGATGAAGAAGATAGGTTCTCTCAGCCTTAAAAAGGAAATCTTTCCTTTAGTTGTGACTTACATGATTCAGGATCCTAAAGTAGAGGACTATGCGAAGGAGCAGGGGGTTGCCCTTTTTTACTCATATGATCTCGAACTTTAAGATTCTTCGTCCTTTCCTCTGACCCATTTCACACTTTTGGCAATCAGTTATTTGCTCTTTCTCGTTTAAACAGATTTCTCCATATTAGGCCTGGGCGAGGGATGGTGTATCGTCAGTTTCATGATAAGGGCTCAAGCTATTGATAGCAAGATGTCAAAAAGGCGATCTGGCGTTCAAAATAAACAAGCGGACTCTCACTACCTTCCCTTTACTTGGGTCTTTGAAATCTGATAGATTTTTAGTCCCATGGATAAGATAGTCGTTAAGGGGGCAAGGCAGCACAACCTAAAGAATATCGATGTGGTCATGCCAAGAAACAAGCTTATCGTGATTACAGGGCCAAGTGGGTCTGGGAAATCAAGCCTCGCCTTCGACACGATCTATGCTGAAGGACAAAGAAGATACGTGGAATCCTTATCTTCCTATGCGAGGCAATTCCTTGAACTCATGGACAAACCCGATGTGGACTACATAGAGGGTTTATCTCCCGCAATAAGCATAGAACAGAAAAGTTTAAGTAAAAATCCGAGAAGCACAGTTGGAACCGTGACTGAGATTTACGATTATTTAAGACTTCTTTTTGCGAGGATAGGGCACGTATTCTGCTACAACTGCGGAAAGGAAATAAAGAGTCAGCATGCTCCCCAGATAGTCGATAGCATCCTATCTTTTGAACCTGGGGCAAAAATAACCATTTACGCCCCCATAGTTAGGGGGAGAAAAGGGGAATATAGAAAGGAGCTTGATGAGTTAAGGAGGCAGGGCTTTACAAGGGTGAGGATAGATGGGATCGTGTATGATCTTTCCGAGGAGATAATTCTCGATAAGAATAAAAAACACGAGATAGATCTTATAGTGGACAGGATAGTCTTAAGGGAGAAAATAGAGAGAAGGCTTTTCGAATCCATAGAGCTTGCACTCAATAAGGCACAAGGGATTGTCAAAGTCGAGAAAGATGGTGAAACCTACATATTCAGTGAGAATTTCGCATGTCCTGACTGTGGGATAAGCTATCCGGAGATAACGCCGAGGATGTTCTCTTTCAATAACCCATATGGAGCCTGCCCTGACTGTTTCGGTCTTGGTGTAAAAGAATATTTTGATCCCCAGCTTATCGTCCCAAACCCTGATCTATCATTAAGGGAGGGGGCAATAGCCCCATGGGCAGAGAAAAACCCTCTTCATTTTCTGCCATTTTTCGAATCCCTCATCGACCATTACAAGATCGATATAAGGAAGCCTTTTAAGGAGCTTCCTGAGGATATAAAAAATGTCCTCCTTTTCGGCTCAGGCGGAAAACCTATACCCTTCTACATTGAGAGGGGCTCAAGAAGAGAGATAGTCATGAGACCATACGAAGGGGTGATAGGGGAGCTTAAAAGAGAATGGGAAAATGCGGATCCCTGGGAAAAAGAGAGGCTCGAGAGATTCATAAATTTGGTTCCCTGCCCAACATGTAATGGGGCAAGGCTAAAAAAAGAGATGCTCTGGGTAAAAATCGCTGGTTTAAATATCCATGAGGTCTCAAAGATGACCATCTCTTCCGCCTTGAATTTCTTCAAGAACCTGGAGCTTAGCGAGAAGGAAAAGGAGATATCGCGGGTTGTTTTAAAGGAGATCATTTCCAGACTTCAGTTTTTGATGGATGTGGGCCTTGATTACATAACCCTCGATAGAAACTCGGCGACACTATCTTCGGGTGAGTCCCAGAGGATAAGGCTTGCGACCCAGATAGGTTCGGGGCTTACAGGAGTCTTATACGTGCTCGATGAACCAAGTATCGGACTCCACCAAAGGGATAACGAGAGACTCCTTAAGACACTTTTTCGTTTGAGGAACCTTGGAAATACAGTGGTCGTTGTAGAACATGACTATGAGACTATTGTCCAGTCTGACTACGTTGTCGATCTTGGGCCCGGAGCGGGTGAACACGGGGGTTATCTCGTTTTTCAGGGAAGACCAGAGGAGCTCGCCCACTATGAAAAGTCGCTAACAGGCCAGTATATATCTGGCAGACTGAAGATAGAGGTCCCTATAAGGAGGAGAAGGCCCAAAGGTTTCCTCACAGTAAAGGGAGCAAGGGCAAACAATCTCAAAAATATAGACGTTAGAATTCCCCTTGGTGTCTTTACGTGCGTGACAGGGGTATCGGGCTCCGGAAAAAGTACGCTCGTTGTAGATACACTTTATCCTCTACTTAAGCAGAAGATATTTAGATCGAAGGAAAGGGCAGGAGAGGTAGATGGCATATACGGTTATGAAGAGATAGACAATGTTATAGATATCGATCAATCTCCAATAGGTAGGACACCGAGATCAAACCCCGCCACGTACACAGGAGTATTCACATTCATAAGAGAAGTATTTGCTAAACTTCCAGAATCGAGGATAAGGGGATACAAAGAGGGAAGGTTCAGCTTCAATGTGAAAGGAGGAAGATGTGAGACATGTAGGGGGGAAGGATATGTGAAGATAGAGATGCAATTTCTTCCCGATGTTTACATAGTCTGCGACCAGTGTAAAGGGAGGCGTTATAATAGGGACACCCTCGAGATTCTATATAAGGGTAAAAGCATAGCGGATGTTCTCGATATGACAGTAACGGAGGCCATGGATTTCTTCGATGCCATACCCCATATTAAGAAGAAGCTGAAAGTCCTATACGATGTTGGGTTAGGTTACATAAGACTCGGACAGCCCGCAACCACACTGTCAGGAGGGGAGGCTCAAAGGATAAAGCTATCCCGTGAACTTTCAAAGAGGGAAACGGGTAGAACCTTATACATACTCGATGAGCCAACAACTGGACTACATTTTGCGGATATAGAAAAACTGATAAAAGTTCTAAATGAGCTCGTGGAAAGGGGAAATACTGTTATCGTTATCGAGCACAACATGGATGTGATAAAATGCGCTGACTATATCATAGATTTAGGACCTGAAGGAGGGGAAAAAGGTGGGGAAATAGTAGCTCAGGGAACACCTGAGGAGATCATGGCCTGCGAAAGGAGTTACACTGGAGTTTTCTTGAAAAAGTATCTAAACGAGACAGAATTTAGGGAATCTATCTGGAAAAGGATAGCTCCTTGAAAGTCATAGCAATACCTGCAAGATACGGTTCTAAGAGACTTCCTGGGAAGCCTTTAAGGCAGCTATGCGGTAAACCTTTAGTACAGTGGGTTTATGAGAGGGCAAGAGAATCGAGGAAAAAGGATATTGTCTTAATAGCGACAGATGATGAAAGAATAAGGGAGGTTGCTCAGTCCTTTGGAGCAGAAGTCATAATGACTCCTAAGGATTTGGGGAGTGGGACAGAAAGGATATATGAGGCGACAAAGGATATGGGTGCGGAATTCATAGTCAATCTTCAAGGCGATGAACCATTCATAGATCCCTCTCTCATTGATATGCTATTCGAACACTTAGAGAAGACTGAAGATGAAATGGCCACACTATGTGCAAAAATAAAGGACGACTATGAACTCAAAAGCCCTGATTGTGTAAAGGTCGTTTTCGATAGAAGAGGATATGCCCTTTATTTTTCAAGATCTCCAATCCCATACTTTAGGGAAGAGAAAAAAGCAGAATTTTATAAACACATTGGCGTATATGCGTATAGGAAAAGTTTCCTTAAAAAGTACGTCTCTATGGGCAAAGGGTTCCTGGAGGAGGCAGAATCTTTAGAGCAGCTTAGAGTCCTCGAAAGTGGTTATAAGATAAAGGTACTAATTACAGACTACCAGGGGTTTGGTATAGATACGGAAGAGGATCTAAAAAAAGCAGAGGAGCTCCTCGCTCGACTAAGCGGGCTTCCTTGCCAGTCCAAGCCTCTCTAAGGTCTCAAAATACGCCTCTATTCTCGTCCTTATCTGGGCTTCTGAATAGAATCTCTGATCACCCATATCGCTCTCAAATACCAGAGCCGGTATCCCCGTTTTTTTCACAAGCATGTCTTTGATCGTGGGTACTGCAAATGAAACAGCCTTGCAGCTCCTATTCATGAACATGAGCATCCCGTTTAGGGAGTATCTTTTGAATAGATCGAGTGCCATATCTATCCTATCCTCTATGGTCACATTGGAGAATCTCGAAACATAGTTTTCAGAGAGCGTAACCAGAGGATCTTTTTCAAGGTCGAATTCGAAGCTCCACGCATGGACATAGAGGGACGTGAGAATGACTCCGCCATAGGAGCCTAAAAGTCTCGCATGGTCGCTAAACTTGAACCATATAGGGAGATTCTCCCAGTAAAGTCTAAACCTCTCTTTATCCTTAGGGAGAACTCCTATACCATTCTTTACCTTCTCTTCCGTCTCTTCACATAATGTCCTATAGTACTCGACGCACTGTGGTGTCCCCCTCCTGTAAACTGTCATCTCCATCCCTATCAGGGCATCGAATATGCTTATGGGAGATGGGATGTACTGGGCCATATCGAGGAATTTTTTATAAAGGATACTCGCCTCCGCAGAGTACTTCATGACTTCCCTTAACTTGTCATAGTCAAATTTCCTTTTTGTTATATTCTCCAAAAGGCTTATAAGTTCTTTTAGCTGGATAACGCAATATTTTATTATTTCTTCCCTTGCCCTTCTGTCCCTTATGTACTGGGGTGTATCGAAGACAAAAAGGGGTAGGCCCCCACCCTTCCTTGAGAGAACCTGAAACCACTTGGTGAGGGTAAAACACTGGGCGTTGCAGGCCAGAAACATGTCAGGCTCAGGTATACCCTTTGTAACGGTAAATCCTGTCGCTCTATAAGCTAAATCACACCGCGCGTAGGCACAGAGATGGCTCGAGTATCCCATGCCCTCAACGAAAGAACACATCTGAGCACCTTTTTTCGCTGTCAGGTTCCTGACGGAATGGTTTTCAGGATAGATTGGGATTATGTCATGGGCAACGAGTATCTCAACTGGAGAGATCGCCGTTGTATAGCAGACGAGTCTTCCTTCATCCCTTGCGCGGAAAGCCTGATCAAGATACTCCTCTGTTATCTTCTTTGAGAGCATCTGGGATTTTGTAAGTTCTTTTTTTGGTTTCTCGCTCATACTCAGATCCCCTTTATCGATTCGAAGAATGCTTGAAGCCTTGTTCTTATGTGAGACAAAGAAGTTGTCTGATATTCCGTTTCTATGACGTGCATGGGTATCCCCTCATCCCTCACCATCTTCTTTAGGTCGGGAAGATCGTATTCCTGTGATTCACAGAACTCTATGTGAACGTATATTACAGCTTTTGCATTATTCTCCTTGTAAAGCCTTTTTATCTCCTCGAATTCAGCAAATACATTTCCGTGGATTGGAGAAAAAAATCCCCTTTTGAAATGTCTCTCCATCAGTTTCTCAAAAAGATCTTCTCCAGGGTCCACTTCCCCCTGCAAGTACCTGCTTCCGATGAGAAGATTGTCTCCCACAACATTCAACTTTATTTCATCGAGTAGATCGTAGATCTCGAGGGGGTCACATGTTATTCCGGCGAGTATCACATCCGTATAACCCTCCCTCGTCCCAGATCTCAACTTTTCTTTTATCTTCTTTAGCGATTCGTTGAATTCGGTTTTGTCGACCTGCTGGGAAAGCTTTATCATGGAGAAGACTTCCCTATTTGTCAGAGAGGACGGGTTTTCGCTTTTAAACCTATAGATCTCCTTCAAAAGCCTCTTATTTTCATTGTCCACCTCGATTGCCCTTTCTAAGTTCTCTTCTTTCATCTTTATTCCGCTAAAATCGCTTAATGAGTCCTTTAGCCTCTCTATCTCCCTTCTCACCCAGTATTTTGCGCTCTCCCTATCAGTTTGACGGGGAGCAAGATAGCTCTCAAAATAAGTATTCTTTACGTTTATCCTCCATATGTCAGATAAGTGCTGGGTAGTATCGCAGACCTGGGGAAGGACAAATCCGTCAAAGAGATCGGTCTCGTAACTAAGTACAAGTTCCAGGTTGCTCCTCGCCAGAGAGCATGCGTTATCAGGGAGCAGAGCTTGGGCCTTCTTCAGGGGCTTATGGGTTCCCATAAGGGTGACCGGGAGCATACCAAAGGCCTCAATTATCTCCTCAGGGACATCTGCAAAGGTCGTTCCTATAACCTTTTTCCTCTTCTCCTTTTTCCATGCCCTTATTGAAGGAAAAGGATCATCTGCACATCTTTTGATCTCTTCAAGGGACATATTCTCCCACATGAATCCTCCGATTCCTACTTTTTTATCTCCTCACTCTTTGCCCTAACTTCTTCGAGGAGGGATTTGGCCTTGTCATTAGCTTCCTTTATCTTTCCTGCCCCTAAACTCTCCTTTGCAGCTGAGAGATCGATTTCCCATTTGCCAAGAAGATTCTGAGCCTCTTCTTTTGATATCACCTTTTTTCTTATTACAAGGGGAAGGATCTTCTTCGTCTCCTCAAGGGATGCTTTTATGTCAGTAAAGAGTTTTTCTGTCTCCTCTTTCATCTTCGCCTTTCCTGCCTCAATTTCAGTTTCTGACTGCTTCGCAAGTTTTTGGGCCTCAATTGCGAGTTCTTTTGCCTCCTTATATTTTTTCTCTGATACGAGGGATTTCGCTTTATTTAAGGCTTCTTCTGCCTTTTTAAATGTCTCTTGTGCGTATATGTGTGCTTCCTTTGCTCTTGCATCAGACACGGCCTTTTCCGCACTATCTAACTCCTCTTTAGGCGGTTTTGCGCAGCTCGAGATAAAAAGGACCAATCCAAAACAGACGATTAGAGAAAAGACCTTGAAAAATAACTTACTACCCATCTTGACCTCCTATTTTGAGAATCTTTTCGGCTCCAATATATAAGCACAAAGGAGGGCCTTATGCAAGAAATATCATTACTCTTGCACCCATTTCCCTTTGCTGATAGTATTTAGTTGGCAAAAATGGAAACTTATCTTTTGATTTTAACGATCCTTTTCGCATTACTCTGCGCTTCAATTTTTTATATAGGGCTTCGTTTGAAAAAATCCCTTGACAGATTAGATTCCATCTTAAAGAAACTGGACGATAATCTTCCTGAAATTATAGAAGAGCTTAAGGCCGCATTAAAAGGCATAAGAATTCTGATAGAGGGTCTAAAGCCTGTAGCTGGAACAGTTTCCAAGATCTCATCCCTTCTTGACGCTTTAACTCCCGACCCGAAGACTTTAAAGGCACTAAAAGAAGTTCTGATTCTCTTTCTCTCCCCAATCTTTTCACGTTTTTTTAGAACCAAGGATGTAAGGGAAGATAAAAAGAATAAAGAGCATGGAAAGGACGAGTAGGTTTTACTATCTCGTACTTTTTTTTCTCATCTTTGCTTTAGGATACGCCACGTACCTCATAATCAGGCCTTTTATTTCCCCAATTGCATGGGCTATAGTCTTCTCTATCGTCTTTTATCCAGTATACGCATTTCTCCTAAGATACCTGAGGTGGGGACCCCTATGTGCCTTTTTCACGGTTACCATAATAGTTCTCATTATTGTGGGGCCAATCGCCTACCTTTCATACCAGGTTGGAAGGGAAATAGACGACATCCTTAATGCTTTTGGAACAGAAAAAATTGAATTGGTAGATAATGCCTTGAAAAACCCGCGCGTTCAAAAGGGGATTCAAAGGATGACCCAGATCTTATCAATAAGTGAAGAGACCCTCAAAGAAAGCGTAATCAACGCCATTTCAGACATAGTGAAGGCGCTTATAAAAAAATTGAGGGTGACTGTGGAGCATATTCCATCCTTCTTCGTAGATTTTTTTCTCATGCTTTTGTCAATCTATTTTTTCTTGAGGGACGGCCCATACTTCATAGAGAAACTTAGTAGATATCTTCTATTCTCCTCGGAACAAAAATCGATTCTTTTTAAGCAGATCAGGGATATTATTGTCACAACCATATACGGAGGGGTTGTCGTTGCGATCCTCCAAAGTCTCGCAGGTGGTCTCATATTTTTCATCCTCCATGTGCCAAAGGCTGCTCTTTTAGGATTCGCCACATTCTTTGCCTCCTTCGTTCCTATTGTGGGAACTTTCGGCGTATGGGGACCAGTTGTCGCCTACTTTTTTTACAAAGGTCTTGTTGTAAAGGGTATAATTCTCTTTGTATATGGTCTCAGTATAATAAGCATGATCGATAACATAGTAAGACCACTTATCGTGAAAGAGAAGGTGAAGATGCCACTTATCCTCGTATTTTTCAGCATCTTAGGTGGGATAAGCCTCTTCGGCTTAATAGGCATAATCATGGGTCCCTTGATTGTGGCGCTTTTCGTTTCGGTTGTTGAAATATTCAGGTTCACAGAAGAGAAGTAGAGAGATTTTTGTTGAAAAGTGAAGGTTCTTCCTGTATGATAAAAAATGCACAAGTGGATAGAAAGCCTAAGGTTCTGATCCTCACGGGTAGCGCAAACGACCTTCCAAAACTTGAGGAGGCTTTCTCTTTTCTGGAGGAAATGGGCGTTGAATATGTGAAAGATATCTCATCTGCACATAGAAACCCGGAAAAGACCATAACTTATGCGAAAAGCGCAAAAGAAGAGGGGATAGAGGTTATAATCGCAGCTGCTGGTCTCGCAGCCAACCTTCCAGGAGTAATCGCGGCCCATACAACGATCCCCGTGATCGGGATCCCTTTAGCGACTGGACCTCTTTCTGGTTTGGATGCCCTTCTCTCCATAGTCCAGATGCCAAAAGGTACACCTGTCGCTACAGTGGGTATCGATGGAGCAAAGAATGCGGCGATCCTTGCATGTCAGATCCTCGCCATAAAATATGAGGAAATAGGAGAGAAGCTAAAAAAGTATAAAGAAACGTTGAAGGGGGATCCAAAAAAATGAGAAACGCCATAACCGATGTCCCAGGCATAAGGGTGGGACATGCCTCCGACCTCAAGGGAATGACTGGTTGTACCGTGATCATCTGTGAAAAGGGGGCGGTATGTGGCATGGACATAAGGGGAAGTGCATCTGGAACAAGACAGACAGATGCATTAAGTGTAAATCATATAGTAGAGGAGATACATGCCATACTCCTCTCTGGTGGGAGTGCCTTTGGCCTCGATGCGGCTCAGGGGGTTATGTCATACCTCGAGGAAAAAGGGATTGGATTCGATGTTGGGGTTAGGAAAATACCGATAGTTCCAACTGCTTGCATATTCGATCTTACATTTGGGGATCCATATGCTAAGCCAACACCTGAGATGGGATATGAAGCTTGCGCTTCCGCCTCGGAAGATGTGGCTGAGGGAAGCGTGGGCGCAGGCGTTGGTGCTACAGTAGGCAAATTGTTTGAGATAGAGAGGGCGATGAAGGGTGGACTTGGTACAAGCAGCATACTTACTCCCGATGGCCTGATTGTGGGAGCCCTATGTGTCGTAAATGCCTTTGGGGATGTCTTAGATAATATAACTGGAAAAATAATAGCGGGAGCGAGAAAGAGCAAAGAGAGTTTTGAATTTGCAGATACTTTGAGATCCATGAAGGAAGGCCACCTAAAAAAGGGGTTCGGAATCGCAAATACAACACTGGGAGTTGTGGCAACAAATGGAAAATTCAGCAAAAGGGAATTAACGAAGGTGGCCCAGATGGCTCACGGAGGGATAATGAAGACGATAAGCCCTGCACATACGACTTTCGATGGGGATCTCATATTCGCTCTCTCCACAGGTGAAGTCGAGGCTGATCTTAACCTCGTTGGCATTCTTTCAGAATTTGTGATAGCTGAGGCGGTAAAGAGGGCTATAAAAAAAGCGGATGGTTTTGGAATGGTCCCTGCGTTTAAAGATGTATTTAAGGGTTTTAAGGTTCTCTAAGGGTACGGAGGAAGGATGGAGGATATAAAAAGGGTTGCAGAGATTATAAAGGAGAGGGGGAATGTTGTTGCATTTACTGGTGCCGGAATCTCCGTAGAGAGTGGAATTCCCACATTCAGAGGTGCCCAGGGGCTCTGGGAGAGGTACGATCCCGATGAGTACGCACACATAAGCTCTTTTCTTAGAAATCCGGAAAAGGTCTGGATGATGCTGAGAGAGATGGCCCAGGTTATATTTCAGGCAAAACCATCTCCTGCCCATGAGGCACTGAGTGAACTTGAGAAGATGGGATATTTAAGGGCTGTTATAACTCAGAATGTGGACGGACTTCACCATTTGGCGGGAAATAAAAACGTCATAGAGTACCATGGGAACCATAGATGGCTCGTATGTCCCTCCTGTCGAGAGAAAACCCCTTTCACACAGGATGTGCTCGGCATATACCCATATCCAAGATGTGAAAGGTGCGAAAGGGCTTTAAAACCGGATGTGGTTTTCTTCGGAGAGAATATCCCCTTCGATGCCATGATAAGGGCCAATGAGGAGGCAAAGAGTTGTAAGGTCATGATCATTATCGGAACCTCCGGGGTTGTTTATCCAGCTGCTGAGATTCCCTACATATCAAAGTCTCAAGGGGCGGTAATAGTGGAGATGAACATAGAGAGGACACCTTTTACAAATTCTATAACGGACTATTTCTTCCCCGGAAGTGCCTCAACATACCTTCCTCAGATAGTAAGGCTTCTTTCATGAACGAACATGTCTATGTGCTCATAATGGCAGGGGGGAGGGGGGAGAGATTCTGGCCCCTTTCCACCCCTTCTCTCCCAAAGCCTTTCTTAAAAATAATAGATGGGAAATCCCTTATAGAACTGACTTACGAGAGGGCAAAGAAGATAGTTCCTCAAAACAGGATATTCTTCGTTATCGGCGATGAACACAAAAAACCCCTCCTTCAAACTATTCCAGGCCTTGGAGAAGAATCTGTAATTTCCGAGCCAGAAGGAAGAGATACAGCAGCCTGTATCGGATATTCAGCACTTCTGATGGAAGACCAGGAAGACCCTGTAATAGTCGTTTTTCCCGCTGATCATTACATAGGAAGGGAAGATATTTTTAGAAGGGCAATTTTCAAAGCCATAGATCTGGCAAAAGAGGGTTCTCATCTTGTCACATTCGGCATTAAGCCGGACAGGCCAGAGACAGGATACGGATACATAAAGGTGGGAGAGGTTATAAAATGGGATGATTTCCCCATTTTTAAGGTTGAGAGATTTGTGGAGAAGCCAGATCTTAAGAAGGCAATGGAGTACTTAGAATCTGGTGATTACTACTGGAATTCGGGAATGTTCGTGTGGAGAAAAAGTGTTATACTTAATGAGATGGGTAAATACCTGCCCCATCTCCTTGAGGGTTTAAAGGAATGCATAAGTGCTCTCAGGGCAAAGGATACTCAAAGATTTAAGGAATCGTATAGCAGACTTGAGCGGATATCTATAGACTACGGGGTTATGGAGAAATCGGAAAATGTTTTTATGGTCAGAGGGGACTTTTTTTGGGACGATATTGGCACATGGTCATCCATAATAAGGATAATGGGTAAGGATGAGGATTCCAATGTAATTCTTGGAAACCCCTTTATTAAAGACGTTAAGGGCTCTCTTATCCTCAGCGAGGAAAAAAATGTGGGGGTCTTGGGTTTAGAAGGCGTAATTGTTGTTGCGACAAAAAACGGGATACTTGTCTGCTCTAAGGAGTACGCTCAACATGTGAGAGAGATCGCAAGATACTTTTCATCGAAATGATCTCAAAGGTACTCACCTCAGCTATATTAGGAATCGACGCCATATTAGTCGAGGTAGAAGCAGATATAAGTTATGGACTACCCGCATTCAACATAGTTGGCTTACCAGAAACATCCGTAAAGGAAAGCAAGGAAAGGGTTAGATCTGCAATAAAAAATAGCGGGTTTGAATTCCCGAACGACCGGATAACGGTAAATCTCGCTCCCGCTGATTTGAAAAAGGAGGGGTCTTCCTTCGATTTACCAATTGCCTTAGCTTTACTCGCCTCAGAAGGCATAATCAGGCAGGAATCTCTTAAAGGCTTCCTCATAACAGGTGAACTCTCACTCGACGGTTTTATAAAAGGAGTAAAAGGGGTCCTTTCTATGGCCCTCCTTGGAAAAAAGGAAGGGATAGAAAGAATGATATGCCCGAAAGAAAACGTCAAAGAGGCGGGAATCATAGAAGGGATAAGGGTATTTGGAGCTGAAAACCTCTTAGAGGTAGTCCACCATTTAAAAAACGAAAAGACGATAGAGGAGTATAAAAGAGAAGGTTCTCCTTTTAGGCCAAGGACAACTGAGGAGAGTCTGAATTTTTCCGACATAAAGGGGCATTCCCACGCAAAAAGGGCTCTCGAGATAGTCGCAGCGGGCGCTCATAATATTCTCATGATCGGCCCACCAGGTTCGGGAAAGACCATGCTCGCAAAAAGGCTTCCAACCATACTTCCCCCCCTTACATACGAGGAGGCCATAGAAACCACAAAGATCCATAGTGTTGCGGGACTTCTTGAGGCAGAGAAGGGGCTTATCACAGAAAGACCTTTTAGATCCCCCCATCACACAATATCAGATGCGGGACTCATAGGTGGTGGCCATATACCAAAGCCAGGAGAGATCTCTCTTGCTCATAATGGAGTTCTATTCTTGGACGAATTCCCTGAGTTCAGAAGAAACGTCCTCGATGCCCTAAGGCAGCCAATAGAGGACGGAATTGTCACTGTATCGAGGGTGACCCACTCTGTCACCTATCCGGCCAATTTCATCCTTGTTGCCGCCATGAACCCCTGCCCTTGCGGATACCTTGGGGATAGAAGGCATGTGTGTACTTGTACAGCCTCTATGATAAGGAAGTACAGGTCGAGAATATCAGGGCCATTGCTCGACAGGATAGACATCCACATCGAGGTCCCCCCTGTAAGCGTCTCCGAACTTTCAAGCTCGGGGGAGGAGGAGTCCTCAGAGAGCATGAGGGAGAGAGTAATGGTGGCGAGAAAAATGCAAGAGGAGAGGTTCAGGGGAAAGAGGTTCCTTTTCAATTCGAGAATACCTGCGAGATATATTAGGAAGTACTGCACCATGACAAATGAGGCTCATAGGTTCCTCGAGATTGCCTGTGAGAAATACGGTTTCTCTCCGAGGGCTTACCACAGGATTCTAAAAGTTTCGAGGACCATTGCCGATTTAGAGGGAAAGGATCTAATAGAGGAACACCATGTGGCAGAATCTATTCAATACCGGATATTGGACAAGAGACTTTCATGGTCACATTATTAGACTACGGTGCCGGGAACGTAAGAAGCGTTGTGAACGCAATTTTGAAGCTTGGCTTCGATCTTAAATTCGTTGAAACACCGGAAGATATACTCTCTGCTGAGATTCTCGTCTTTCCAGGAGTCGGCGCATTTGGGGAAATAATGGAAAGCCTTGAGAAAAAAAACTTTGTCGAACCCCTCCGCCAGTACCTGACATCGAAGAGACCCTATTTAGGAATATGTCTCGGGATGCAAATTCTCTTCGAAGAGAGTGAAGAGGCACCGCACAAAAAGGGGATAGGATTCTTCAAAGGGAAGGTGAGGAAATTAAGAACCAGCTTCACTATCCCTCACATAGGGTGGAACGGTATAAAGGCCAAGAAACCTTCCTTTTTATTCAACGGGATTAGAGGGGATGAGAAATTCTACTTTGTACATTCATACGTTGTTGAGCCTTATGACCCTAAAATAGTCCTCAGTCTCACAGATTACGGAGAGGAATTCGTTAGTTCAATCCAGGACGGAAACGTGATAGGGGTCCAGTTTCATCCGGAAAAAAGTGGAATTGTGGGTTTGAAAATTCTTTCCAATTTTCTTTCCCGTGCTTCAGAATACTTCCCCCCTTTCACTCCCAAGAAAACAACCCTCGCAAAAAGAATAATCGTATGCCTCGATGTGAGAACAGACGATTTAGGGAATCTCGTTGTAACGAAGGGTGATAGATACGATGTGAGGGATAAAGAGACGATGATGGTTAGGAACTTGGGAGACCCCCTTATGATGGCTTCTCAATATTTTGAGGACGGAGCGGATGAGATAGTATTCTTGAACATAACAGGTTTTAGGAACTACCCCCTTTTCGACATGCCGATGTTAAAACTACTCAAAGAAACTTCGAAGAATGTCTTTGTTCCCCTGACTATTGGGGGAGGCATAAGGGATTATGTGGATCAGAATGGTAAATATTACTCCGCACTTGATGTGGCATTTGAGTACTTCAGGTCTGGAGCAGATAAGGTCTCAATAGGGTCTGATGCGGTTCTCATAGCAGAAGAGTTCCTAAGACATGGTCCTACTGGCCGTAGTTCCATTGAGCAGATATCAAGGGTCTACGGAAGTCAGGCAGTCGTTGTTTCCATAGATCCAAAAAGGGTATACGTCAATTCTCCAAAATCGACAAACCATCAAGTGATAGAAACTGAGATCCCGGGACCAAATGGGGAAAGGTACTGTTATTTTATGTGCACACTTAAGGGAGGAAGAGAGGGTTCAAACATAGATGCGGTAACACTTTCAAAAATAGTTGAGAGTTTAGGTTGCGGGGAGATCCTTTTAAACTCCATAGACAGGGATGGAACAAAACTCGGTTTCGATATTGAACTTGTAAGAGCCGTTTCCGAATCAGTCTCCATTCCTGTTATAGCCTCAAGCGGAGCAGGCAGGCCCGAACATTTCCTTGAGGTATTCTTAAAAACGAATGCCCAGGCTGCCTTAGGAGCTGGGATCTTTCACAGAAAAGAGTCGACTGTAAGAGAAGTGAAGGAGTTTCTCTCTCCCCATGTTCCAGTTAGGCTATGCTAATCCTTCCCCTTACATACTTCTACACATATCCCGCATATGTGCTGACCGATATTTCTCTTGTTTTTGAGCTCCGTTATCTTGTTATAACAGCCTATATGGTCAAAGTCTTTGGGGTCCTCATGAATAGCACCTGCGGGGCAAACATTTAAACATGCCGTACAATCGTTACATTTAAAGCCCATTGGCTTTCCAGAAGAAAGGGGCATATTGGTAAGGATAGTCGTGTACCTCACCTGGGACCCATATCTATCGTTTACCAGAAGGTTATTCCTCCCTATCCACCCAAGACCTGCGAGGCTGCCCACTTTTTTATGTGATATGTGGCCTAACTGCCTTTTCCAGTCTACAATTTGAGATGCGGGAAAAGCGCAAGATAGGAATCCGTGATCTTCAAGCTTGCGGGCTATATTTGTAGCGATCGAATCAAGCTTCATATTTATCTGTCTATAGTGATGGTAGTAAAGGAGATTAGGCCCATCTTTCACTGTCCCGAGCACTCCCTTCGAGAGTCTGATGCCGATCGATATAGCGTATGGAAGAGAAACTCTGAGGTCCCTATCAATTCCGTATAACTCTCCATCATATTCAGTCATCGATGCGAATCCGAAAAGGTCTATTTCGAGCGTTTTCAACCAATCTCTCAGTCTCTCTTCGTCAAACATACCCAGCTATCTTTTGTTTCTAAAGTATTTGACTATCTCATCGTAAGAAGGGGGGACGACGAGGAAAAGCTCGAATTCTTCGGGAAATTGGATGAGCCCTCTTAAGTGTTCATCCATTATGAGGAGAGCGGATTCTCCTTCCTCAATCGCCTCTACTATCTTCCTTTTTATGGCTTCAAATCTTTTTTCCGCTACCTCCTTGTAGTAAACGTAAAGCTTTTCGTAAACTTCTTTGCTTCTCACGATGAAAAGACAGTTCCTCAGATCGACAAATGCGGAAAAGATCCCTTCCTCTTCTATGGGAACTACTTTTCCTCCCTCATCTATCCTTTTTCTTAGGAGATTGTAAAGATTCTCATTTATGTCCTTTATAGAGGAGATGTTCTCTTCATCGTCCTTTACGAGACCTTCGAGGAAGATCTTCTTTATTCTTCCCGCAACTTCGAGCCTCCTTAGGTGCTCATCTATCTCAGTCCAGTAACGATCGAGGAGCTTTCTGAACTCCTCATCCTTTTCCCCAATATAAACCTGGTTCACACAGAATAGTTTCTTTTTTCCCAAGAACTTCTCAACAGAGGGCTTCTCAACTTTTCCGAGCTCCATTTTCTCCTCCGCTCTCATATTATTATATAATACCTTTGTGCATATCTTAGCAAAAAATCTCAAAACCGCGAAGAGAATACAGGAACGTCTAAGGGATAAGGTTCTCCTCACCTTCCCTGTCAAAAGGGTTAAGTTCATCTGTGGCCTCGATGCTTCGTACTCTAAGGGGATTGTATATGGATGTGCCTCCCTTTTTAATTTCCCGGAACTCGAGCACTTAGAAGATGCCTTTTCAGCATTGAGGGTAGAATTTCCTTACATCCCGGGTTTTCTTAGCTTCAGGGAGGGAAAAGCCCTTATATCCGCTTATAAGGAACTTAAGACCAAACCTGATGTACTTCTAATTGATGGTCACGGGATCGCCCATCCAAAATCCTTAGGTATTGCAACCCATCTTGGGATCATCCTATCTAAGCCCTCCGTAGGCTGCGCAAAATCCGTACTTCTCGGTGAGTATCTTCCTCCGGGAGAAAAAAGGGGGTCATATACGTACCTGACTTTAGATGGAAGGGAGGTGGGAGCAGTTTTAAGAACAAAAGATCACACAAAACCTGTTTTTGTCTCTCCGGGCCATATGGTGGATCTACATTCAGCTATTGATCTGGTTCTTAAGTGTTCTCTTGGATACAGAATCCCTGAGCCCCTAAGGCGCGCTCATACTCTTTCGAAGAGAGTCAAGAATCTCTCCCGATCACCTTCTCGTCTTGCGGATTGCAAAGTAAAAGGATATTGAAAGGGTAAACAGGATTCCTCCAATGAGAAATATCCTATGAAAATGAGGAAAATCGAAGGGCAAGAACGTCTTAAGTCTATCAGAGAAAAAAGGGAAGACAAAGAAGCATAGGAAAGATAAAAGAAGGAGAAGAAAGGTAGAAGCCTTAAGAAAGCTCAAAAGAAGTCTTAGCCCGTAAAGTATCTCTTCCGCGGTTTTCAGTCTTTTCTCAAGAAAGACTATTTCGTTCTCTGCCTTGGTAGCCTCCTTCTCCCAAGTTGAAAAGGACGAGGCACTTTCAAGATCGCGAATTTTTTCAAGTATTCCTCTCAGTTTATCTCTTTCATTTCTGACAAAAAAACCGTAAGGGTATGTCTCAAAGAAAACCTTAAGTGACTCAAATCTCTTCTTTAGCTGAATAGTTCTATCCCTTATCTCTCCCATCCTTCTTCCTCTGATTGCTTCCATTTTTTCTAAGGTTCTCTTACACATTTCCTTGACATCGAGGAAAGCAAAGTATCCTCCCTTTTCTTTCAACTTGTTCGCTCTTTCAAAATCCGAAGAGATCTCTTCTATCTCCTTATCGGATAGAAGAGGCTTCGTCAAATCAAAAAAGTCTTTTGACTTTGAGAGAAGAGATTCTGCGTCCTTTTCTGCGGAGATCCTTATTTTTTTAAGCTCCTCAGAGATGAGAGAATAAAATGGCGCAAGCTCCGGGTCAAGCAAAAGGTAGATATAGTATTCTCTATGTCTTTCTGGTATTCTCAGTAACTTACTTACGTAGATCCCTCTTTCTCTTTCAAAGAACCCTGAACTACGTAGCCCAAGAATCAGATCGAAATATCTGGCTTCAATTGAATCATACGCAAGGTTCACGGCCTCTTTTACGAGCTCCGATGCCTTTTTTGTATCTCCATAAACATAACTTAGACGAGAAAGGAGGAAAAGTACGTAAGCTTTTTCGGCTTTCGTTTTTGCACTTTTTAGTGCGGAGTAAAAGCTACCCCTTGCGCTTTCCTCTTCCCCTCTTTCCATATAATAAAAGCCTTTTAAACAAAAGGTTGCAAAGCTATCGCCTATCTCCTCTTCTGCCTTTTTTATAACCTCGTAAGCCCTCTTATAATCTGAAACCCTTAAAGCGTCAATGGCAATCCACAAAAGGCCACCTTTTTCGCCTCCCTCTTTCCTCTTTTTCACTTCTTCCCATTCAGTGATGCTTCTATCGAGAAAAAGCTTCAGAAACCTGAGTTGAAAAACTTTTTTTGGCTCGAAAAAGGCAAAATGGAATTTTTCGAGGGTCTCGTAATAGCCTGATCCTTTCCCCTCCGCTATTTCCTCAAGCGCTCTCGTTCCACAAGTTAGGTAGCTAAAGAATGCTTTGTTTATTTCTTCTTCAGGCATATAACCTATTTCATCTATCTTCGGACTAAGATCGAGTATCTTTTTTGATGGACATTTGTCAGGTCTATGTCTTCTATCCCCGCAGTAGAAGCAGGGTGGGTTTTCTCCAATCAGGAAAACATCACGAAAATCCTTTTCTGGAAATGGCACCCCATCTTGGGAAGGCCATTTCATCCTAAAATACGATTTCTGTCCTCGTAGGTCGAACAGCGGTTTTTCATGGAGAATGAGATCCTCCCCCAAAAATCCCTTTGCCTCCATAGATATTAGAATCTCTCCTGGCCCTATCCTATACCAGGGTATCGCGCTTTCCTCTTCTGGCCCAGGGGATTTTCGAGGAGATACGGCATCTATGACGACTCTTAAAGGCAAAAAACCTCTTATATTATTTCTCGCACAGTAAGAGGAAAAAGGGGGGAATAGCTTTTTAAGGCAGTAATTAATAGGTAAGTCCTCTTTGGGAAGGAGAAATATTGAGTCCTCTCTCAGAGAATATAGATCGTGAAAGGGTGAAAGATCCTTTTTTAGGTCACTGCCTAATAACTCCCTTCCTTTCTCTGCCGAAAGGGGAGGAAGAAAGTTTAAAAAGATGCCTACCCTTTTTTTAGGTTCGAAGCTTGCCTCTTCTTTCCAGCTCACTCTGTAAACCATGATGTCTCTCAAAGTATCTATGTTTTTCGAATCGGAAAATAGGCTAAATGAGAGATTAGGCAAGCCACTTACACGCGAAAAGATGTTCTCAGATATGAGGATCCCGTCTACCTCACAAAGCTCAGTCAGTCTTGATGCAATGTTTACGACGTCACCGAAGATGTCTCCATCTTCGATTAAAGTCTTTCCATAATCGATGCCTATCCTTATATGTATCTGTTCTTCCTCTCCTTTTCCAATTCTATACCCCTCAAATTTCTTTTGGATAGAGATAGCGGCGGCCAAAGCGTCCCTTGGATCCTCGAAATAGGCCATTACTGAATCTCCAACCGTCTTTACGAGAACTCCATCGAATAGAGAAATGTAAGGTGAGACAATATCCACATGGGTTTTAAGCATTCTTCTCCCTTTATCATCTCCGTATCTTTTGAAATATTCCGTTGAACTGACAACATCCGTAAAAAGGACGGCAATCTCCCGGAAGGAGGGTTCCTTTTTTCTTTCCATCACTATATAGTTATCGTCAGGAAAATTTTTTCTTTTAGTCCAGGTCAGAAAAATAGGGATTGAAACTTCTCTCTCTTTTTTTCTCAGATATCCTGTGCTTCAGCTCAAGTATTTTCTCTTTAGCCCTTTTTGTTCTTTTTCTTTTTTGCCTTCTTATCTTTTCAATCCTCCTTCTTTTTTCTGATTCTTCTCCTTTTATGAGCTCCTCTATCTTTTCAACGAGGATCCTTCTGGCAAGGAATCTGTTTAGGGCTTGGGATCTCTCCCTCTGGCATTTTACCTCTATTCCTGTTGGGATATGCTTAAGATAAACACATGTGGAAACCTTGTTTACGTGTTGACCCCCTGGTTTCCCGGAACGGATAAATTTTTCCTCTATATCAGACTCAAGGATGCCCAGTTTTTCCATCTTTTCTTTTAACATTCTCTCCTTCTTTGGGCTCACGTACGACATCCTTGAAATCTCCTCTTTTTCATTATACCATTTTTGAGGCCAAGCTATGGACAAAAAGATTTACATGCTTTTTTTACTTCTCTTTCTCCTTTTCTCCTGCGAAAAACTGAAGGATGTTGCCTCTCCTCCTAAGAATGACGTAAAGAAAAATGAGGAAAGATACGAAAGGCAAATCGAGGAGCTCAAAAAAGCCGTAAAGGGAGATATAAAGATAAAGTTAAAAAGGGATGGAAAGGGTAACTACACATGGGAGATACAGGGAAGGGACGTGAACGAGGTTTTGAAAGCAAACGATATCCTTAGGAAGAGACTCAGTGAGTAGAAGCCCTTCTAAGTCCTATGGATCTCGCATATTCCAGTGCGAAGTAATATTCTTCCTTTGTTATTCTCCGGGCGATCTCTGGAAATTCATCTGCCCTGTAGCAAGGTCTGTACTGGGCCATTATGTTGACAAAAGCGTTCTCAGAAATTTCATTCCTAACAAACTCGAGAATCCTCTTTGTATCCTCAGTGCATGAGGGCATAACAAGATGTCTTATAAGTACACCCCTTTTTGCTATCCCATCCTCGTCGATTATGAGGTCTCCCACCTGACGCTGCATCTCCTTTAATACTTTTGTGACCACCTGTGGATAATCTTTAGCATTCAGGTACCTTTTTGAGAGAGAGGGTTCTAAGAATTTAATATCTGGCATGTATATGTCGAATATCCCTTCTAAAAGTCTTATAACCTCCTCAGATTCGTATCCCCCGCAATTATAGACGATCGGTAAAGAGAGCCCTTCTTCTATGGCAATTGAGATAGCCTCTACGATATGGGGAACGTAGTGGGTAGGGGTGACGAAATTTATGTTATGACAACCCATCTTCTGCAATTTCAACATCATTTTTGCCATATCTGCGGGTGTGACTTTATCGCCGTATCCGTACATACTTATGTCGTAATTCTGGCAAAATGCACACTTTAGATTGCAAAAAGTTAAAAAGATCGTACCTGAGCCTGAACTCCCAACAAGGGGCCTTTCTTCCCCGAAATGGGGGAAAAAGGAGGAGACATATAGATCGTAAGGAGCCTTACAGTAACCGAGCTCCCCTTCCTTTCTCTTGGCCTTGCAACTCCTGGGGCATAAAGTACATGGGCTCATCATCTCCTTTAGGCGAGCGATCCGTTCCTCCACAAGACCCCTCTCTAAAAGCAGGTAAGACGGCTTAAACATAAAAACTTGAAAAATGCTGAGAATCTATTAAAATTATAGGGAAAGAAGGGGAAAAAAGAAAGGAAAAAAGGAGGAATGTAGATGCCAATCACTCCCTGGAGATCGATGTGGGATTCCGAATTGCTTTCTATTAAGGAGGAAATGGATAGAATCTTCGACGAATTCTTCGGAAAGCCTGTTTTTCCTTCCTCTGAAGGGGCTGGCTGGACATTTCCGGTAGACGTCCTTGAAACAGAAAAAGAAGTCATCATCTACGCTGACCTTCCCGCTGTTAACCCGAAGGAGCTTTCTATCACGGCCTATGAGGACACTCTGACTATAAGAGGGGAAAGAAAAAGGGAGGAGGAAGCGGAGAACCTCGTTAGGTCGGAAAGATTTTACGGGGTTTTTCAAAGGACAATACCTCTGCCAGAGGAGGTGGCTTTCGAGAAGGCTAAGGCATCGTACAAGGACGGCGTATTAAAAATAGTGATCCCAAAGCTCGAAAAGGCTCTCCCGAGGGAAATCAAGATTGAGATAGAATAGCTTAAGACCGTGGAAGAACTGAATGAAGGTCAAAGAAGGATATGTGAAAATAGATCGACCCACATCTTAGTCATAGCAGGCCCCGGGACTGGAAAGACCTATTCAATAGCACAAAAGGTAGTCCAAATCTTAAAGGAAGGTGAAGACCCATCTTCCATCATCTGCATCACATTCACGAATAGAGCTGCAATGGAACTCAGAGAAAGGGTGAAATCTTTAATCAGTAAGGATTTGCAAGATCTTTTCGTTGGCACGATACATAAACTCGGCCTCACTTTTCTTAAAGAGCACACCAAAAAGGACATAAAAGTGATAGACAGGGAGACTCAGGAGGAGATCCTAAAAGGGATAGTGGGTGATGAAAGAAGGGCTAAGCACGAACTCAAAAAAATCGAGCGGATTAAGGGCAAACTTTTTTTTGAAGGGAAAGACGAGATATACGAGAAGTACGAGGCTGAACTCAGAAAAAATGAGCTATACGACTATGAGGATCTCATTCTCAAACCTTGCGAGATTTTGGAAAGTATGAGCCCTCGTAAGAGGATAAGATACATAATAGTCGACGAATTCCAAGACCTAAACAGGGCGCAATACGAGTTCGTATCAAAAATCGCTGAACTCTCTAGGAGCCTCATATGCGCTGTCGGGGATGCGGACCAGTCCATATACGGGTTTAGGGGATCTGATGTACGGATCTTTCTCGACTTCGAAAAGGACTATCCGCAATGCCAAGTGGTGAGGCTGAATGAGAATTATCGCTCGACAAAAACGATAATAGAGGCTTCCACTTCCCTTATAAAGAAAAACCTAAAGAGGTTTGAAAACGAAATAATTGCGAAAAGGAACGGGGGTCCACCTGTCAAAATAGTGAGAGTACCTTACCCATTTATGGCCGGTGATTTCATTGTCAAAGAAATAGAGAAGAGGATAGGTGGGTTAAGCCATTTGAGCACATCAAAAGGGGATAGCCTAAAAGGAGAGAGAAGACTCTCTTTTTCTGATTTTGCTGTCATATTTAGGACAAACGAAGATGTGAATCTTGTAAAAAAATCCTTTGAAATGTCAGGGATTCCTTACCAGATCATAGGAGGTAGGTTAGAAGGCCAGACGGACCCTTTAAGGAGATTGATGGAAAAAATAGCATCTTCTCTTTCGGAGAGTAACGAAGAGGGATTAAAAGGCCTATCTTTACGACAATTTCTCGATGTTTGCCCTTTTAAAGAAGCAAATGAGTCTATCATCGAACTGGTTGAAGGCTTTTTCCCTTTCACTCCTATTGGGGAGCTCTTAAGCGAACTTAATCTAATTACCCCTCTTGACGATTATAACCCCTCCTTTGACTCAGTCACTCTAACAACGATGCATAGAGCAAAGGGTCTCGAGTTTTCATGCGTCTTTATCCTCGGTCTTGAAGAAGGGAATATCCCCTTTAGCCGTTCAAAGGACTATGACATAGAAGAAGAGAGGAGACTCCTCTATGTTGGGATGACCAGGGCTAAGGACGAGCTCTTTTTGATCCGTAGCAAAAGAGGGGTTCCTTCCCATTTTCTTAAAGAGATTCCTCCGGAACTGACCGAAACTATAGATATTGGGCTCAAGAAAAAGCCGAAGACCCTTTCACTTTTCGACTTATGTAAATGAAGCTCGAAAAAGATACAGAAATCGGGTTTCCCCATTTCATCATCGTCAAGGCCTCCGCTGGCTCTGGAAAGACTGAGGCCTTAACAAAAAGGTACGTACAGTTTCTCCTATCAGCCAAAATACCTCTAAATAACCTTAAAAACTTACTCGCCATTACTTTTTCAAACAATGCTGCAAATGAGATGCGTTCCAGGATTCTTTTGATATTAAAGGAACTCTACTTTCAAGATGCCGATCAATTAAGGGAATTCAAGGAACTTCTATCCCTCCCAGAAAAGGATATTTCCAAAAAAGCGGGCCTCTTAATCTCTGAAATACTTGAGAACTACTCTGACTTTCAGGTCAGAACTATTGATAGCCTTATGGCTAAAATTTTTAGGGCAGAAGCTTTTAACTTTGCTTATCCTCCAGATATTGAGCTCTATTTCTCTTCGGCCGAAACCATAAGACGAGCACTTGATACATATTTCGACATCCTTTTATCCTCAGAGGAAGGTCAAAAATTCGCCGATGAACTTATACGTCTCGTTGAAGAACAGAAAAGAGCTTACCTTTGGGACCCCACATCGGAAATATACAAAAAAATTGAGGGGATCCACAGAGCTTTCGGCCAAACTTCAAGCGAAATAGTCGCAGTTGGAGAGATTGAGCGTCGAAAAAAATGCGAGGAAAGGATCATAGGCCTTTTTAATCGGTTCCTCGAATTGGCAAAGGATGGTAATCTCGAATTCAACGCTTCCATGAAGGTTGACGTAAGATTCGAGAAGATATTGCGCTCGAAGAGATTTAGCGACTTCTTAGAGTTCTACGGAAAGAAATTTCCAATCAACAAGCCAAATGCAAGATCTCAAAGTTTGGAACATTACGAAAAAGCTAAACAGATTTGGCAGGAAATAGATGAACTTCTTAAGGAGTATTCGCTTATTCAAGCCCGTTCTTTCTACGAGCCATATATAAGGGTTTTTAAGGATCTTTTGGACATACTTGAGGAAGTAAAGAGAAGGGAAAGAAGAGTCTTTTTCGAGGACATAAACAAGAAGATTTCTCAAAATTTGAATTCTCAGATAGTCCCAGACATTTATTTCAAAATGGGAGAGACCATTTACCATTTCTTCATTGACGAATTCCAGGATACATCTCCTATCCAATGGTTCAACTTGAGACCTTTAATAGAGAATTCGCTCTCAGAAGGAGGTAGTTTGTTCATCGTTGGAGACACTAAACAGGCCATTTATACTTTTAGAGGAGCTGACTATAAGATCATGAAGGATCTCATAAAGGATGACCCTTTCTATTCGGCGAGACAGGGGAAGAGAGTGGAAAATTTAAAAGTGAATTGGAGGAGCAAAAAGAAAATAGTTGAGTTCGTCTCAGACCTATTCCAAAAGAACCCTGTTCTACTTTCCAATTATAAAGATTCCCTTCTTCTTACAGGCCTTTGCGAAATAGAACAGGAAGCGAAAAGAATTGGAGATGGCTATGTGGAGATCGAAGAAATCCCGCAAGATGACCGGGCGGCAAAAAAGGATTATATCCTTTCCCGGATCTCCGACTTGCGTCGAAGGGGGTACCTATACAGGGATATTGCTATTCTTGGATGGAGAAATTCAGATATTTTAAGCCTCGCTTCTATTCTTAATGAGGCTGGCCTTCCTTTTATCTCTTTAAGTAGCCTCGACTTAAGATGTAGGAAGATAATTTCAGAGATAATCATGCTCCTTTCCTTTCTCGATTCCCCAATCGATGATTTCTCTTTTTCGTCCTTCCTTCTAAGCGACATCTTCAGAAGCCTATTAAAAAAAAGGGGCCTTTCTTTCGATCCTCTTGAGATCCTCCTAATAAGAACTGGAAGCGAACCTATGTACAAGAGATTCCAGTCAGTTTACCCAGATTTGTGGGAGGCGTTCTTTAAGAAAATATTCAGACTCGCTGGGTACCTACCTATTTACGATCTTTTATCAGTGATCTACGAGGATTTTGATCTTTTTGATCTTTTTCCGGGTGAAGAGGCGGCCCTTCTAAGGTTACTCGAAGTGGTAAGAACATTTGAGGCGAGAGGCTACGGAAGTATGAGGGACTTTATAGAATTCCTCTCCTCTACGCATCCTGAAAAGGGCATATTCGACATTTCACTCCCCATCCACATAGATGCGGTAACTCTCATGACGATCCACAAATCAAAGGGTTTAGGGTTCCCCGCTCTCTTCGTATACCTCGAGGATTTCCACATTCAAAATAAGGATCTGGATCAAGTGACAATAGATGACGGCAAGTTTTTTACACTCATCAGACTTACGACGACGCTATCAAAATGTAATGAGGATCTCCAAAGGTTAAGAAATGAAAAAGAAAGGTCGATCATTGCAGATTTCTTGAACCTTCTCTATGTGGCATTCACGAGAGCAAAAGATGAACTTTACGTGCTCTGCTGTGTAAAGAACGATAAGAGATTCCCCTTCGATTTTCTTAAGTCCTTTTTTGGGAAAGTTTACGGTACTAAGGAAGAAAGGGCAATTTCCGAGTCAGAATATGAAGAGGGTCTCTCCTTGCCGAGGTGGAAATCTTGTTACAGCTTCGAGGTCGAATCTGCAAGACCTCTGGTAGAAGAGGAAAAGGAAAGGGGGGAGCTAATTCATAAGGTTCTTGGGAGTTTAGAATACCTTGATCGCATTGATGAGGAAGAGATAAACGAAATAGTGAGGATTAACGCGTCAATTCTTAACTACCCCGGGGATATAGGGGAGATCACCAATCGGGTGATCGATATTTTAAGT
>Ga0209225_1000702_pt1 | contig 36717 bp, 37 predicted proteins | sample WasSprMetagenome_FD_184732 | JGI IMG/M metagenome (GOLD analysis project Ga0209225, IMG submission 184732) | Sulfidic aquatic microbial communities from Washburn Spring, Yellowstone National Park, USA - WS (SPAdes) (version 3) | ecosystem: Environmental > Aquatic > Thermal springs > Hot (42-90C)... | reverse complement strand
TACCATATGAGCCTAGGAAAGGCTCCATGCGGATTCGGAGGCTTGGAGCCCTATGGCATGCTATCCATCGTTAAGGAGGTGATGGGAAAGGCTTAAGGTTACAGCTCCCTTATGAAAGAGGGTGGTTTAGGCTATGAAATTCTGTGTTACGACCTACGCTACCCAGGGAATCCTTCTTCCAGAGCAACTCATTCCCAAGCTGGCAGAATGGGGCTATGATGGAGTAGAGCTTTGGGGAGGAAAGGCTTCCCAGCCGGGCCAGCCCCCTTGGGGCCTAGAGGGCCGAAAGGCTGAAGAAATCGATGCGTTAAAAAGACTTGCCGATGATAACGGTCTTGAGATACCCGCCGTTTCGACATACTTCAGATTCACGGAAGGGCAGGAAGCCTATGAAGAAAGCCTCAAAAACGGACGAAGGTATTGCGATCTTGCTTCGAGGCTTGGAGCCAAGATCATTCGGGTTGTGGGAGAGGGTGTTCCTAGTGCCAACATGACGGAAGAGCTTTGGAAAACCTTCATATCAGGACTTAGGGATCTGGCAAGCCTTGGCGAAGAATACGGGATAACCTTCGCCCTGGAGCTTCACAAGAATACGCCCCACGACACCGTTCTTGGACAGCTCCGCTGTATTTGGCAGGCGAACAGCCCCCATATTCGTAGCCTCTACCAGCCCACTACGCTTCCTGAAACCGATCCTGATGTGGATCCCATATGGGCTTTGGAAAAGCTCTATCCTTACATCGTTCATGTCCATATAGCCTCCTCTGTCCCCTTCAGGGATGGGGTCCTAGCTTCTAGGGGAAGATCGAACCATGTCCACTGGTCCCAGATCCTTGAGGGGCTGAGAAATAGGGGATATCGAGGCTTTGTTTCCATCGAGGGAATCCCCCAGAGGCGCCTAGAAGCCTTAGAAGAGGAGATCCGATGGCTTAGGCAATTCGTTTAGGTTTATCGATAAGAAAGGGAATCGAAAGAACGAAAAACAAAGAGAAGGGAGAGAAGAGGCTACTTTTCTAATACTTCCTTTCCTTTTCAAAGCGCCCATGAAGGATTCGATTTTCGCTGAAGCTCTATGAACTCCTCCAATACCTTGATATCATCCGGACTCAGGAGGTTTAGGAACCTTTCCCTAAGGGCCTTTGCATGCCTCTCAGGAACGTTCACGTAAAGGATGTCGTTCTCCTCGATATGCCTCCCGACGATGGGCCCTTCTAAGGATATGGCAACCTCCATGCCTTTTGAAGCCTCGCTTATCGCCTTTCCTTTATCTTGGATCTGAAGGATCGTTCCTGCCTCCCTTCCGTCAGCCTTTAGCATGGCATTCCTAGGTCTGATCCTTCCAGCTAGGACCTCTACCCCGACGATGGCGGGCTTACTCCTTCTGAAAACATAGCCCGGAAGAATCCTGATCTTTCCAGGAAAGACGAGGTCCTTAATGGCTTCCCTAAGCCTATCCTCCTCCTTCTTCCGGACCCATTCAAGGTAATCGTCTATGAGTTGATAGATGATTTCCCTCCTGAAGATTTCGACCTCTCCCATGGCTTCCTCCAAGGCATCTGGAAGGACCTTGACGTTGAAGGCTAGGATAACCCCATAGTTGGGCTGGGCCCTCTTGACGACCTTCGCCTCCACAACATCCCTCTTGGAAACATCCCCTATATCGGCCATGCGAACAGGAATACCCTTTGCCTCAAGTTCTGCCTTCAAGGCTTCAAGGCTTCCTAGGGTATCGGCCTTAAGGATGACCCCGAGCTTATCCGTAAGGATCCTGAATTCCCCTATCTCTTCCAGTACAGCCTTCACATACTTCTCGGGCGTATCTTCTGATGGGACTGCGTAGAGGGGGGAGCCAGAAAGGGCTTCCTCAAGCCCCTGAGCAACAATCTTCACGCCCGCAGCAGCTAAAACCTCGCTTACGGGAACGAAGGCTTCAGTAGGAGCCCTCATCTCCTGGAGAGGCTTTGGAAGGAGGAGGGCCCTCACTTTCGTCACTATGGGCCTTTCCTTTCCTGCGAGGACGATCGTATCACCCTGTTTCAGGATACCATCAAAGATGATGGCATTTAACGTCGTTCCCAGACCAGGTTCCTCCTTAACCTCCAAAACGCTTCCCTTGGCAGCACCTTTAGAGACTCCTAGGCGCTTTTGCATGTACTGCTGTGTTAGACCTATAAGGACTAGGAGGAGCTCCGGAATTCCCTCCCCCGTCTTTGCGCTCACGGGAACGATGGCAACGGTCCTCGTGAAGTCCCTGATGCGATCAAATCGATCGACGCTGAAGCCCAGCTTCGAAAGGCTCCCGATGATATTGTAAAGCCTCTCCTCAAGTTCCCTCCGAACCGCTTCCTCCTGCTTTCCTATGGATTCCATGCAGGGGCTACTGGGGAAGGGGCGCCATCCTGGAATCAGGTCGATTTTGTTAGCGGCCACAAGGAAGGGAGTTTTTCGGGCCCTTAGAACCTCTATAGACTCTATGGTCTGATCCTCAACTCCCTTAATGATGTCTATGACGAGGATAGCAATGTCGGCCACCGAGCCTCCCCTCTGCCTGAGGTTGAAGAAGGCCCTATGTCCCGGAGTATCGATGACAAGGATACCGGGGATCTTTATCTCCCAGCGGCGCTTACCGAGGATCGGTTCGCATATCTCCTTGATCGTCTCGAGCGGGAAGAAGCTAGCCCCTATATGCTGGGTCTGAAACGGGCGAACATAGCTCAACCCGACATTTCCCCAGGCTCCTTAAGGGCTACGACCGTTCCTCGCATCTTATCCAGCAGCGTCGTCTTACCATGGTCCACCTAGCCGGACCTTAAAGGGGGTCCAATGGCCTAGGACCACGACGATAGGCTGCCTAACGGACGTTTGCCTCACCCCCCTAAGCCCCCAAGACACCTAGAGATTGATACGGGGTCTTAAGAACATATCCAAGTTTTTCTAATCCTGAAGAGATGAAGGTATTCATTGCCAGAATTACCTTCAGAAGTTCCTTATGTGTTGGAAGGGTTAAGGTGATTGCTGATGGCAGTAAGGCTGAAGCTTAGGATTGACGTTAGCGAAAGACCTAACCCATTTCATATCCAAAACCAAAAACGAGCTGGATCCTTAAAGAGGCCGGAAACTTCATAGCCCAGGAGAAGATCATTCGATAACTTTCAGCAGATTTTTAAAGCACTTCATCGATCACTATGTCTGTGAAGTTCATGCTACAGCCTCTCCTCGACTACCTTTGGCTCATCATATGGATACTCATCACCATCGTCGGCATCCTTTGCTTTCTATACCCCTTCTTAGAATCCAAGGAGGAATTCGAAATAGAAAGAAGGGGCTCATGAAGGCAGTCATAGCCAAGCTTGTAATCGACCCCTCCTAAACCTAAAGGGCTTTCTAGGAAAAAGGTGTCATTCCTTGAATGTCTTTTCCCTACTTTCGAAATCCCTCATAAGGGCTCTTCGAGATGAGGGAATCGAGGAACCCACGGAGATCCAGCGCCTTGCCCTTCCCAGAATTCTGATGGGTGAGAATGTCCTCCTCATCGCTCCTACCGGAACTGGCAAGACGGAAGGTGCCTGTATTCCTGTTTTCGAACTCTTCCTAAGGATGATGCCTTCCCAATCCATGAAAGCTAGGCTTGAGGGTATATCGATCCTTTATATCACGCCCTTAAGGGCTCTCAACAGAGACATCTTTAGAAGGCTCCTTAGGATTGGGGAAAGGATAGGCCTAAGGATAGACGTTAGGCATGGGGATACGGATCAAACAACCAGAAGACTTCAGTCCCTAAGGCCTCCTAATATGTTGATAACAACGCCAGAAACGCTCCAGGCCATCCTACCAGGTAGGAGGATGAAAGATTACCTAAGAAGTATAAGATGGGTGATTGTGGATGAGATCCACGAGATATGCTCAGATAAACGAGGAGCGCAACTTTCTATAGCCCTCGAGCGCCTCCATTGGCTTACAGGAAGAAGGTTTCAGCGAATAGGCCTCTCAGCTACGGTTGGGGACCCAGATCTCATCGCAAGGTTCCTAGGTGGCGGGGAAGAGGTAAAGGTCTTAAGGGTTCCAAGTCCCAAGCATATGGAGATCTGGGTTGAAAGTCCCTCTCCAACCAGCGAGGACGTGAAGGCATCTGAGAGGCTCCTAATCTCGCCAGGAGGTGTAGCCCGGGTAAGGCGAATCCTCGAGCTTATGGAAGGTTATCAATCGATGCTTGTCTTTGTAAATACAAGGGAGCATGCAGAGGCCCTCGCCTCCAGAATCCTTTCCCTCCAACAGAATTCAAAAATAGGGGTTCATCATGGCTCCCTTTCCAGAGAAGTCAGAGTAAAAACTGAGCAGGACTTGAAGGATGGGCGCCTAAAGTGCGTCATAGCAACTTCAAGCCTCGAGTTGGGTATCGATATCGGGAAGCTGGACTTCGTAGTTCATTATATGTCTCCCCGTCAGGTAGTTCGCCTCGTCCATAGGATAGGAAGAAGCGGTCATGGTATTTTCGAGAAAAGTCGGGGATGTATCATCAGTGGCCTCCCGGAGGATATTTTGGAATCGGCCATCATAGCCAAGCGGATGCTGGAAGGAAGGCTGGAGAAGCCCCTCCTCCAGTTCAACGCCCTCGATGTTTTGGCGCATCAGATTGCTGGACTTCTTCTCGACAGGGGAAGCCTTAGAATATCTGAGGTTTATGATAGTCTTCGAAGGGCCTATCCTTATAAAAGTCTAGAAATCGAAGCCTTAGAACTCACAATCCGACAGATGGCTGAAGCGGGTTTAATCTCTTTATACGGAGACACCTTAAGCCCTAGAAAAATGCTTCACAAGTACTACTTCGAAAACATCTCCATGATTCCCGAAGTAAAGCAGTATAGGGTCTATGATTTTTCCATGGGAAGGACCATAGGATTTTTGGATCAGGAGTTTATAGGAAGAAACGGTTCTCCGGGCGTAGAATTCATCATGCATGGACAGACATGGCGAATCCTCAGCATCGAGGACGAGAGGCATCAGGTAAACGTTGAGCCCGTTGAGGGGAGCCTAGGAGCCATTCCAAGCTGGGAAGGGGAGATCATACCGGTTTCCTTTGAGGTTGCTGAGGAGCTTGGGCGGGTTTATGGTTCCTTGGAAGAAGCCATAAGGGAGGGAAAGGATGCCTCAACCATTTTGGACCCATATCCCATGACCATAGATGCGAAGAAGAAGGTTGTCGAATATGTTTCTCAGCAGAAAAGCATGGGTTTCGAGGTCCCTACAGACAAAAAGATCGTTGTAGAGGGAAACGAAAGATACCTAGTCATTCATGCATGCCTAGGGAATCTTATCAACGAGGCCCTTGGAAGGGCCCTTTCAGCCATATTAAGCAATCGTTTTGGAAGCTCCATCAGCATACAAGTGGATGCCTATCGAATTGCCTTGATTACCGATGGAAGAATCGCTCCGAAGGATGTTATTCAGGAGATCAGGGCTCTGAAGCCGGGGCAAATAACCTCCATCCTCAAAGCCATCCTTCCAGAAACTTCCATTTTCGCATGGCATCTATGGAATGTGGCCAAGAGGTTTGGCATTGTGGAAAGGGGGGCCGAATACTCCCTCTCCAAGGCCCGATCCCTCGTTTCCATGCTTCAGAATACCGCCGTTTTTGAGGAAACCTTTCGGGAACTCTGTGCAGAAAAACTTGATATCGAGAGGGCTGAAAGGGTCCTTTCCCTTGTGACGGAGGGAAAAATCGAAGTTCTTCCATCTACGGGCTCTGAGCCCTTCTCCCCAATGGCCCTTCCAATCCTCGACAGAATAGCCCCCCATGATCTTCTAAAGCCTGCCCTTCCTTCATCCGAAATTCTTTCCTATCTTAAGGAAAGGCTGAATAGGGAACGCCTTAAGCTCATATGCCTCTACAAGAACGATTGGGAATCCATACAGGAGGTTGGAAGGCTTGGAAAAGAAATTCGATGCCCTATCTGCGGCTCAACCCTCATAGCGGCTACTAGTCCTCGAGACCTTGACCTTCGGGAAATCATAGCCAAAAAGTTGGAAGGAAAAAGGCTAAAGCCTGAGGAGACAAAACGGTGGATGACTGCATGGAAGAGTGCAAGCCTCCTCCAAACCTATGGACGCCTTGGTGCCCTCTTCCTTGCTGGCAGAGGGATAGGTCCATCGATGGCAATGCGCCTCCTTCGTCGCTTCTATCGCTCAGAGGATGAACTTTACTATCAGATTCTGAAGGCCGAGAGGGAATTCGTGAGAACGAGACCATTCTGGTAGTCCGACGAATAGTAAAGGCTAAGGAAAGGATGGAAAGGGTTCAGATCGTCTAGAGGGTTCTTACGTTCTTATGTTCTTACGGGCTTCTTTTTTATACCGTTCAAATAAGAGTTTTTGAGCTGATGGGCTAATTCCCTAACTACAGCATACCCTTATCAAATAGAACGGATCCTGAGGTCTGGAAGGACCTTGGTGCAGTGTCTCGTAACCTGGACAATCCTCCTGAAGCTCGCCATCCTGAGATAGACCTTCCAATACCCATGCCAAAAAAGCCCTTAGAGCCACTCTCTTAAAATGAGTTTAGATGTTGCGGGAAAAAGAATTTATTTGATAGTCATATTCTTCTTTTTATGCAATGCTCAATGCTTAAATTCGATGTTTTTCTTCATCCATGCAGATTTTTAGATCACACAAACCAATTATATAGTATTTTATAATCAGAGTTCTTAATAAAAGAGTATTTAGTCTCTTCTAATTAATAAAAGAAAAGAATAAATAATATCAAAAGATTAAATGACGGGCGTCCTTGGCTTTATCTCTGCACTAACTTCTTCCTCTTTCGGCTTTCTAGCCCTTCCAAAGAGTTCGGATACTCTTTTATACATCTCGAGTTCCTGCTGGGACATGGGCTTGACCTTTTCCAAAGCCTTCTCAAAATGCTTCATGGAGACTTTCAGTTCCTTAAGCCTCTCCTTCGCTTCCTCTGGACTTTTGCATTGGGATAGGTACTCGCGGATCGCCAGCATAACAGCCGTATTGACGATGGCTGCCAGATCGGCGCCCGTATAGCCCTTCGTCAACTCAGCAAGCCGATTGATATCTACATCCTCTGCTAGGGGCTTGTTCCTTGTATGGATGCCTAGGATCTGCCTTCTAGCCTCAAGTTCTGGAAGAGGAACGTAGAGGAGCTTGTCGAACCTACCTGGTCTTAGGAGAGCCGAGTCTATGATGTCCGGCCGGTTCGTGGCTCCTATGACGACTACCCTCCTAAGCTCCTCCAATCCATCGAGCTCCGTTAAGAGCTGGCTGACAACTCGCTCTGTGACATGGCTATCGCCTATTCCGCTTCCCCTCGCCGGAGCTAAGGAGTCGAGCTCGTCGATAAAGATGATGCAAGGCGCAGCCTGCCTCGCCTTCCTAAAGATCTCCCTCACACCCCGCTCCGATTCCCCTACCCACTTAGAAAGGAGTTCTGGACCCTTCACGCTGATGAAGTTAGCCTCACTCTCGTTGGCAACGGCCTTCGCAAGGAGGGTCTTTCCAGTCCCAGGTGGGCCGTAGAGGAGGATGCCCTTGGGAGGCTCCATCTTCGTATGCTCGAAGATCTCAGGATACTTCAGGGGCCATTCGACGGTTTCCCTGAGCTCCTGCTTTATGTCTTCTAGCCCTCCAATGTCATCCCATCGAACCTTCGGAATCTCTACGAGGACCTCCCGCATGGCTGAGGGCTCTACGTCCTTGAGGGCTTCGAGGAAGTCCTCCATGGTTACGATGATCTTGTTGAGGACATCAGCAGGAATGCTTTCGGCTTCCAGGTTGATCTCTGGAAGGATGCGTCTCAATGCCCTCATGGCAGCCTCCTTGCAAAGGGCCTCAAGATCTGCACCAACGAAGCCATAGGTCACATCGGCCAGCTTTCCAAGGTCCACATCCTTAGCAAGGGGCATGTTCCTTGTGTGGATCTGTAGGATTTCAAGCCTTCCATTCCTATCAGGTATTCCTATCTCGATCTCCCTGTCGAACCTTCCAGGCCTTCGAAGGGCTGGATCAAGGGCATTGGGGCGGTTCGTGGCTCCTATGACGACTACCTTCCCTCTAGATTGAAGCCCATCCATGAGGGCTAGGAGCTGGCTTACAACCCGCTTTTCTACTTCTCCCGTAACCTCTTCCCTCTTGGGGGCTATAGAGTCAATCTCATCGATGAAAATGATGCTGGGGGCATTCTCCTGGGCTTCTTTGAAGACCTCCCTAAGCCTTGCCTCCGATTCTCCATAGAACTTGCTCATGATTTCTGGACCACTTATGCTTATGAAGTGGGCATTTGTCTCGTTGGCAACGGCCTTCGCGAGGAGGGTCTTTCCAGTCCCGGGGGGGCCATGAAGCAAAACACCCTTCGGAGCCTCCACACCAAGCCTCTCGAAGAGCTCTGGATGCCTTAGGGGAAGCTCTATCATCTCCCTGACCTTCTGGATCTCAGTCCTCAGTCCACCTATGTCTTCATAGGTAACCCTGGGGATTCCGCCGGATGGGGGCTTCATCACTTGATCCGATATTACGATCTCAGTCCTTTCTGTGACGATGACGGCGCTTGCGGTTGGTAGGAAGGAAACGACCACAAGGTCTACCCTTCTTCCCATGATCGGCACTGGAACGATGTCTCCACGGCAGACAACCCTTCCTTCAAGAAGGCGGCTGATGTAACCCTCTCCCCCTATGATCCGAAGGGGCTCTGTTGGGGCTAGGTTTACCCTCTCAGCATAACGGGCATCAATCTTTCTCACGGTTACCTTATCGTCTATCCTAACGCCTGCATTGTTTCGGGTATAGCCATCGATGCGTATGATGCCCGAATCCTGATCCTCTATATGGGCTGGCCAGCAGATCGCTGCGGTCCTTCGCTTTCCTGCAACCTCGACAACCTCTCCCGTCGTTATGCCGAGGGCTTCCATATCCTTAGGGCTTAGCCTTGCGATTCCCCTACCCACATCCTTTCCGTAGGCTTCGGATACCCGAAGGATTAGAGTTGGCACCATGCCTCTCACCTCCTAAACTAAACTAAATGATATAACTCTGATTCGAGTCGTCGAAATCCTTAACGAGGATTGTGGCTCCCGGAGTGCCCGTATCAGGAGCGTAGAGGATGCTAGGAAAGAGGGTCATGGGTCCCTTAAACGCCATCTTCGTTACCAAATGGGATTCCCCGAAGACCCTTCGGCACACTTCGTAGGTAAGCCTCCTCACAGTTCTTTCATCCACATAGCCCAAGGAGTGAAGATATTCGTGAAGAAGGATTGAATAGAGGAAGGCGTTCAGCTCAACTTTAGAGCCTACTTTAGAAACGATGTCTAGGAGGCGCCGATTGATGACGATCCCATTCGAGCCCAAGGGATGATAGGCCCCTACATTCTTGGGAAGATCAGATAGATAGAGGCTAAGACCAGCCCTTCCTCTTCCTAGGACTTCCTTCACGGATCTTTTCACAAGCTTGAAAACGTCTCCAAAGCCCTTGCATTCCTCCAGTTCACGGACATAGGAAGGCTCCATTCAAAACTCACCTCCTCCTAGGCTCCTCTGCCTCCTAGCCTCCTCAAGGGTTCTCCTAATCTTTTCCACGAAGGCTATATATTCGCATAGAATACGTTCCCCTAAAGGCGTTAGGGCATACTCATCATCCATGAGCTCCTCAATCAACCCACTGGAGCGAAGGAAGGAAAGGTTCTCATAGACAAGCTTCGGGTTGATGGTTTTTCTGTATTGCCTTTTCCTCTGAGGGTTTAGGAGAAGGGGTAGGAGCATTTTCACCCTCGTCTCGCTGCAGAGGCGGTCGATAAGATCAAGGGCTTCTTTGAAAGCTTCCTCCATTCCGAAACAAGAAAATCCAAAGCTCTCGACAGCAAACTTACCCGACTCAAATTCATCAGGGAAACTTTCGAGAAGGGGCTCAAGATCCATGGAGCTTGGACAGACAAGGAGGACTTTAGCATTTTCGGCGCTTCTTAAGGAATCGAGATAGCGCAGAAGCCTAGGCGAAGGCTCCTCTATCTCGCAGAAAACCACGATGATCTCTTCCTCATCCCTTTCGCCGCCCACATCCGCCGTCAAAGCCTCAAGCTTCAGGCCAGATGCCTCAAGCTCTAAGGGAACATTAGCATAGACCCTTCGGCATCCCCTTTCCGTCAGAAGCCTGGCCGCCTGGAACTTCCCGAAGATATGGAGCTCCGTCTCGTCCTTCTGGGCAAAGTGATTCCTAAAGTTCTTGTAATCCATGATATGTCTGAGGAGGACGAGGTTGGATGGAGAGGCGAGGAGCCTTAGGTACATATCCATCAAGTTACCTTTGGTAACAGGTCCTATATAAATGTTACTAAAAGTAACAAGAACGGTGGAAGTTTTATAGCTCGCTTTCTTCTAGCTTTAAAGGGAGGGACGATGCTCGTCCGAGTAAGAACTTTTGGTGAACTCCTTGAAGCCTTAGGAAGTGACTTTACGGTCGAGTTGGAGGATGGGGCTACGATAGGTCGGCTCCTCAAGGTTCTTGCGGAAAAGGCTGGAAGTAAGAAGGATTTTCTCCTCGCATACAGGGACGAAGAACCCAATATGGCAGTCCTTGTCAACGGTTTTAATGTCCAAGTCCTTGAAAAAACGGCCACCCGTCTTAAGAATGGCGATACGGTTAACTTGTTGCCGCCTGTAGCTGGAGGCTGAAAGCTGAAGACTCAAAAGATCGTACAGCTAAAACAAAGGAAAAAAGGGCAGAAAGAAAGATAGACGATCTTAAGAATTAATATGGGATCGTGATTCGGAGGATTCCGTTACCAAGGGCCCAAAGGATAAAAGCCCAAGAAGAAAGCATCCTGTGGATTCTGGGAAGACTTATGAAAAAATCCTAGGGCTCGGGAAAATGAGAAGACTTGGAAAGCCCTCTCGTGATGGTCGGCATCTTCCTAGTGGCATGCCTTCACTCATATTAAGGAGAGGATACTGATTAATCGACGTCTGTGAACGGGATGGTTCAGCATGCTTACAGCTTACAGCTTTTCCATGAAAGCTTTGAGATGAAAAAACATGGATTATCAGCTTAATATGATCGATAGATCTAAGTTTATTTCAATTCCTGTCGATAGAGTTGCTCATGCGAGATTTCTTTGCCTAGGATTAAGCTATCATCATATATGGCAGATTTTAATTCTTAAGATTGGGAATGAGGATTAAATCGATTTTAATTGTTTTGCATTTGAGATAGAATTCAGGACAGGTTTGACGATTTTGGGTTTTTAGAATATTGATGTCAGGGCTTATTTATTCATGCAGTTGTTATGTATTAGAGGGAGATTTATAGTTCAATTTTAGGACATTTTTCTCTATTAGAGGTATTTAAGGTTGCAGCACTCGATTACATGGAGTTAAATTTTTATATTTAATACACGATAATATATAGGCTTCCAGGTGAATGAAAATGTTAGATAAAGAAATTGAAAAGAAAATATTCGAGGCTCAGAGAAATGAAATTACAGAGTATTCAATTTACAAAAAGTTGGCTCAATCAATAAAAGAACCTAAAACTAAAGAAATTTTAAATCATATTTCAGATGATGAATTTAGACATTATAATTTTTGGAGAAAATATACAGATAAAGATATTAAACCCAGTAGCCTTAGGGTTTTGAAGTATTTTTTGATTTCAAAAATTTTTGGGATTACTTTTGGAATAAAGCTTATGGAAAGCGGAGAAGAAAAGGCTCAAGTGGCATATAAAAAGATATCAAAATCGATTCCAGAAGCTGAAAGCATAATAGAAGACGAGGATGGGCATGAGAATCAACTTATCGATTTAATCGATGAAGAGAGGCTGAGATATGTTGGTTCCATGGTTTTAGGATTGAACGATGCCCTTGTTGAGCTTACTGGAGTCCTCGCTGGTTTTACCCTTGCCCTTCAAGAAACGCGTTTGGTTGCGGTTGCCGGTCTAATAACTGGGGTCGCTGGCTCCTTTTCCATGGCAGCATCAGAATACCTATCGACAAAATCAGAGCTAAGCTCTAAAAACCCTTTTAAGGCAGCTATTTATACCTGCCTCACCTATCTTTTTACAGTTTCGTTTCTGATACTCCCGTATCTACTAATCGGAGACATTTATTCATGTTTGGGTCTATCAATATTGAATGCAATAATAGTTATCTTCCTATTTACTTTCTACATTTCAATCGCAAAGGACTTATCTTTTAAAAAAAGATTTCTTGAGATGACTATGATAAGCCTTGGGATAGCATTCCTTACATTTACCATAGGATTTTTCATAAGAATGTTCCTAAAAATTGAAGTATAAAGCGTCTTTTGTATATGGTGATAAAAAGAAAAGTAAAAGGAGAGTGAAGATATCAAGAGAGTAGTATGTTTTAGACCGATTGGTGGCCTTCGCATATTTTTTTAAACCTTTTCAACTATGGCTTTGCTGATTTTAGCATTAACTGCTCCATTCTATTTTTTCCTTTCATGGTTTTAGGCCTGAAGCTTCTGATATCCTTCGATCATAATAAAACCTATGCCAAATTCTCCCCACGCCTCTCAAAATACGCACTGTGAATCCTTTGTAGCTAGCTTAAGTCATATTCGAGCAGTTCTGCGCTGCCTTTTGCACAATTGAGACCCGCTCCCTTGTGTCGATACCCATTCCTGTAGGCTTCGAAGCTATGGACCCAGTTCATAAAGATCTGTTCCGCGTTTGATAGGGCACCTAAAGACCTCAAAACCTTCCCGACAGCAGTTGAGCCCAGAAGGGTATTTATTATTATAGATGGGCGGAATAGGCTACTATGCACATCTGGAGCCCCTTGCCATCTTGAAGAGTTCGTTAGGCATAGGCCTTCAGAGGAATTGGGGCTCCCCTAAGGCTTAAGATAAAAGCGCCGAACCGATGATCAATATCCTTAAATAGGTTTTAGAATCTCTTTTGCCAAGGATACGGCTTTACAACCTGTCGGTGGGCTTGGTGCAGGAATATCGTTACATAGTCCGGATCGCAGGGGTCGACTTAGATGGCTCTATGCGAATTGACTATGGCTTATCTAAAATAAAGGGCGTTGGCATCAGGATAGGCGGGGCTCTCTTAAGGGCTTTAAAGATCGATCCTACGAAAAGAATAGGTTACCTTAGTGATGAAGAGATCCATAGGATTGAGACAGCCCTGAAAAATCCTCCCTCACACGGCCTTCCAAGTTGGATGTGCAATCGTTCAAGGGATCCACAATCTGGTGAGAACCTCCATCTTATCGGACCAGACTTGGAATTCCAAACGAAAGCAGATATTGAGTTTATGAAAAAGATCAGGAGCTGGAAGGGGATCAGGCATAGCCTCGGATTGAAGGTACGAGGGCAAAGGACCAGGACGACTGGAAGAACTGGAAGGGCTGTGGGCGTGAGGAAGAAGCGCATCGAGGGGCGATAACCATGGGAGACCCGAAGCGTGATAGGAAGAAATACGAGACCCCTAGGGTTCCTTGGTCCATCCAGACTTTGGAGGCTGAACTGAAGCTTTTAGGAGAGTATGGGCTTCGGAATAAAAGGGAACTTTGGAGGCATAAAACAAAGGTTTCTCGATATAGGAAACTGGCTAGAAGCCTTCTTGGAAAGCCTGCTGAAGAGAGGGCGAAGGCTGAGAAAGTTCTTCTGAGCAAACTCCAAAAGGAAGGCCTCGTTTCCGAGGGAGCTACCCTTGATGATGTCCTCGACCTTACGGTTAACGACATCCTCGAAAGAAGGTTGCAGACCATAGTATTTCGAAAGGGTCTTGCAAAGACGATCCAACAGGCCCGTCAGCTCATAACCCATGGGCATATAGCCATCGGGCCCAAGATAGTCCGAGTCCCCTCCTATCATGTAACCGTTGAAGAAGAAGGCATTGTAGGCTATGCGGCATCAAGTCCTATAGCCAAGGAAGACCATCCCCTCAGGGTATCGATAGAAGCCATACAATCCACCCAGAAAATTAAGGAGGCTGCGGCCGAGTTCTAAATCTGCCTTGTTAAGGAACCATTCCTAGGCATTCATCCTTTATGCTCATGCCCCAATTTCCCAAAAATGAGGGGCTAGACCCTTCTTCCCCTTCTTCCACCAGGCCTTCTCGTGCCATCATGGGGAATAGGTGTAACGTCCTCAACCCTTCCGATTCTAAAACCAGCCCTGGAAAGAACCCTTATAGCAGCCATGGCTCCTGGACCAGGTATTTTTGCCTTCGGTCCTCCTGGCGCCCTTACCCTTATGTGAAGCCCCGTGATGCCTTTATCCTTGGCAATACTGGCAACATGGCTTGCAGTTTGCATGGCAGCGTAGGGAGAACCTCCCAAGCGATCCTGTTTTACAAACATCCCAGCCATACCGATGGCTATGGTTTCAGAGCCTGAGAGGTCTGTGATGTGGACGATGGTGTTGTTTGATGAGCTGTATATATGAGCGACTCCCCATCTTTCAGCCTTTTTCGAGCTCATCCGTGATACCTTGGGTAAGAAGGTATAGATTATGGTTATTTAAGTTTTCAGCTTTCGATTCAAGCCTATTGTTTCCTAAATTATTGACGCTTTTCCAGAGGGATCGTATGGTCGTCGTGGTTTCACCTATCAAGCCTTCTTTTCCGAAGATCTCAGGGATCGATGCCGGGCCCTAGGGACACCAAACTTTTCTTATCCTTCCTTCTTAATCTTTAAATATGCTTGGTGAGGTTTCTCACGCCAAAGAGGGCCTTGAAGTGGAGATCAAAATCCTAGATGAGGATGGGAATACCCTTCGCTTTTTGTTAAGGGGCTCATCTATCCCATTCGCTAATGCCCTAAGAAGAATTATGCTAGCGGAAGTCCCAACGATGGCCATCGATGATGCGGTTATTATCGAGAACACCTCGGTCATGTACGATGAAGTTCTAGCCCATAGACTCGGTCTCCTTCCTTTGGTTACAGACCTTGATACGTACGTTATGCCAGAGGAATGCTCCTGCAAGAGCGAGCTGGGATGTAGCAAATGCCGAGTAGTGTTCACCCTCGAGGCCGAGGCTAAGGAAGAAGTGAAAACAGTCTATTCGAGGGATCTGGTCCCTGATCCTTCCAATCCATCTATAAAGGTTGTGAGCGATGATATTCCCCTCGTAAAGCTGGCACCTGGTCAAAGGATCAAGCTCGAAGCATATGCAAGGTTAGGAAGAGGAGAAATGCATGCCAAGTGGCAGCCCTTAAGCCTTTGTGCCTACAAGTTCATGCCAAAGATTTCCATCAATCGAACGAATTGTGGGGGGCAGGAGTGCGGTAAATGCGTAGAAGTCTGCCACAAGAAGGTTTTGAGCTTAAAGAATGGAGCATTGAAGGTCGAAAATCCTATGGATTGCACCCTTTGCGGCGATTGCATGAAGGCATGTCCCTCAGGAGCGATAAACGTAGGTTACGATAGCTCGAGCTTCATCTATAGCCTGGAAACCTTAGGGGGTTTACCAAACAAAAGGATTGTCCTAGAAGCAGCCAAGATCCTTGCAAAAAAAGCCGAGAGTTTCAGGGAAGCCCTTTCTGAAATCCTCAAAGAAGAAGCCATAGGCGAGGGCAAAGCTGAGGAGGGAAAAAAGGGTGAGGCTAAGGATGAAGCGAAGGAAGAGTAACCCCCTCCTTCTTGAGATAGTGAAGGATTTAAGAAGGGCTGCCAAGCTTAATGAAGCCCCTATCTGGGATTCCATAGCGGACCGCATCGAGGCGCCTAGGAGGCTCAGGGCTCAGGTGAACGTTTCTAAGATCAATCGATACTCTAGGAAGGGAGAAACCCTAGTGATTCCAGGCAAGGTTCTCGGCACGGGAAGACTTGACCATACAGTAACGGTTGCAGCTCTATCCTTCTCCAAGGAGGCGAAGCGAAGAATAGAGGAAATAGGAGGACGTTGCATATCCATAAAATCCCTGATAGAAGAAAACCCAAGGGGTTCGGGGGTAAAGATCCTTGCCTGAAGGCTCAAAAAGCGAGGCTGAAGGGGGAAAGACGATCATCCTAGACGCTTCCAGGCTCATTTTTGGGCGGATGTGCAGCTATGCAGCGAAAAGGCTTCTTGGTGGTGATAGAGTCATAATCTTCAATGCTGAAAAAGCGGTCCTATCGGGGCGAAGGCAGCCCCATGTGGAGGAAGTGAAGGCTTCCCTTGAGATAGGCTCTTACAGGAAGGGACCTTACCATCCAAGGCGACCTGATAGAATCATAAAGAGGGCGATAAGGGGAATGCTGCCTAGGAGGAAGCCTAAGGGGATCGAAGCCCTTAAAAGGCTTAAGGTTTATATAGGGACTCCAGAGGCGTTCAAGAATGCCTCCATAGAAATCCCTCCAGAAGCTGATGCCTCCAAGCTTCAGGGTCCAAGGTTTGTCCTAGGAGAATTGGCTAAGGAAATTGGCTGGAAGCCCCTAGGTGAGGATTGATGCCCCCCCAGAAGACCATCATCGCCGTTGGCAAGCGAAAGACTGCCGTTGCAAGGGCAGTCTTGAAGCCAGGAAACGGAACCATTAGAGTAAATAAGGTTTTGCTAGAATTCGTTCAGCCACCTCTCGCAAAAAATGTCATGGAGGAGCCCATCCTCATAGCCGGGAAGGAGGTCCTTTCGGGCGTGGACATCGATGTAAATGTTAGGGGAGGGGGCTATATGGGGCAGGCTGAAGCCGTAAGAATGGCTATTGCCCGAGGCCTTGTTAAGTGGACGAAAAGCTCTGCCTTGAAGGATCTTTTCATAAAATACGATAGGACGATGCTTTCTGGGGATGCTAGGTTCAAGGAGCCAAAGAAATTCGGAGGAAGGGGAGCAAGGAGGAGGAGGCAGAAGAGCTATAGGTAAATCCTATACTCGGAAGAGGTAGAGCCGATCATGGGCATGATACCTATAAGGTGTTTTTCCTGCGGAGCCCTCATTGCCCATAAATGGGAGGAATTTGAAAGAAGGGTTAAAGCCGGGGAGGATCCAGGGAAGGTTTTGGATGACCTTGGAGTGCGAAGATACTGTTGCCGATCAATGCTCCTAAGCCATGTCGAAGTCATCGACGATGTCCTTAAGTACTTCGTTAAACCCATGGAGGAAAAGGGTGAAAGTTAGGAGGCATTCGTATGGCTGAAGACTCTACGATCATAGAGGAGGCTAGATGCCGCATAGTCTTCGATAGCCGAGGGAATGAGACCATCGAGGTTGAAATCGAGACTCTAGGAGGCTTTGGATCAGCAGCCGCTCCTGCCGGGGCTAGCAAGGGACGATGGGAGGTTGTCTCCTATCCCCCTGGCGGAATATCGGAAGCCCTTAAACGCTTCAGGGAACAAGTGGCCCCAGAGCTTATAGGCCTCGATGCCATCCAGCAAGAAACCATCGATAGGACTTTGCTCCGAATCGATGGAACGGAAAACTTCTCGAGGATTGGGGGAAACGTAGCATACGCTGTTTCCTTGGCTGTTGCCGAAGCCGCCTCCACATCCCTCGGGATTCCCCTCTTCCAACACCTTTCCGGAACCCTAACGAGGAGGCTTCCTTTCCCCTTGGGAAATGTTCTAGGAGGCGGGAAACATGCGGGAAAGGGAGCTCCGGACATCCAAGAATTCTTGGTCAGTCCTCTAGGGGCTAAGAGCTTTAGGGAAGCTGCCCTTGCCAATATAAAGGTCCATAAAACCCTAAGAAGTCTCCTTGAAAAGGAGGATATTCCCTTCTTCGGGGGAAGGGGAGACGAAGGGGCCTGGGCTCCGGCACTAAGCAATGAGAAGGCCTTCGAACTCGTTTCGAAGGCTGTTGAGCTCGTATCCAAAGAGATGGGCTTCGAGATAAGGTTTGGTATTGATGTAGCATCCTCTTCCCTATGGGATGAGAAATCGGGTGTCTATGTTTACGCTCACGAAAGATCCAAAACGCCTGGAGAACAGATCGACTACATCCTTGGAAAAATATCGGAATACAAACTTTTCTATGTGGAGGATCCTCTTCATGAAGAAGACTTTGAAGGCTTTGCGGAGCTCACCAGAAAGGCAAAGGGCTGCCTCATCTGCGGGGATGATCTTTTCGTCACGAATGTCAAAAGGCTCAAAAAGGGCATTGAATCAAGGTCCTGTAACTCCTTGATCATCAAGCCCAATCAAGTAGGAACGATTATGAGGTCTAAGGAAACTGTGGACCTAGCGAAGGCAAAGGGCTACATCCCTATTTTCAGCCATAGGTCTGGTGAAACGACGGATACCCATTTGGCCCATTTGGCCATAGCCTTCGGCTGTCCCCTAGTGAAGACGGGCGTTCTCGGAGGGGAGAGAATAGCCAAACTTAACGAACTCCTCAGGATCGAGGAGTTCCTTGGTGAGGAAGCCCGCCTCTCTGAGCTGGAGCTTGGCTAAACAAATCAGAGAGAATCTTTCTTGGAAGCGGTAGGGTGTCTCAATGACCGAAAAATTGAAAGAAAGGGAAGTTGCCGTTGAGGGGCATGAAAGGGAAATTGAAGATGATACCAATAAGGAAAAGGGAGATAGAGGTCCAAAGGCTCGAGCAGAGCCAGAAACCGAACCAGAATCAAGCTCAGAATCGAGCTCAGAATCGTCCGCATCAGAATCGGAAGCTGGCATAAAGGAGAAGGAGGTTGCCCAAGAGGTTCCTGGGCTTCTTCTTCCTTTGGACACCCTCCTAGGAACTGGAATTCATATCGGGACTCGAATGAAAACGAGGGATATGGAACCCTATATCTATAGGGTTCGTCCGGATGGCCTTTTTATCCTAGACATCGCTAAGATAAACGAAAGGATCAAGGTTGCTTCCTCTTTTTTGGCAAGGTTCGATCCGAAGGAGATCGTCGTGGTCTCTACAAGGCTTTACGGGCAGGGTCCCGTTCAAAAGTTCTGCGAACTTACGGGGGCCATTCCAATAGCGGGGCGTTTCATGCCCGGAACCTTTACGAACCCCCTCCTTCAAACCTACGTTGAGCCAAAGGTTGTAGTCGTAACTGATCCGAGGGCTGATGAGCAGCCCGTCAGGGAAGCCTCTGTGATGGGTTTGCCAGTTATAGCCCTTTGCGACACGGATAATATCTTAAGCAATGTTGATCTAGTAATTCCATGCAATAACAAGGGAAGGAGGTCCCTGGCTACAGTATTCTGGCTTTTAGCGCGGCAGGTTCTGAGGAATCGGAAGGAGCTCCCCGAGGATAAGGAACTCCCCGTTTCCATAGAGGAGTTCGAAACGAAGACTGAAAGAAAGGCTGAAGAATCCTAGCCTTTCCAACTAATTACGTGGTTCTGAACAAGGATGCTGTGGATGGGGCATCAAACTTTATCAGAGACCTCTTCGAAGATAAAATCGATTTCGGGCGGGGGTAGCAGAGCCAGGTCGAAGCTTTAAGCATGAACGATGGCCAGATGCGCGGGACTCAAGATCCCGTGGGGTAGCCCTTCGTGGGTTCAAATCCCACCCCCCGCACCAATTTACCAGTAAGTTCTAAATACTTCTTTTTGCAGGACATGTTGCATAGACATGCTGGCTCAGCAATTCATCAAGGCAGAGATTAAATTGTTAGAAGCCTATCGAGAAGAGCTTCAGAATGAAATTGAAGTCTTGAATGCAAGGATAAAAAAGCTCAGACTTGCACGCAGCCATAACCATTGGACATTTTTTAAGGCATATTCAAGGAGTTGGGAATATGTTAAGATACGAAGCTGAAAATGCGAATATTACATGCCCAAAGTGTAGCTCAAATAATGTAGGATATTATGCGAAGGGTTTATGTTTTTGCCGCATGTGCGGCAATGTTTGGGAAGTAAATATTGGAAGACAAAAAGCTTCGGTTTTTTCATCTGTCAGTGCAACAAATAGTCTGAAACTTAAAATCTTATATGATAACGAAGCTTTGAATGGTTTTAGAGGAGCATTTGGGTTTTCATGCTTGATCGAAGAAAAAGGTATACTTTTTGATACTGGTGGAGACGTAGACACTTTGTTTTTTAACATGAAAAAATTCCGGATAGATCCACTTAGTATTCGCATAATTGTTTTATCCCATAAGCATGGAGACCATACAGGTGGAATCCAAATCATAAATTATTGCGGTAAAGTAGAAGTGTTTTTACCAGCATCTTTTTCGGAGAAGTTTAAAGGTTGGTTAGCCTCGCACCCTAATGCAAGATTACATGAAATTCAAGAATTCGGGAAAGTCTGCGAAGGAGTTTTTACAACCGGTGAGCTTGGACAATTCATAAAGGAACAATCGTTAATCATCAGAACAGAAAATGGCTTAACCGTCATAACAGGTTGTGCACATCCAGGTTTAGAGAACATATTAAAGGCTGCCTCAAAATTGGGAGATATCTACGGAGTGGTTGGTGGCTTTCACAGTTTCAGCAAACTGGAAGCTTTGAAAGGAATGCATTTAATAGTTCCATGTCACTGCACGGTATGGAAAAAAGAGATTTTTAATCTTTATCCTAAAACATGCAAAAAGTGCTCTGCCGGTTGCACAATCCTGATTTAAATGCTGGCTGGAGGGAGTTTCTTCCCAGCTTTAACGGCTACAAACCCAGCTTTTCCATAATATCCTCTTCTTGGAGCTTCGAAGCTCAGTGGCTTTTCAGTTGGTTTTTGGAAAATCGTTGAACATACTTCTATAATGGTCAATCCGCTTTTCCTAATCATAACTTTTAACTCATTAAAGCTGTAAAATGTCGCGTTTTTATAAAAAACGTTGCCTGCTTCGCCTTTCTTCATGTAAAAGCGTGCCCACGGGCTTTCCTTTAATATTAAGCCTAATATAAGTCTCCCATCCCTCATCAAGACTCTTGAGGCTTCCTCAAGAACTTTTTCCGGATTTTCAACAAAGCAGAGGGTTACTATAAGAAATACGGAGCCGAACGATTCATTTGGAAATGGTAATTTCTCACCTGAGCCTTCAACAACGGTTATCCCACGTCTTTTAGCAAACTCCAAAACCCTTCCAGAAATGTCAACACCGTATTCTATTCCCAAAGCTTCTGCAAAACGTCCTGTGCCTACACCTATTTCAAGGGATGGCCTCTTCAAATTGCGGCATAAGGATGCGGTGCAAGAGTTTTCAAGCTTAAAGGCGGATTTTCCAAAAGGCGAGTCAAGCCATGCGTCTTATCTTTCAACAAAAGCATCGAAGATCTGGATTACGTGTAGGCTGTGTTGGCTATTTTTGGCGGTTTCTTCGTTCAATCATGACGCACGCTCTATAAGTGAGTGCGTGAACATGCCAAGTATTTCTTCAAACTTAGACTATTTAAACTCAGTCCATTCATCTCAGAGCTTAGGCTCTAGGTTTTCTGGGCGCCGATTTTATAAGGTCTATACCGTTCTCTCTAACAGTTTATTGCTGCCTTAGACTCCAATCCCGGCTGCATCAATATATACTGAATGATGAAGTGGATTTGATGTGAACTAGGGGGAAATTTTCTTTAAGAGCGTTTTCTTTTAACTTCTTGATAAAACGATTGCGCTTTACTTGTTTATTATGTATATGAATGCATGTTTTGATTATGAAATTTAAAAGTCTCTGACCTGCGGATGTTTAATCCTTGCTTTTTCAATAATTTTTTGATACCATTCTGGAAGTTTAATTTGCTGTATTATTCTGGACGGCGTATAAGGCTTTATGTCTAATACTGGAGTTTTATCAAATAAGTCCAAATGTTTAACTTTAAGGAATCTGTCCTCTCTTCCAATCAACTCTGTTATGGTTAAGGCTATGGGGTTCGGCCTGTGTGGAGAATCTGTGCAGAATACGCCAACTTCAGGCAACTCGTCCTCACCGAACCCGAGGATTTTTAAACGCTTGGGCTTAACTTTGAGAACTTTACGCTGCTCATCAGAAACTCTGTTAAGATACGCTATTACCATTAGATGGGAGAACCCTTCAATTCCATTTAATCCTTCAGCATACTCTTTATAAACTTCTATGACGCCTTCAACCCCTTCACTCCAGCAAGCTCTAATTTCATAATCACTGAAATTTACATGAACAATCCCAATAGGTTTAAATGAAACGAGCATTTTTCCTTCTCCTTAATGAAAGTAGTCATGTTTCCTGAATTTTTAAACTTTCAGACATTTTCAATTGGAGCTGTGAACTTAAGCCTTAGGGGAGCCCTATCCCTCTTGAGGGCTTATGCCTAACGAACTCTTCAATTCGAGAGGAAAAGGACTCCCCTAGGCATCGTAGCCTATTCCGTCTCATCTATGCCTTTCCGGGCTCAGCTGCTGTCGGGGAAGGTTTCGAGGGCTCTAAGCCCCTTCATAAAGCGAAGCAATAAATCCGTCATGGCATGAACTGGGTCCATAGATTCGGAAGCCTATCGGAAGCCTTCTACGTAGGAAGCGCCAAGACGGCCGTAGTGGATGAGAGAACCGTAATCATAAAAGGAGAAGAAGCCTGGATATGGGATGAGATGGGATGGATAGCCTTAGAGCCCTAACCAAAAGCCGTAGGCTTTTAGCCTCAGAGCTGAGCTGGACAAGAAGAGGAACAGCTTTGTAGCCTACCTTTTCCTGAAGAGGCTCAAAGGGCTCTATGGCATAAGGGTTGTCGTAGCCGAAAGAACGGAGCCCCATGGTATGGCGTATGCTCCGAGCTAAGCCAAGGCTAAGGCTTATCCACGATAGAAGCCTTCTAAACCTTGCAGAAAGGCTCAGCAAGGAAGTAAAGCGAAGGCTGAAGGACTTCTCTTCGATTCGACCTATCCTTCCCATGCCGATGCCATACGTCCTTCAGGCATGTGAAAACATGGCTTGAAGCCTGGAGGAGCTACTACAACTGGATCCGATACCATAGAATAGAAGCCTTAGGGCTTCTCCATGCGGCTATGGAGGACCTGAGCCCTTAGGCATCCTTTGGCTTATAGGAGGTGATGCCATGGGCTAAAGTTCACAGCTCCTTTCAATTGAGGCCAAAGCTTTAAGGATTTTCCAATACTTCGGGCTATTTTAGCGACCACTCCGCCCTCCGCATCTATGGATGACGCATAGCACCCCCTCCTTTACGCTTAACCAGAATTATGGAAAGCCTAGGTTTCCTCTACAAGCTCTTCTCCAACAACTTCTTTCGTTTCTATAAGCCTTAAGCATTTATGTGGAAGTCCCTTCGGCTTCCAGCGAAACCCATGCCTTTTTGGCGATGCTTGGGAGCCTCGTTGCCGCCGCTCTAAACAGCAACATCGCGATTATTGACGAGAATACCACATGAAACGCGTTGAATGTGCTATTGAGAGTTAGAGTCCATAACAGAGCGTCGCTGGTAGAGGCTATATTTATTCCAACAGCTTTTAACGCGTATTCTGAGAACGTTAGAAATTCAGGTGCAACGAATAGGAGAACTAGAGTGTTAAGGACTGTGCATACAACCACCCTGGTGGCAATTCCAAGCAAAAACGCAACCGCAATAGATTTTACAATCCACTTCCTTTTGTAAAGTCTCATTCCCAGCCAAAAGCCGGCAACCATGGGAGCAACTGCAAGAAACTTCATCAGCGGCCCTAAGACCCATCCGCGGGCTAATGAAAGCCCAATCCAATGGATAACTGCTGTAGCTAAGCTGGGAACGAGACCTCCAAGCAGAAGTGTCATCATAACGGGGATTTCTGCAAAATCAAACTTCAAGTAAGGCAGAAGAGGATACGGTATCTCAGCCTTGCTAAAAGTAAGGACTAAGGCTAAAGCCGAAAACACAATCACATAAGCCGCAACAACGCTTTTTGTGTATCCGCTCATCCCCATCAAGCCCCTAAGACGATCGATTAGTTCATCAAAATTCACACTTATTTAAGAGTAACTACAAAAAAATGAGTAATACTCATCCTCGCTAGTCGCAAAAAGGTTTATATTCCATAAAGGCTTCCCCTTGTGCCGGGAAGTTCTTGTCCTACGATGTCATCATCGTCGGATGCGGCCCAGCTGGCATCTTTACAGCCTTAGAGCTTCTGAAAAAAGATAGTCTGAAGATCCTCATGCTCGACAAGGGCTACGATATCGAGAGAAGGATATGCCCTGCGAGTCGAGGATTAGGCTGCACGAAGGTCTGCAATCCCTGCTCCCTCCTCTATGGCTGGGGAGGTGCAGGAGCCTTCAGCGATGGAAAGCTCCACCTCTCCCCTGATGTTGGAGGATGGCTCTCCGAGTACAGGCCCGTCGAGGAACTCATGAAGCTCGCCGACGAAGTTGATTCCATCTGGCTGAAATTTGGAGCGCCCAAGCTCCTCTATGGCACGGACTTCGACGCCATCGATGAGATCCGCCGTAAGGCAGCCTCGGCTGGACTGGAGCTTATACCGGTTAGGCTTAGGCATATGGGGACCGATAAGTGTGCGAAGATTCTGCAAGCCATGAGGGACTACCTGAAACCTAAAGTCCTGATGAAGATGGGTACTGGTGTAAGGAAGATCCTCGTGGAAGATGGGCGAGTTACTGGCGTGGAAACCGAGGAGGGTGAAAGCTTCTATGGGCGCTATGTTGTCCTCGCACCTGGAAGGGTAGGATCCGAATGGTTGAGTGGGGAGGTCCGGAGGCTTGGACTGAAGACCTTTGCGAATCCGGTCGATCTAGGGGTTCGGGTAGAAATTCCAGCGGCCATCATGGAGCCCCTCACAAAGGTTCTCTACGAGCCCAAGTTTGTCTTCTATTCTAAGAGCTTTGACGATAGGGTTCGACTCTTCTGCGTCTGTCCGAACGGGGAAGTCATCACAGAGCTATACAATGATGTCGTGACTGTAAACGGTCAAAGCTATGCTGAAAAAAAGACGAATAATACAAACTTCGCCATCCTCGTCAGTACAGCCTTCACAGAACCCTTCAAGGAGCCCATCGCCTATGGAAAGTACATCGCTCGATTGGCAAATATCATAGGTGGGGGGGTCATTATACAGCGCCTTGGAGATCTGAAGCGAGGCCGCCGATCCACTGCCGATCGGATAAGCAGAAGCATCGTGAAGCCAACCCTCACTACAGCCATGCCCGGAGACCTAAGCTATGTCCTTCCCTACCGATACTTATCGGATATCTTGGAGATGATCGATGCCCTCGAGGCCGTGGCCCCGGGCATTTCAGAAAATCATACCCTTCTCTACGGAGTAGAGGTAAAATTTTACTCCTCAAGGCTCGAGCTTAGTAAAGACCTTGAAACAAATATAGAGAACCTCTATGCCGTCGGTGATGGGGCTGGTGTGACGAGGAGCCTCTCCCAGGCTTCCATGTCGGGCATAATAGCGGCTAGATCAATCCTAAGGAAGGATGGTCTGGACTAGAAAAGAAGCTTCCCCACCTTAGTTTCTAGTTGGGAAATTTCCTAAGGCTTTTGAGCCTTCTATAAAAAAAGAGCTTATGGGAAAGTCCTGAGGTTTCCTTCGAGCATACGGCACATCGAGCCAACAAAACCAAAGGAAGGCTTTCACAAGGGCAGCCTTATTGGCTTACCTTCCTTTGCTGATTTCACGGCTGCCAAGGTGACTTCTAGGGTCTTTAGCCCCTCCCTATAGGGGACTAAGGTCTTGGTCCCCCTCTTAACGCATTCGATGAAGTGCTTATCCTCCTCAACCAAGGCTGTCTTCTCAGGCTTCATCTCTATGACTTCACCTCCAACCCTTATGACTCTTACTGATGAGCCATCAGATTCGATTTGGAGGTTCTTTGCGATGATCCAGGCTTCCATGGAACCTTTCTTTGCGGCACAGCTACTCGTAATACAGGCTAAGGCTCCGTTTTCGAAAGCTATGGAAACGATGCTCACATCCTCTATGTTGAAATCCGGGACATCCTTCAGAAGGGAGTAGTCGAACTTGGCGTAGACTTCGCTGGCCTCCGAATCGATTATCCATCTCGCCTGGTCCACCATATGGGTTGACTGTTCGACAAGCTGTCCTCCACTGAGTTCCATTCTCCTCCACCACGGCGTTCCGGGTATCCCACCTAGGCGTATTGCCTGATAGAGGGCGATTTGCCCCCCTTCCCTTCGAAGGATCTCCAAAGCCCTTACCATCGCATCATTGAATCTTAGGACATATCCAACCTGGGTAATGAGCCCCGCTTTCTCAACGGCCGCATCGATTTCTTTAGCCTTCTCAAGGGTTAGGGCGACGGGTTTCTCGACAAAGAAGGGTATTCCCTTCTCAACACAGAGAAGCTCCTGATCCGTATGGGCAAAGGGGGGAATGCAGATATAGCAGGCATCGAGCCTTTCGTTCTCCAACATCCCATGGTAATCCTTGTAAATGGCTCCTCCTCCCACGGCCTCGGCAAAGCTCCTAGCCCTCTCAACCACTATATCGGAAAAGGCAGAAAGCTTAACATCAGGAATTTGTTGAAGGGCCTTCAGATGGGCGCTCGCTATTCCTCCGCACCCGATGATTCCAATTTTTAAAGGCAAGGATGGCACCTCAACTTCCTCCCCTTCTTTTGGCATGTGGATACCTATAAAAATAAAAAATAATAGGGAAAATAAAGGAAGAAGCCTCTCTTCAAAGCCTTTATTTCCTTTGAATGAAATTGGCTAACTAAAGGCCCTAAGCTGACCTATACTTCCCAAGTATGTTCCGTCTAGCATGTAAACTTCCGCCTCCTCCATATTGACGCAGCCGGAGCGAAGGAAGGGGCCAAGGAGTTCTCGCTCTCCTTTCCCCGATCGCTTCCCCCTAGATCCATCTTCGTTAATAGGCTGACCTCCTAGAAACTCGTTCAATGGAGGCATCACTATCACTTTATGTTCCCCCTCAAACCCTTCAGCAGGGGCCATGGTATTTTCGCCATGACGGCGCTTGGATAGGACAGCCATCATAGATTCAGGCTTGAAGGAAGCCTTGATCCAAACGGGCTTTATGATGCGATAATTAAACTGATCCCTGAAGGCAACAACAGGATGAAGGTGTGCCATGACAAGGGTTTGGCATGCTAGTACATCCAGACCTGGCCATGCATGACCATGAAAAAGCCCCACCTTTCCCCATAGGGATATCCCCGTTGGTTGATAGATCCTTACGGAGGAAGGAGTAAGGGGCTCAAGATCCCCATCATGATTTCCAGGAATTACATCGACCCTTGGAACGATCCCTAAAACTTCCTCGAAGAATTCAGGGACATCCCTCCATTCTGCCAACTCAACCTTGCCCACGGTGTGCTTAACATCGCCTAAAAGGATGAGGCGATTCGGCCTGCACTTCGAAATGGCCTCCTTCAATCTCATAAGGAGCTTTGTCAACTGGGAGGGAACATGGATGCCTTGTTCAGCTAAAGTTACCTCCCATCCTATATGAAGGTCGGCAACGATGAGGATCCTCTCAGAATCCTTTCGAAGGAAAAGGGCTGGATAAGGGAACAGGGGCCTTATCCAATTCTTGGAATCTTCAGCCCTCAACCCCTCACCTTAAGGGACCTAACTAAGCCTCCTATTATGTTCGTTTTCGCCTTGCTTCCTGCGAAATTCGAGGAGGATAATACCCCTTAATGTGTCGTTTTTCAAGACCCTGTAGCCCAAGGAATCCATAACTCCTTCCAAGTACTTCGAAAATAGCTCCGTATTCTCAGAAGGAAGGTATGGTGCCAGACAACGAACCTTCACTGACTCCCTATCCTTTTGGACACTCACATCAGTAACATCCCAAGCGCAGGATCTTAGGAGCTTACTTAGAACTTCCATAGGTTCCTGGTCATGGAATTTGGCTATGATATACTTCCCTATCCATTGACCATATTGTCTCCAAAGGTCCTGGAGGGCCTCCTTCTCCTGGGGATAGAGGCGGGCGATCAGATGGTTGAGGACCTCTGAGGATATGATGGTAGCTCCCGTCTCACGTTCCATTTTTAAGAGGGAGAAGGTTTCGACAATCTCCGATAGGGTTGTTTTCAATTCATAGGCCCTTATTGCTTGTTCAAGGACCTCGTTCGTGAGCCCAAAGACGGTTTTTCCCTCACGATTCGAGATCTCGATGATCTTCGATAGAAGATCGCTCCGAACGGGTATGAACCTTTTCTGCCTTGAGGCTTCCCTCGATCCAGCCATCGATGCAGCCTACCGGAGAAGGAAATTTAGCCCTCTTTTTTTATTTATTATTTCTTGCCTATTCCATTCATTAAAGCCTTTCTTTTCCATAGGGACTTTTTTTAGGTTTTCGTCTTAACCTTGAAGGTTAAGAAAATAATTCCCCTACTTACATCCTTATTTACGGTTCTGTAGCCTAGGCTATGGATAAAACCCTCCAAGAAGGAGGCTAAAAGGTTTGTGTAGGATTCTGGAAGCCTAGGTCCTATGCATCGCAGGACTAGGCCATCTTCGATTTCCGAGATGGTCAAATCCGAGAGCCCCCAAAAAATCGTTCGCATAAACTTCTCCAGAGCCTCAAATCCGTCCTTCGCTATAAAATGGGATGGAAGAAGCCTTCCATACCAGGAGCCTTGATCGTACCAGACCCTAGAAATGCTTTCACCATCTTCCCGATAGTACTTTTCTATGAGGCGATAGAGGCATTCCTCCATCACGATGACGCAGCCCGTTTCCTTGGCTATGGTAAGGGCCTCATACTCATCCAAAACTTCCCTAAGGCTTTTCTTATATCCTTCGGCCCTCAGTATCTGCTCTAGGGATTCGTTGACGAGGCTGAAGAGGGTTAAATGCCTCTCCTTTGCCAGCTTCGCTAAGGCTTCAACGAGGTTCTCCTTGGCCGCGAGAAATTTTCTACCCATATGAACACCTTAGAAAATCATAAAGCCCTCGGAGGCTTCCTAAGATCCTTGCGGAACAATCTTGGATTCCCCAGCCTCCTTGACAACATTATAAACATGATCTGCAAAGCTTTCCATCTCCTTCTCATGGGATACAAGGATGACCTGGGGACAACGGAGCTCTTCTAGAATGTCTCTGACCTTCGAGAGCTGCTCCTTGCTAAATCCATCCGTAGGCTCGTCTAGGATTAGGAGGTTGGATTTCATACCAAGGGAAGCCCTTCGCACAAGGGAGTTAAGGGCAAGTCTATAGGCCAAAGCGAGGCTCGTCCTCTCTCCGCCGCTGAGGTATTCGATGTCCTGCTCGTAACCATCCTGCTCGACTATGGGAGTAAAGGACTCGTCAACCCTGGCATCTTTGCTGGGATCCTCTATGAGCATTTTGAACCATCTTTGGAAGCTTTCATTAAACTCGAGGTTGTTCGAAACCAAGGCTTGCCTTTCTATGATTTCCAAGGTGGGAAGGAAGTAATCCTCCAGCCAGCTCGTATATTCCCTGAGCCTTCGAGCCTTCTGGCGCACAGCTTCCCTCGATTTTATCTGTTCCTCAAGTTCGGTAAGGGCCTTCTTCGCCTCTCCAATCCCCCCCTCAAGCCTTGAGAGCTCCCTTCGGACCGCCAGAAGCCTACGCTCCTCCTCTTGAAGCTCAGCCTCTTTCGAGGCTATGAGGCTCAGAAGGTCCTGGAGACCTGCCGCATCCTCCTCAGCCTTCTCCAATTCTTGCTTGAGCATCCTTTGCCTTTCCATAAGGAATTCGATCCTATCCTCGAGCTCCCCTCCCCTCCTTAAATAAAACCGGAGCTCTTCCATGTCCCTATGGTTTTCCTTAACGGCAGCCTCATAGACTCTAAGGGCTTCAAGAAGCTCCTTGGAGGTTTTCAGCTCCTCGGAAGCCTCCATGAGCTTTTTTGAAGCCTCTGCCTCTTCAAGACGCTTAAGCCTTATTTTCTCTCCAAACTCCCTTGGGTCAACCTTGCGCTCACAGGTCGGGCAGATTCCCTGCCTCTCGATTTCCTCCAGCTCTTCCAGCTTACGCCTTAAGATCGCCCCAACTTCCCTGAGCCTGCGCTCCTCCTCCTCAAGCCTCCTGATGTCGAGAAGAAGGGCTTCTTCACTCTTGGAAGTCGGAGGCTGGAGTTTGCTGAAGGCTTCAACCCTCGCCTCAAGATCCCTTATCTTGTCTTCGCATCCCCGCTTCTCTGAGAGGGCGCCCTCGATCTCCTCGGAAACCTCCTTTAATCGATCCTTCAGGATAGGAATCCTAGAAACTATGGCTATCATTTCGGCCCTTCTGTCCTGGAACCTTCCAAGCTCCTCCTTTAGCTCCTCAACCTTATGATTGATCGACTCCTCCTCAGCCTTCAGGATTCTGCAGCGTTCTTCATCTTCAACTAGTTTCTTTTTCCTCTCCTCAAGGTCCTTCTTCAAAGCCTCTAGGTCCTGGGACCTTATCTCAAACTCAAGGCTCTTCTGCCTAATCTCCCTAGCTATGGATGAGGCATTCTCCATGGCAATCCTGTAATCCTCGATCCTTAGGGCCTTCCTAATCGTTTGGAGCCTCAGATCTGGGGGAAGCGTTAGGATGCCCTTCATCTCCTCTTGGGGCGTGAAAATGGCGTATCGATAGATGAGACTTCTTGCCTTTGGATCTGGAGGCTCGTTGAAGCTCAGGATTTCGAGAACCTTCTCCTTCAACTCCGTCGGTGAGAGGTAAAGGCTTTCCTCTGGAGTCCTCAAGTATCCCTCTCCTTGCTGCACTCCCTTTCCCCTTCTCTTAATCGTCCGTACGATGGTGTAATCCTTTCCATCGACCTCGAAGGTCAAGCCTACAGCCCCTTCGGAAGCCCCAATCCTCAGTAGCGAGGAACCCCTTTCTGACCCAAGCCCAAAGAGGGCAAACTCTATGGCCATCAAAATCGTAGACTTTCCAGATCCTATGTCGCCCTCAAAGAGGGTTGTTCCAAGGGGAAACTCTATCGTCTGATCCTTATAGCTTCGTATATTCTTAAGCCTAAGGGCCTTAAGCATCAATATTCCATAACCTCCTTTAAATTGAGGATTTCGAAGGCTGTCTTGCGAAGGCGGGCCTCATAGTCCTTCTTGGCTTCGTTAGGTTTAGGGGGCATCCTCAAGTTCTTTAGAAGCTCCTGGGCCAGCCTTAAGCCCGATTCGCCTCTTAGGCCCTCCTCGGATATCCTAACGCGGGATAGGCCTTCCTTAAGAAGCCTTTCCTCCATGGATGCCCTATCTTCTCCCGGTAAAGAAGTCGCTACGTACTCCTTGGATGTGAGGCTTTGACGGTTCAGGTGCAGGTGGAGGGCTCCCCTTTCCAAAATGAAACGCCTTATAGCTTGAAAATCTACATCGGAGGTCTTTCCTTGGACCAATTCCCCGGCAACCTTAAGGAGGACGATCCTTCCCTGAACATCCATGTCCTTAAGGGCTTCCATAAGCTCCTCCTGAACCTCGGAAGGTGTCTTCCCCGAAGCATTGTATTCATAGAAACTTCCATCGAAGACCTTTACCTGGAAAAACTCTATTTTCTCGACATCCTTCTCGAAGGAAACGATGAAGAAACCCCGCTTCTCTCCCTTCACGGTCTTCTCCAGATCCCTTGAGTCTTTGGGAAAGAGGGCACCAGGAAAGGCAATGGGACCATAGCCCTCGAGATTCTTCAAGGAAGCATCATGAAGGTGGCCGCCAGCATAGTAGCTGAAGCCCTTTGGAAGCCATTTCATGGGAATCGCCTCCATAGCGGCAAGATCTGGAGGCTTGAATTCCTCTATAGCTGTATGGAAGGCGAAGATTTTGAAACCTTTCTCTTCCTCCAGTGCCCTTCGATCCAGGCTTTCAAAAAGCCTGCTTTCAAGGCCCATCCTCCGGGCAGATAGGCCAGTAAGCTTGGCGCCAGTATTAGCATCCACTGTAAACCTAAGCCTTAAGGATCCATCGGTACTATAGTCTCCATGATCAATCCTTTGTATCAATCCTGCACTTTCAAGAATGTCTATTATCGAGGTTCCCGTGGGAGTATAATCGTGGCTTCCATAGATCGCATAGACAGGGATCCCCTTTTCCCTCGTTTCCCTTAACCTCTTCACGCCTTCGTTGACGATTCCAAGGTCTGGGATTCCAACATTGAAGAGATCCCCAGTAAGGAGGATGAAGTCAACATTCCTGCGAAGACATTCTTCAAAGGAAAGTTTGAAGGCCTTCAGCTCAAGGTCTTGAAGAATAGGCTCCCTGTGGGCTCCAAGGTGAGCATCGGCTATATGAGCAAACTTTGGCATGAAATCACCCAATAAAATTTCTTTTTTCCTACCTACCCCCCTTTTGCATCCCTCGATCTGGAGGCCCATTCTTTAAAAGGGAAAAGGGCTTTAGTCTTCAAGCCTAGAATCCTAATGAAGTTTTGATTTCCCTAAGATAAGGTCTTCTCTTTTACTTAGATGCCCATAAAATGACTTCTCAAAATGTAGAGCATGAAGGCTTTTTCCGCCGTAAATTTGGACAATAATGGATCCTAGGAAGCCTGTAGCATCTAAGCTGAGAAAAACGCTAATTTGCTTCGGATCAGATTCGGTTCGGATAGGATCGTTCCATGGCTCGTTTGGCTCTTGAGCATTTTATTTTTATAGGAAGATCCACCTAACCTATGAGGCCTTGAGGCATTCCAAACCTAGGAATCTGAATTGGAATTGGAAGGAGCATGACGATCCGAATGGGAGAAGGTTTAAGGCTTTACTCGCCTTAGGTATTGGAATCTTCGGTCTCAGCTTCGCCACTGGGATCCAAGGAACAATATACACGAACTTTCTCGTAGAGGATATAGGCATAGAAGCACATCAGCTTGGGGTTTTGGAATCCATCAGGGAAATTCCTGGGCTTTTAACAGCCTTCATCCTAGGATTTCTACTCCATGTGGCTGAGCCCCTCCTAGCCGGGGCTTCCTTGCTTCTTGTAGCCTTAGGCCTTGGGGCCTACTACTTCGTTCGGGGGCTTCCAGACCTAATCGCCTATTCTTTCCTTTGGAGCCTCGGCTTGCACTGCTGGATGCCCCTTAGATCTTCCATGATCCTTGAGCTATCGGAGCCCTCCTGTGAAGGGAAAAGGCTAGGCCAAATGAACTCCGTTGGCTTCGCGGCCGCCACAGTGTCGATGTTTACAGTCTTCGTAGCTTCCACATGGCTATCTACATCCTTCAGAACCTTCTTCCTGATCGCCGCCATAATGGCCCTCCTTGCTAGCCTTACGACCCTTGGGATTCCAGGGCAGTCGAAGGGTTCCCAAAGGTTCCGCCTCATCCTCCGGAGAAAATATGGGCTTTATTATGGTCTATCCCTTCTCGATGGATGCCGCAGGCAGATCTTCACAACCTTCGCCACCCTTGTTATGGTGAAGGCCTTTGGAGCTCCCGTAAGCCACATAGCCCTTCTCATGCTCCTTAACAACATCATAGGTTTCATGGCAGCCCCTTACGTAGGGAGCTTAGTGGACAGAATAGGGGAGAGGTTTTCCCTGATTCTCGGTTATGGAGGAGCCATACCAGTCTTCATAGGCTATGCTCTTATTCTTAACCTAAACGTTCTTTACATTCTCTACATCTTAGATTCCTTCCTCTTTATCTTCAGCTCCATAGCCCTTGTTACTTACATTAACGATTCAGTCCCCTTGGAGGATCTTACTCCAAGCCTCGCCATGGGGCAGACGATGAATCATGTAGCCGCAGTATCGGTCCCTGTGATAGGAGGCATCCTTTGGAGTATTCTGGGCTACGACAAGACATTCTTTATGGGTGCCCTCATAACCCTCGCTTCAGCTTTAATGGCTTTAGGAGTCCCCAAAGGTAGAATCCGTAAGCCATAGAATGCCTTTCCGGCGTGGTTTCGGTTTTAAATTATCTCATCGGGCTCAAAAAAGGAAGGTTGAGGGAAACAAGAACGTTAAGAATAGGAGGTAAGGATGTTTAGAATTGGGACGATATCTTAAGGGATAAATTCTTTAGAAGTTGACAGAAAATTTGTAGCCGGGGGTGGTGAATTATTACAATATGAATTTTAAACTAGAGTTGTTGGATGAAACCCATTTGATTTAGTGTAGATCATTATATCAAATCCTCTTATTCTTTTATATTTTAAAAGATTCCTAATCTTAATCCCATCGATTCTTTCGCTTCGATCATTCTTCTTTCTATTTCCTCAACCTGCTTCGTTTATTTTTCAAAAGTGATATTAGAAATTCTCCACATGGATTTTGATAGATCATCTTCATTATTTAGCTTCTAACCTTTCCTTACTCTTTATGAACAAATAGGATGTCGAGCCTGAAAAAAGAAAAGAAAAATGAAATATAAAATATAAATGACTAGCCTAGGCAAGGCAGCTACTAAACTTCGCCCCTTTCTTGCATTCGAATTGCTGCCATGAATATTCACAGCTTAGGCTTCCGCCTTGCAAAGTATGCCGTAGTTACCAAGAAGACAACAGTCGTACCTGCTAGTACATACATGAGGGTTCTAGTTGTATTCAGCTCTGTTTGGAGCGAAGAAACGCTTCCCTGTAGCTGGGAAATCTGAGTGTTCTGGGTTGCGATCGTCCGATTAGCGGCTTCCAAGGTCGCCGTAAGACTGGAAACCCTCTCCTGCAACGAAGCGATCATCCTGCTAGAAGCTTCAAGGCTTTCGTTTAGGGAAGCGATGGTCCGGTTCTGGGAAGCGATCATCTCAGTTAGCGAAGAGACATTGGCGAGCAAAGAGTCAAATTGAGCCCTGAGATTTCCATAATCGCTTTGAAGTTTTTGATAACTGGCATTTAATGCGTATAGTTCATCCCTAAGCCTCTGATTTTCTGCGATGAGGGGATCGGAGGGAATATCAAGTTCCCTTTTATCGGTTGAGTTTGTATTGCCTAAAGAGTCGCTTATAGTGAAGAAGTAAAGGAGTCTCGTATCGTAGAGAAACGGCCCTATCGTAGCCTTAAAATCTGTGATGCCTGTAAGGTTTCCAGAAGCCCAATCCATTGTTTTCGTGCTCCAAGTAGTGCCGTTGTCTGTGGAATAATGGAGTTCAACTCCGAAAAAGTCTATGCCTACTGAAGCATCTAGGGCCGAGATAGAAGCCTGTACAAGCATGGTTGCTGGGTCGAGGTTTACATCGGAGGAAAGGATGGTGGGTGCCTTATTGTCGTAGGCAAGTAGGAAGGTGCGCTCGAGGAGCTTATCGCCCGTAACTTTGTTCATGGCAGTAACCTTGATCGTTTCCTTATCTCCTTCAGTTAAAGAGGCTGGTGGAGTGATTGTGAGATAGTCGATAAGTGCCGTATTAGCCGATATTGTAAAGATGGCTTCAGCTGTGCGGTTGGCCAAGAGGCTCTCCATGCTATAATCCCAATCCCTTGGCCCCGTAACATTCAGTCTAACGGTCACTGCCTCCAGAGATGGGTTGAAGATGACTATCTCAAAGTGTTCTTTAACTCCGGGAAGAACTCCGGCTAGGATGGGAGGGGCCCCCCTGCCGACCTCCGATGCTATCGTATAGCCATAAGCTAGGATTTCGGCTCCCATAGGTATTTCTCTACCAAACCACCATGCCCTCCCTAAGGCGAAAGGTACGCAGGGGCTGAGGTTATGCGTAACAGTATGCGAAAGGGTCTTTTGGGCACTTGGGGTTACCTTTATAACCGTTCTTTCGACGGTTGTACTTTCTCTTATAACCCTTGGCATTTCATCCGTAGTGATGGTTGTGGTTTCTAAGGATATGCTTTCCACTTGTATACTGACAGCTCCCCTCAGGAAGTATGTCACCCATTCTGTAATCGTAACGGTTTCAGCTACATCGCTGTGGACTCCCACGACTATAGACACGTATCTGTCGGTCTGTCTGGTGCTACTGTAGACTAGTTGCCAGGGGCTTGCGTACACGGAAACCGATGGGATGCCACTTATCAAGGCAAAGAGTATTACCGCCAATTCAATCGCAATATATCTGGCACGTCTATCCTTCATAATAATCACCCATCAAACCAATTGATTTGGTTCGATAGGAGCAACCTCCTTTTAAGTCTATCGGCATAGCAATAGGTTGCTGTAATCCATGGTTTTGATTTCTTAAGGCTTTAAGCAGAAGCGGCATAAGCAAAACCATGGATTTGCCCTCAACTGTGAATAGGGAGGGTCTAGCCTTTGAAAGGTTCGGATCGAACAGAACTGGCTCAACTTGAATCGATGATGCCATATAGGAATAATCGCGCACAAAATTTGTAGCTAGGGAATAACTGAAATGGCTTTAGTTGTCAGAAGCGTCTGTTGCGTCTGTTTTTGAGGAGACTAGGTATTTCCGGTTTTTGCTTACAATGTCGTTAGCATCGTTTTCTTGGAGGGAGTGGTTCCGGTCTTGGATCTAATTCTCACAGGTCCCAAGTTTTCCAAGATATCGGGAAGCTGATCCGTCCCGATCCGAATCCGATTCGGTTCTGTTCGGTTTGGGCTAATTCAAGATACTTGAATTTTGAGGTTAAAATTCAAGCTAATTGAATTAAGTTAAGTCCGAGTATTTAAGTCCCCTATTATGGTTCCTTAGGTATTGTCCGGCAGCCCTCTCCAGCTCCTCTATGCTTCGGTACGTATGGTTTGTGCACACATCCCTTTTCAGCCCCCTTATGACCCTACCTTCGACCTCGTTTAGGCTGGGCGAGTACTTAGGCAGATAGAAGGGGCTTATCTCCTTATGCCTTTCGAGGAAAAGCCTCGTTTCCCGGCTCCTATGGATCGTAGCGTTGTCCATGACGAGGATAAGCCCCCTGAACCCTTGCTCCCTCATGTGCCTGAGAAGGCTTTTCAGATGCCCCTTGAACTCCCTGCTCCTACGCCTTCTGTAGGCATTATAAAGGACCTTCTTTGAAGGCCATAGCATGGTTATGAAGACGTTCGTCCTTTCGTTCCTTCCAGGCGTAGGGATATGCCTCCCCTCTCCTCTGCTCTCCTTTAGGCATCCATCCGTATCCTATGATAG
>Ga0209225_1000690_pt1 | contig 37143 bp, 43 predicted proteins | sample WasSprMetagenome_FD_184732 | JGI IMG/M metagenome (GOLD analysis project Ga0209225, IMG submission 184732) | Sulfidic aquatic microbial communities from Washburn Spring, Yellowstone National Park, USA - WS (SPAdes) (version 3) | ecosystem: Environmental > Aquatic > Thermal springs > Hot (42-90C)... | reverse complement strand
CACCACAAGTTTCTGAAAACATTGTTTTTAAAAAGTCTAATTTAAGCGGGCATCATGGAAACCCAATAACCCTTTTCGAGGCTAAAATTAAGGAGAAAGAGCATGTTAAGGCTTTTCTTGAAAGGCTTGCTTCAGGCCTAAGCATTTTAGACAAGGAAATATTGGGCGGCGAAATTGAACAGCACATTGAAAGGGGATGCCTTTACATAAGGCTTGACAAGCAAGCGGCTTATCTAAACGAGTTTAGGCTGGGCACAACAGACCCCATACACTTCAAAATCCATTTTAAGAAATCCACTATGAAAGAGATCGCCGACCTTTGCAGAAGTATTGGGATAATTCCATGAGAAGAGTTTTCGCAGACCTAAACCTACAGCCAAACCTAAGCGACATGGAACAAACCAAGCGAATGATAGCCAAGGCTTCAGATTTGGGCTATCGCCTAATAGCCATACCAGTGCCGCCATCGACAAGTCTTGCCGAAAAATATGTTCAACAGTTAAGGGGGATATGCCAAGAAAATTCCGTAGACTTTGTTTCGCGTCTAAATTTAAAGCCAAAAACGCCAAGGGAGCTGCTCCAGCTTTTGAGAAAATTCCGTAGAAAATTCGAAATAATAGCTGTTATGTGCGATTCGAAGGCTGTTGCGAGGCAGGCTGCAAAAGATCATCGAGTGGACCTCCTAAACTTTCCGTCCCCAGACCCTCACAGAAGATTTTTCGACAAGGCGGAGGCGGAGCTGACATCAAACAGCCAAGCCTCGCTGGAAATTGAGATAAAACCCTTGCTCACTCTAAAAGGACCAGCCAGAATAAGGCTTCTGTCAACATTGCGGAAGGAAGCAGCCATTGCTAAAAAATTTCAAGTGCCAATTGTGGTTTCTAGCGGTGCAACAAGCGAACTTCTGCTGAGAAAACCCTTTGAAATGGCGGCGCTGGCAACCCTTTTTGACTTAGACAAGCCGTCAGCCTTAGACGCGGTTTCAAAAAATCCTTTGGCGATTATTAAGAGAAACCGCGAAAAGCTCAGTCCTCGCTTTGTTGCTCCTGGAATACGCCTAATAAGGATGGGGAAAGATTGCAAATAAAATTGAGACGCCGCTACCTAGCCCTAAAAATAGACTCAAGTGAAAAGTTTGAGCAGAAAGAGTTTCTCGATGCTTTGTGGAATGCGGTTATAAGGTTATTCGGCGAGTATGGAGCAAGTAAAACAGGCCTAGCACTAATCGGTTATAACATGGAAAAAGGGTTCGCCATAATCCGGGTAGCCCATACAGAAGTTGAAAAGGTTAGGGCAGCAATAGCATCCATAACAGAAGTGACGGCCAAACCTGTGGCCATACATGTTTTAGCGGTTTCCGGCACTTTAAAAGCCCTTCACAGAAAATTTAGAGCAGCCATCAGAGGCAATTAGTTTAAAAGCTGAAATGCCCATTTAGTTTTGGAGGATGATGACGCGTCCCAGTCTGATGGATGCAAATCAGCATTAGAAATATTAGTTGTCCCTGATCTAGAATGCACAGGAATAGAATCATTGTTAATGTTGTTGTTAGAATTTTCTAGACTATTTTCCATTTTTCTCCCTTCTTTTGCAAATGCTACTAGTATACAATTAGTATATAAAATTTAACACTATGTGCTTCGAATCTTTTCTTTTATGAAGTTCATAGAAAAGACTGTTTCACGTGGAACATTTTAGTATGATGCTGTTTCCCATTACATCTATGGCTCCAGCATACTTCAAGTCCTCTAAATACTCTTGCTGTGGTGTCCTTCTTATGCCATAGTTTGTTGCTATGCTGCCCATGAACTCGTTCATTTCAGCTTTCCCACCTCTCTCAACAAGCTCCTTAATCATAAAAGCAGCTCTTTCCTTCCTCATTTTCTGAAATCTGTCAAGGTATTGCTCAACAGCCATAAACTCAGCCTCCAACGAATAGTGATATGTTTGGATGTTTTATTTTTTGAGTCTTTGGATTATTTGTTGTATGGTTTTCTCGTTTTTAAGTGGTTTCGGCTCATAGTCTATCACGGCTTTTAAAGGTTTGAACGTTTTATAATCAGCGTATATTACAAGTTTTATATTTTCTTCAATGTCTAGGTAGGTTATTGCCCAGCATTTTCTGCCATTAATGGTTAATGGCCTAGTTGTCCATCCTCCAATGGTTTTCGGATGATTTCTGAGAAATGCTATGCCCTCTTTTATGGACCAAGCCTCGATTGGTATTCCACCTGAACTATAGCCACAATCAAGACATGTTTTATTGTACCATGGGCCTAATTTTTCCACTTTAACGTTAGGGCTTCCACAGTTGAGGCATGAGTTGGACCGGTAGTCCTTAACCCTTTCGTGGAATTCTCTTTTATGGGCTTCATACATGAGATCGTAAACGTCTAAACCCCTTTGCCTCCAATCGGGAAAATAATTGGAACCATGATGCAAATAGGGAGGCTTATCCATATCGCCTCCAATAAGACAATTGGGGTTTGAACATTTAATCGTTAAAACATCAGGCGTAATCAAAGCCTTTAATCTATCCTTAAGGCAAACAGGACAGAACATATCCATAACAACAACTTCATAAGGAAGACTCATACCCTTCAAACGACTAGTATAATCCTTAAAGTTAAAAGCTTTAAGGCCAAACTCCTTCCTTGTCCATGTCTCATCAATGCAGATACTCAGAGACCATTGTATGAAGAGATATTTTCAAGGAAGGAAGACACCTTGGTTACAGACATATGGGTTAGAATGGAAGAAAATCTTAGAAGATTAAGAAAAGCTATACAAGAGATAAATGAGAGAGGTATCTTCAATGTATAACACTTCAGTGAACCTAGGCCTCGCACTGAGGCCAAGGTCTTCTTCTACGTCTGAGGAATTGGTTTGTGTTTGTATTCCATGTCTTGTTGTCTTGTGAAATTTTCTTCCAATCACTAAAGTCTGAAGACAAGAAATTGTTCACCCCGTGAACATTTTTGTAGGTCACAATGAACCTTAGCCTCACGTGAGACCAAGGTTTTAGACACTGCAAATACACAAGTACGAGGCAGTTCCCATTTTTCACATAGACTTAAACACAGAGACAATGAATTCTTTAATAGAAAGTATATAAGACACTTCATCTTCCTTTTGTTGGAGAGGGGGACACTCTCTTTGAGTTGAGTGTAGTGCAGTGCAGTTGAGTGCAGTGGAGTGAAGTTTAGTTGAGTAAAGTCCAGTCGAGTGAAGTAGAGTTAAGTTAAGTACAGTTTAGTTGCAAGGGAGAGTCACCCACTCTCCCTACCTCAAAGTTTTAGACACTTGTCATGGAAAAAAGAAGGACACGTGAACTGAACACATTGTGTTGTGTCTCAGAACTCTTTGGAAAGTGTTTATTCTCCTCAGTCATTGGAAGACTAGTTATCAAGAAACTCAGCAAACTGTTTACTTTGGACAGATGGAGACACAGAAAAAGAAGAGATGGTTATTTGCGTTTCCTAAACAACTTGACACCATCAACATCACAGACATATTCATACCCTTCTTCAATGAGCTTCCTAGCTTCTTCAACTGTCCTAGCTATTGCTGAATGGTACTCATCTTCTTTTGTGCCTAGCAATTGTGTGTAACGTAATGTAGCTCTTAAGTCTCTATGACCAAGCAGTGTTTTGACATAAAGAAGGTCTTTTGTCTTGTGATATTCAGTTGTAGCCTTCCAATGCCTCAGGTCATATAGCCTAATCGTTTTCAAACTTAAGTCACCTAACTTCTCTGCAGTTCTATTTCTCACCCTTCTCCATGTCTTACTCAATGAGGAAGAGTTTATTGGAAACAGCCTATCATTCAAATTCAAATCCTTTGTAACAATGTAGTTTCTAAGCATTAATAGAGTTGTCTGTCTGAGCCTCAATGTCCTACCACTACAGTGTTTGGCACTTGTAATTGTTACTATCCCACTTTCAAGGTCAATGTCCTTAACCCTTAGCCATGTCAATTCTACTGGTCTAAGCCCTAAGTCTCTAATCATTGAAAAGGCTAAGGCATACTTCTTTGAACAGTTAGCTATAACCAGATTGATTTTCTCCTCTGAAGGTATCCTTGGAAGTCTGTCGTATCTCTTGTAGAATGGTTTACTCCATTTCAGACCATTAGCCTTAACGTACAAGTCATACGCTCCAACCAGTGTCTCCTTGAACGCTGGAGAACAATTCTTAGAGGCTATGTAGTCTTTAACCATCTCTGGATTATCCAAACTGCAATGCTTTGCTATTTGCCTAAGCCTTTTGCCAGTAGCCTTGATATAAGATTCACTATACCCTTCCCTTTTCATATACCACAGTGTAGCAAAGATTTTATCTTTGGGGGATGATGCTATATTTTGGGGGATGATGACGCCGTCCCAGTCTGATGGATGCAATATGAGGAGCTCATGACGGCCAGACCCCTATCATTAAGGCAAAATTTTAGCGAAGAAGTCTAGCCATTCTAGCTTTTTTCCGTTTTAGCCCAAAAGCCAATGCCAAAAGCATCCCAGCGACAAAGCCGCCTATGTGCGCCCAGTAGGCAATTTTGCTGCCGATTTCAAATAAGCCGTAAAACCATTGCATTACAAACCAGAAGCCGAGAAAAATGACTGCTGGGATTGGCAGTATAAAATAGACAACCCATGTTAAGATTCTAGCCTTTGGAAACAGTATAAGGTAGGCGCCTAAAACCCCGGAAATTGCTCCAGAAGCCCCTACAACTCCCGTGCTAAAATCGACGGGGTAGGTTAAACTGAAATATAGGCTTAATATGTGGGAAAATGCGGCTGCCAAGCCGCAAGTTATGTAGAATGCCAAATAGCCTAAGTGCCCAAAAACGTCTTCAACGTTGTCTCCGAAAATGTAAAGGAAGAGCATGTTTCCCAAAAGATGTAGCCAATCAGCATGCATAAACATGGAAGTCACCAAAGTGTAAAGCCTCTGCCCATGGACAACATCACTGGGTTTCATGGTAAAGTCGGACGAGATTACATTAGCAACCGTAGGTGGAAAATAAATTTCCATTGTGGAAAGCCAGTAAACCGCGAATATGATGACGTTAACGATTAGCAGCATGCGGTTGACGTGGGGTGTTCGGAATGGACGGTTCAAATCCTTTAATGGAAGCAAGCTTTGTCCTCGCCAAACTCACTATGTTTTGTGCGGTGCTTTAAGGTTTACCGCTGAAAGTATTGGGCTGCGCATTGGTTGGTGTTAATAGGTTAGGCATTCAACCATTTTGCTACAAGTTAAACATTCGTCTGGTATTGGCGTATTCTTTGGACGCTTCCTCAAATAGCCAAAGAAATGTCCACACTCCGTCTCGTCTGAATCGCTTTTCCGGCTCTTGCGCACAACAACTGTGGAGGCTTTTTCCTCCTCTCGGCCTTCTTCGCGCTTTGCAGGTTTAACATCTCCAACCTTTGTTAGGCAACGTGGACAAGCATAATAGGTTTTGGAAGAACCACCAGAAACAATGGTTGCCAAGATGGGTTTCTCAAAGTTTTCGCCACAACCATCACATATCAAACCTTCATGTCTAGAAAAGAGGTATCCGCCATATCTTGCTGATGTGATGTTTTCGGACATTTTAACAGCCTCAATCAGTATGCTGAATATTGATATTTAATAAACCTTTTTGCACAAACGTACAACACAAAAACACATGGTGGGCCGGACCGGATTTGAACCGGTGACCTTCCGCACGTCAAGCGGATGTCCTAACCGAGCTAGACTACCGGCCCATGCCAAAATAGTGTCTTGCGTTTCCGATATATAGCTGATTCGTTTCCAACTGGATAAAGATTTAAGGGTTAAAGGGGTTTTAGGAGAATTGTGGCTGATGCCGGGATGGCGGAGTGGATAACGCGCAGGCCTTGAGAGCCTGTGGCCCTTCTGGGCCGCGTGGGTTCGAATCCCACTCCCGGCGCTCTAAAATTGCCGTTTAAGGGTGTTTCCTATGCGTTGTTCCGGTTGTGGGAAGTGCTGCCGTGAAACTATGATGGAGCTTTCAAGTGATGACATTAAGAGGCTTGTGGATGCGGGCTATCGCCCAGAAGATTTCATAATTATTCTTGATGGTGTGCCACGGCTTCGGAATGTTGATGGCTGGTGCTATTTTTATAGTCGAGACGAAAAGAAGTGTAGGGTTTATGGGATTAGGCCTTTGGGATGTCGCATATACCCAGTTGTCTATGTGGAGGGGGAAGGTGTGGCGTTAGACGATTTGTGTCCTATGAGGCACACAGTTTCAGAGGGCGAGTTCAGAAGGAAAGCGAGGATTCTAAAGAAGCTTTTGGAAAAGATTGAAAGGGAACGTGTGTTACGTTAATGGCGTGAGATTATTTGAAGTCCCATCCGAATAGTGCCAAGTCAAAGTCTGTTATTAGGCCTACAAGTTTGTTTTTGGCGTTTACCACCGGAATTCTTCTAAGATGCTTATTCTTCATTGTTTTGACGACGTCAAGAACCGTGTCGCTGGGCTTGCACGTCACAAGGTCCTTTGCCATTATGTCTTCAACCTTGAGCTTTCTTACATCGGCTTGTGAATAGACGGCTTTTGTGATGATGTCTCTGAAGGTTAGTAGTCCGTGCAAAACTCCTTTTGAGTCTACGACTGGCAAGCATTCCACATCATATTCAATCATCTTTCTCACAGCTTCATCCACTGTGCTGCCAACAGCAACCGTGATTAGGTTCCTTGTCATGATTCTACTAACTTTCACTTTAAGTGAGTCTAAATCCTTCATTATAATCCTAGACCCTTTAAGATAGCGAAAGGTGCTTAAAAATCTACTTATACCAATTAAAGCCTCTCCGTCCATATTTGTGCTTGGAAAAAAGCCACAAAAACATTACCCTCTCTATATATTTTGCTGTGGAAAATAGAGCAGCCCTCAATTTTATTTTCTCTACCCCCTCCTCCCTCTAGAATTTCCAACAATTTTTGGCTGCTGGAAAAGCCAATAGCCGTCTAGCCCTCATCTAGTTTTTTGGCGAAGTACTTGCCAAATACTTTTCGAACTGTTCGGCGTATTTGTATCCGCTGTCAGGAAAAACGAGCACGTATACGCCTTTTTCCCCAGCGATTTTTTGGAAGACGTGGACAACTGCTCCTGAGCTTAAACCTATGAGGAGACCTTCTTTCCTCGCGATTTTTATTGCTCCTTTGATGGCTTCTGACTGTTTCACGTCCACTATTTCATCGAAATGGGCATGGTGGAACCATTTCATGCCAGTTTCCACTCTTCTAATGCCTGGTATAACCTCGTTTTGGGCTGGTTGGACGCCCACAATTTTTACACTGTCGCCATATTTTGTTTTGAAGTAATAGGATATAGCGCTCATGTGCCCCGATGTTCCTAATCCGCCAATTATGCATGTGGGTTTTAAGCCCAAGCTGTTTAGCTGCATGTCTATTTCTCTGGCTGTGTATTTTAGGTGGACTTTGAAGTTTGCGTCGTTTTCAAACTGGTTTAGGTGGGCAGCCTTGTCGGCTTCCGCTTCTCTTTCCACTTGGCTTATTGCCTCGACTGTTAAGCCCACTGGAAGCCGCACAACTTCAGCTCCTAGAACCTCTAGGTAAGTGTCGCTTGCCTTTTGTATGGTTTTTGGTATGTAAAGCCTTGTTCTAAAGCCTAAAATATTGGCTATGGAAGCCAACGCTATTCCAGTGTTTGTGGATGTAGCCTCATACAAAACTGTTTTAAGCTGTCCTTTTTCCATGGCCTCTTTAATCATAGCCCAGCCTATTCTGTCCTTAACGCTGTTGCTGAAGGGATTATAGCACTCAAGCTTAGCCCAAACGCTCCGGGTGGCAGAAGACAGCGAATTCAGCCTCACAAGGGGGGTAGGCCAACCCTCATAGAGCAATTCTAAAGTGCTATTGTAGACTTTAAGCGCCCTGCGGTTTTGCCTTTTTTCAGCCACCAACTTCTCCAACGGAAAACTTATTTTAACTGGTTCTGCGAGGAGATTGAAACTTTTTGGTGGAAGCCTCGGCCCTCTGGTTCCAGCTTTGAGGATATCCCCCTTGGAAAGGCTTCTAAGATGCGGATTTAATGTTTTAATCTCCACATTTTCCATGTTCACTTTGAATGCTGGTGCTTTCTCTGCTGAGAGCAGGTCGAGGGCTTGGAAAGCCTCATAGCCGTAAAGCAAAATGCCCGTTTTCTTATCCACTATTAATGGAGTATCAACAATTCTAGTTTTTAGGAATTGGGTGTATGTTGGTAGCACGTCGGCTAATTCAACATTCATGGCGGCTTTAACATTCCTTATGGGTATAAGTGTGAGTTCGCTTTTCAAAACTTCAAGCGGAATGTCAACCCTCTTTTCAATGGATGATATATGCATTAAGGTTTCGCTGTTTTTTATCATGTGGCATGTTGTTTTGGGAGGGAAACGCTTTCCGGAGAGGGCGGCTTCCACCACGTCCCTTTTTGTTAGGTTATAATTTTTTCTCCATGTTTGGACCACGATGTTTGGCGAGTTGTAATCCACGTAGATTGCTGGGATTCTTTTGCATCCAAGGCTTTTGAGGGCGTTGAAGCGATGTTCCCCGTCCAATATTGTGTTTGTTTTTTCGTCGACAACTATTGGGTGTTTTAGGATTTTGTCTGCGGCTATTTGTTGTGTTAGTTCTTTTAGGTGTTCTGGGTCTGTTTCTTCGTGTTCGTGGAGTTTTTCTAGTTCTGTTAGGTGGATTTCGGACATTTTAACACCGTTAAAACTTATTTAACGCCGTTAAAAATATATAAACCTAACGCCAAAAATAACAAGGGAAACCGCTTGAAACCACCATGCGTAATCGTAGTCAAATACCTCCTACCAGCAATAAGGGTGCTAGTAACAAAAGAGCTTGTAGAAAAATATAACATGCGGAAAATTGAGGCTTCCGAAAAGATGGAGCTAACCCCAGCAGCCATAACCCAGTATTTTAAGGGCGAAAGGGGAACCATACTCACTGATGAAATAGCCCAATCTGAAGAAGCCATGAAAATGATATCAAAGCTGGCTGAAGCCATCGCCAAAGAAGACGCAACACCAGAAAGCGTCATAGAAAAACTCTGCGAAATATGCGCCACCATAAGATATGAGAAGGTTATCTGCAAACTTCATCAGGAGGACTTGCCAACCCTCAAGGAATGCAAGTGCGCCACATGCTATCCTTCGCCAAAACCATAAAGCTGGGAGAAAGAGGAAATTTTCTAAGGCTTAAGCCCCTAATCCCTAATTCAACGTTTTACGGTTACAACAGCCTTCATTTGCCTTCGCTCTTTCTCAACCATGACAACTTTAAATCTTATCTTCTTAAAAAGCGTCTTCGCCATCCTTCTGGCTTCTTCCTTTGTCTGGTATGTTCCGCTTAGCTCAATCCAAGGCATTGCTTCATCAATTTTTACCCAAATAGCATACAAAGGTTTTCACCGCTGCACGCAAATTTGGAGGCTTGCTAATTAAAACAGTTATGAATTTTGGATATGGATTTTGGATTCGTGGAAAAATAATTAAGGAAGTTGCTCACCAATTTTAGAGGTTTGGGAGCGATATAAAAGGTGGAGTTTGAGGGCACGCTGGAAAATGCCGCGTTGAAGGAGTGCCTATGGATGGAAAACAGCCAAGAAGGCGAAAAGAATGAGGCTAGCCAACAGCACGCCAAAAAAGCTGAACACGAAACTACAATTGCACAGCTGTGCCCATCAAAACTTCAACTTAAAACCATCCGACCATAAGTCCAAGTGCCTTCACTCACAGCTGTCTTCTGCTTCATTTGCACCTTTCCACCGAGGTTTTGCAAGAGTTTTACGGAGTGGCTAGTTTATGGCTTTGAAGGTTAAACCGCGATTCGTTGAAACTTTGAAGCAGTCGGTGATGGCTTACGCCTTCAACATTTTCGGGATAGCCGCCGGAACAATCATCGCCTACTATTCCGGCCTTTTTGCAAAGGCGCCATGGGCTGTTGTAATCTATCCACCCATCCTCAGCGCGCGCGGTGTTATAGGCGGCTTGTTTTGTGGTCGCTTAAGCACTGCTTTACATCTTGGAACCATCCAACCACGCCTCTTCGGAAACACAAAAAGCTTCTATCTACTTTTCCAAGCGATTGTGATTATGACTTTTGAAGCAAGCCTCATGATGAGCCTAATCGCAGCCCTTTTCCGCGGCTTTGGAGAATTTTTGGGCTTGATAAACGTTTTTATGGCTACATTGGCCTTGGCGCTAATAGTCATTTCCCCATTAACGCTGGCGGTTTCCTTTATATCCTTCAAGCATGGACTAGACCCAGACATAATCCTATACCCAATAGAGTCCACGGTGGCAGACATCCTCATAACATCAATCTATATTACAGTGCTCAACCTATTCCTCGCCAACAGCCTTTTCTGGGGCTATGTTTTCGCTTTTATAAGTTTGGCATTGCTGCTGACCTCCGCATTCTTCCTTGTCAAAAATGCAAGGGAGCCGGAGTTTATCAAAACCTTGAAAGAATCCCTATTAACGCTTGTTCTAGTCTCTTTCATTGTTAATGTTGCCGGAGCCGCCTTAGGTAAGGTGGAAGAACTCATACGCGGGAAGGAACTCAGCCAAGTTTATGTTGTTTATCCAGCCCTAATCGACACGATAGGGGATGTAGGTGCTGTTGTCGGTTCAACAGCCACAACAAAACTTGCCCTCGGAACCCTTAAAGCCTCATTTTCCTCCATGAAAAACCATTTTATGGAAGTTTCGGGCGCGTGGGCAGCCTCCCTAATAATGTATTTTGCCTATTCAGTTTTAGCCTTGCTGATAACCGGCACCTTTACTCCAATAAGCCTTGTAACCTTTACCCTTTTCCTCCTCACAGTCAACGTTCTTGCGGCTTCTCTAATAATTTTGGTTTCCTACTCCGTTGCCATTTTAACCTATCAAAAGGGTTTAGACCCCGACAATTTTGAAATTCCGATAGAGAGTTCCCTTGCAGACAGCATAACAACAATTTCGCTTCTTGTGGCACTTGTCCTTTGGGCTGGCATACTAGTCTAATAGCCTAAACCTTGCCAAAACCAGCTTTTAGGGATAAGGGTTAAAATATTTGTTACCTAAAATATTGTGGTTGGAGAGCCTAAAACGCTATGCCTCCCTTTGAGAAAATCGAGTATAAGCCCGTAACAGTGAGAGAAGTTCTCCGCGAAATGAAAAACCTCTCCGAACTCATGATTGATTTGGCTTATTCTGCTGCACTATTCAATGATAAAGACTTGGCGGAAGACGTTTTGGAACTTGAAAAACGCATAGACACTCTGGCTTACCATCTGGAAATGACGACGATGGTGGCTGCAAGAGACGCAAAGGACGCTGAAGCACTTGTCGGAGTTTCAAAGGTAGCTGCCGCAACAGACAAAATTTCAGATGCCGCCGCGGACATAGCGGCAATAGTAACCCAGAACATAGGCGTACACCCCATTGTAAGTGAAATCTTCGAAAGGGTTGAAGAGCGGCTAGCAAAGGCAAAGGTGAATGAAAAATCAGTTCTTGTCGGGAAGGAGATAGGCGAGCTTAAACTAGCCCCAAGAATGGGCGTAGACATCATCGCCATCTTCAGAGAAAACGACTGGATAATAAACCCGAAAGAAAACGAGAGGGTTAAGGCTGGCGACATCCTCATAGCCCGCGGCACCCACGAAGGACTAAAAGAGCTGAAGGAACTCTGCGAAGCAAAACTCGATAGGCTGGAGGACTAGTTTATGGCGGGGAAAAGCCAGAAAAAATTTGAGGAAATAGTTGAACGCTTCGTGGAGCTTAAAGACACATCAGAGCTGATGATCGACTTGGCTTACTCATCGCTATTATTAAACAGTAGGGAGCTAGCCGAAGAGGTTCAAAGGCTTGAAGAATACGTGGATAAGCTGCACACAGAATTTGAGCTACTAGTCCTTTCAAGCAAATTCAAGAAGGAGGAGGCGAAGGGCTTCCTAGGACTGATAAGGCTTGGCGTTGTCACGGAAAAAATAGCCGACGCCGCAGCACAAATAGCCGAAGTTGTTTTAAGGGGCATTGAACCCCACCCAGTGCTAGCCCTCGCCATAGAAGAGGCTGAAGAAACAATCACATACACCAAGGTGACGGAAAACTCGCCTTTGGCGAACAAGACTTTGCGGGAAGCAAAAATCCCAGAAGAAACTGGCATGTGGGTTCTAGCCATAAAACGAGGAGACAAATGTATAAGACCAAAACCGGACACGCGAATCCAAGCGGGTGACATCCTTATTGCTTCTGGCTACGCCGAAGGTGAAGATGACCTCAAAAAACTTGCAGCCCCATAACATTCTTTTGATAAAGGTTAGTTAGGATAAGTATTCTGGATTCATCAACACTATAAACTCGAAGTCCAATTCTAATTCTAAAGGAGGAATCATCCACGAAAAAGAAGAGGGAAGACTCCGCAGAAAACAAAAGCCACACTTGTCCAAACCCCTTGTGCGGGAAAAACTTTGCAAACCCAATAAAGGTTGAAAACGTTGGAAACGGCGCTGTCTACAAGGCGTGTCCCTACTGCCTAACAGAAATAACAGTTGAAAAACCAGCCATAATATCCGCCACAGAGCAAAAACCCTCGGAGGAAGAAAGCAGAGTTGAGGAAAAACCATTGGTGAAGAAGGAACGCGGCATCCAGATTGTTCCGGAGAAAACCGAATGTAAACACTATTTTGGATATTTGAGCCAACGCTCTTCAAAAGAGGGTGTCCCAGAAGAGTGCATCGTATGCGAAAAGATAGTGCAGTGCATGCTAAAAACAATAACAGAGTAGGTTGTTGCCAATGATACACACACCTTCTTTTAAACATTCAAAACCCAATGTAAAAGATGGGTAGGAGACACCATAGTTGTCGGCGGTTCTACAGAAAAGGGCTCCAGGCGCTGTGACCCCCGCGGCGCAGATGAAGAGGATGAACGCTGAATCAGTCACAACCATTGCCACAAGCTTTCTTAAAAGGATAGGCCACAAAGGAGGGCTGAAGCCGAAAAGGGTCTCTCTTGAAGAGGGAATCTACACGGTTGAGGTGGAAATGAAGAAGCTTACAGCCATAATTCACGTAGATGCCGAAACCCAAGAAATAACGGCATATGAGATTCAGCCGAAGGGCGAAGAAAGCTCGCTTACATCTTTCTCGCCAAAAATAATTTTGGTAGTTTTTGGAATAGCCGCAGTGATCAATGTCGTGCTGCATTTTGTATTTAAAATGCTTGGGTTGTAAAACTACTTTTTAGCTTTGCCCCTTTCCTTCTCCTCTGTTTCAGCGGTTTCTTTGGACTCTTCGGCCGTTTCGGCTTCCTTCTCCTCCTTCTTCTCCGCCTCTTCAATTTCGCTTGTTATTTCCTCTATGGGCTTTGGTGGAGGTGTCGTAGCCATGGTCCAGCCAATCCAAGCGCCAATAAACATTACAGCTATGAAGGCTATGAAAACCGGTATCGCCACTAGCCAGAACTGAACATGTCCGGGTTCTTTTGCCCAGCCTAAATTCACAATCCAGTCTGGATAGAACAATGTTATCACATAGAATATTGCTATTATAAGGCATATGATGAATATTGCCCCTCCAATTGATTGATCTTTGCTCACCATTTATATATCACCACACAAAGCCATGTTTATTGTTTGTTCTCCTTTTAAAGTTTACCATGAGATATGACATTTAAAACGTTAAGTTGTGCCCATTTCCCATTCTGCCAAATACCTTTTCTGCTCCTCTGTAAGCTCATCTATTTTTACACCTATCGCCTCAAGTTTAAGCTTAGCCACGGTTTCGTCTATCTCCCTTGGAACAGGGTAAACTTTAGGCGGCATCCTCTCGCTTTTGACGAGGTATTCGACGCTTAGGGCTTGGTTTGCAAAGGACATGTCCATAACCTCTGACGGGTGTCCCTCGGCAGCCGCCAAGTTTACAAGTCTCCCTTCAGCTAGCAAGTAAAGCCTCCTACCATCCTTCAACACGTATTCTTCAAGGTTTGGTCTAACAGCCCTTTTTGAGGCTGCAAGTTCTTCAAGGTCTTTTAGGCATATTTCAACGTTGAAGTGGCCGCTGTTGGCCAGGATGGCGCCGTCCCGCATTTTCTCCATATGCTCTTTCCTAATGACGTTTATGTCGCCCGTAGTTGTTAGGAAGATGTCGCCTATTTCGGCTGCCTCGCTCATGGGCATTACGCGGAAACCATCCATGACGGCCTCAAGAGCCCTTAATGGGTTCACTTCGGTGACTATGACGTTGGCTCCCATGCCCCTTGCCCGCATTGCCACGCCTCTGCCACACCACCCATAGCCGCAGACGACAAAGTTTTTGCCCGCCAAGAGAATGTTTGTGGCTCTTAATATGCCGTCTATCGTGCTTTGCCCAGTTCCATAACGGTTGTCAAACAGATATTTTGTGTAGGCATCGTTAACCGCTATTATCGCGTATTTTAGGGCTCCAGACCTCTCCATGGCTTTGAGCCTCAAAACACCCGTTGTTGTTTCTTCCGTGCCTCCCTTAACATTTGGCAGCGCATCTGTTCTTTTGCTGTGGATTGTGCTGACTAGGTCCGCCCCGTCGTCCAAAGTTATTACGGGTTTTTGGTCTATGACCCTTTCAATGCACCAATAGTATTCGTCTGTTGTTTGACCCCGCCACGCATAAACATTCACGCCTTTCTCCACCAGTGCCGCCGCAACCTCATCCTGCGTTGAAAGCGGATTAGAACCGCAAAGGGCGACTTTTGCACCGCCAGCAAGGAAAACGTCAACCAGCACGGCTGTCTCCTTCGTCACGTGTAAGCATGCGCCAAGCACAACGCCTTTTAGGGGCTTTTCTTGGCTGAACCTTTTCTTGATTTGGTTTAGGACTGGCATGTGCCTTGAAGCCCATTCTATTTGGAGAACGCCCTTCGGGGCTAGGCTTTCATCCTTAACTTTAAAGTTTGCCATTAAATCGCCTTCCCGCTAAAGCCATTTCCACCAACAATTATTTAACGTTGCGCTTGAAGCCTTTCCAAAAGGCGGTTTTTAGCCTTCTCCACCATTTCCATAACTTTGTCAACATCCAAGGTTGTTATGCGTCTATTTTCCATCACTATTTTTCCGTTTATTATAACGGTTTCCACATCCGAAGACTTTGCGGCGTAAACGAGATGGCTAAACTCGTTGTATAATGGGCATAGGTGCGGCTTTTCAAAGTTTATGATGGCTAAATCCGCCCTTTTCCCAACCTCTATTGAGCCTATCTCATTATCCCAACACAGAGCCCTCGCCCCATCCAAAGTTGCCATTTTCAAAACTTGCTGTGCAGACAACACTGTCGGGTTTCTGTTAACCCCCTTATGGAGTAGGGCTGCCACCTTCATAACCTCGAACATGTCTGCCGCGTTATTAGAGCATGGGCTGTCTGTGCCAAGCGAAACCGTTACGCCATGCTCCAACATTTTTGGAACAGGACTTATGCCAGAGGCAAGCTTAAGGTTTGAAACTGGGTTATGGGAAGCCTTAACGCTTCTGGCTTTCATTACTGCCATATCCCTATCCGTTAGTGCCACACAATGGGCTGCAATAACGTGCTCGTTCAAAACGCCTAAAGAGTCCAAGTATTCCATCACGCCGCCCCTAACATCAACATTGAAGGCTTTCCGTATCTTATCAGCCTCGTCAAATGTTTCCGCCACATGAATGTGCCAAATAATCGGCGCCTTTTTAGAACCATACTTCTTGTTGAGTTCTTCACGCAGCATCTTCAACTCCTTCATATACTCGGGGTCAACAGTGTAAGGCGCATGGGGGTTAACGCTGACGCGGATAAGCCCACCAGCCTTATCATGCCAGTTTTTGGCTAAATCCTCCAAAGCCCTTCTATCCTCGTCCTTCCGCCATGAAAAGCAAACATGCCCAACAACACCCCTGACGCCAGCTTCTGCAAAGGCTTTCGCCTCATTTTCCCCAGGCATGTAATGGTACATGGTGTTAACGGTTGTCGTACCACCCATAATGGACTCTACAGCCGTCAGCAGGCTGCCAACATAAATGTCTTCGGCGGTCATCAGCCCCTCTATGGGCCATATCCATTTTTCAAGCCACTCTTGGAGGGGTAAATCGTCAGCGTAGCCCCTCAAAAGGCTCATGGCTGCATGTTGGTGAGTGTTTACAAGCCCCGGAACCACAACCCTTCCCTTGGCGTTTATTTTCTCATAGCCACTTCCATATTTCCGAAGCATCTCCTCAGATTTTCCAACATCAACTATTACTGCGTTTTCTATGGCTATGGCGCCGTCGCGGATTATCTTGTCTTCTCGCATTGTGACTATTGTTCCGCTGTGGATTAGAAGGTTCAATTTTCATCCTCTCCGCCTTTTTGACCATGCAGTTATTAGGAGGGTTATGCCAGCCGTGAAAAATATTGCTTCAAAAAACTCGTGATGAAGCACGTCAGCCACATCGAAAGGTCTCTGCCAGAAAATGATATTGTGAATAACTAGTAAGAGTCCGATGGCGATTAAAAATGCGCCGATGACTTCTGTTTTATCCATAAACCCTCACGTTGCTAGCCTCTAAACGTGTTTAGTTTGCATTCTGAAAAACTTTTAAGCTTTCTTATGCTATGCTATTCCATGTCAAGCCTGTTTTCGCTAAACTTATAATGCCACATCAGCTCTATCTTCTGCTGAAGATGAGGGAAAATTTTGCCCGCCACAGGAAAGTTTCGTGTAATAAAGCCTGAAATCCGCGTTTTAGGGGTTGACGACAGCGTATTCAAACCTCACACAAAGGGTTTTGTGCCAGTTGTGGGCGTTGTTTTCCGTGGTGGGTACTGGCTTGACGGGGTTATGCACACAAAAGTTAGGGTTGATGGATTTGAAGCCACGAGAAAGATTGCATCTATGATTAAGGGTTCCCCCCACTACAAACAGCTGAGGGTTATAATGCTTAATGGAGTAACCATTGCGGGCTTCAATGTTGTGGACATAAAAAGGCTTAACGCGGACACAGGGCTTCCAGTAATAGCCGTCACAAGGGACAAACCAAACTTTGAGGAAATCCGCGATGCCTTAAAAAAGCTTCCAAAAAGCGAGGAGCGCTGGAAAGCCATACTTAACGCTGGCGAACTTTACGAAGTGCCCATAAGAGGGGGCAAAGGCAAGATTTACATGCAAACCGCGGGCATCTCTGAGGAAGACGCAAGGAAAATTCTGAATTTAACATCGACGCGGAGCTACATACCCGAAGCACTCCGCGTTGCACACTTAATTGCATCCGGGCTTAGTGCAATATAGCATAAATCCTAATTATCAAAAGAAAAAGTTTAAAAGACACCGAAGCATGGGAAAACAAACGGAAACCGGAGTTTAAAACAATGGAATTTTGCCCAAAATGCGGAACACGCCTCGTGCCAAAAAAGGCAAAATCTGAGAAAAAAGAATCCCTAACGCTTACTTGTCCAAAATGCGGCTACAAGAAAAGAATGGCGAGCGAAAAAACCACACCAAAAGTTGCAAAGATCATTCAGCACAACCCACAACAACAAGTCGCAGTAATAAGCAAGGAAGAACAAAAACTCCGAACCCTCCCAACCGTCAGAATCGAATGCCCAAAATGCGGAAACAACACGGCCTATGTATGGCAGGTGCAAACCCGCGGAGCAGACGAATCCTCAACCCAGTTCCTCCGCTGCACAAAATGCGGCTACACATTCAGAGAATACTCATAAACACCATTTATTGTTAAAATTCTCCAGAATAAAATTCGCTGTGAATAATAAAGTCCAATTCGTAAAGCGCCTTCTTGATGTAGAGCCTTCAAGCTGTGCAAATCTTTTATAGCTCTCTAAGCCATATCCAGATTAAAAGGTGAAGCAAGTGTTCAAGCTTAAAGTTTCAGACGCTAAGCTTTTGAGGGACATGGCAACAGCCATATCCATCCTCGTCGACGAAGCCACCTTCCAAATAACACCAGAAGCCTTAAAGCTTAGGGCAATGGACCCGTCCCGCGTCGCCATGGTTGACTTTGAATGGCCAAAAACAGTTTTTGAAGAGTACGTCTGCACTGAGCCGACAAAAATGTGCATAAACATAAGTGAACTTTTAAAACTTTTAAAAAGGGCTGGAAAGGACGATGTTATTGAACTGGCCTTAGATGAAAAAACTGGACGCTTGCAGGTAAAGATAACCGGGAAGTATACGCGAAACTTCACAATGCCAACCCTTGAGGCATCAGAGGAGGAGGTGCCAACACCAAAAATAACATTTAATGTTAGAGCAAAGGCAACAACAGAAGGTTTACGTCAAGCAATGGAAGACGCCGAACTTGTAAGCGACCATGTACGCATAGAGGCAGACAACGAAAAACTAGTTTTTCAAGCAACTGGAGACCTCATGGGTGCAACAATAGAGCTAAAGAAGGGAAGCGACGCCCTACTGGACTTAGAAGCAAAAGAGCCATCTAGAGCCACATTCAGCCTAAGCTACCTTTCGGAGATAATTAGGGCGGCGTCAGCCACATCAGACATAGCAACCCTAGAATTCTCAACAGACATGCCAATAAAAATAGACTTTCAACAAGCAAAAGAGGGAAAACTAACCTTCTACCTGGCGCCAAGGATAGAGACAGCTTAAAAGTGGAAAAATGCAACTCGCCACAGTCAAATTTACAAAAAATGACTTGGCTAAATATCCGTTCCTAAAAGAGGCAGCAGAATACGTAAAAACCCTAGACCTAAAAATCGAAGACCTAGCAAGCCCTGAATTCACTCAAATTCTAGAACGCGCCGAAGAAAGAGTTGAAGAAGCAATATTATACGCCATAGTAACTAGGAAAACCCAAAACGAGGAAATAGAAATCCTATCCTTCCCAACAGCAATAATGCTTGCAGCAGCCACCCAAAACCAATTCATAAAAAGGAGATACGCCCTAGCAGAGGCCAAACAAGCCTACAACAACATGAAAAGCGAACCGCCAGAAAAAATTTTGGCAATAGCAAAAAACTTTCAATGGAAAATAGCAGCAGACACGGAAATGTCATACCAGTTTAAACTCCATTTCACCGACTACCTTAGAAACACAACAAATCTCCGAGAGAAAAAATGGAAACTGGTAAATCGCCTACTAAAAAATGGAAACGTCCACCTAACACTAAACGAAACCGCAAGACTCCTCAGCGAAGAAATCAGAAGGTATGTAGAAAAACGACTAGAAATAAAAGACCTACCAGAACTTCCACAAAAAATAACAGAAATCGTTGAAAAAATCAAGAGTTTAACACTTGAAAAAGTCAGCAAAGCAGAAATAGAAGGCGTTCCAAAAACCGTGAGAGAAGATGCCTTCCCACCATGCATAAAGACGCTTTATGACGCCACATCCAAAGGACGCCACATATCACACATAGGAAGATTCACCCTAACATCCTTCCTCGTGAACATAGGAATACCAACCGAAAATATAATTGAACTATTCAGAAGCTTCTCAGACTTTAACGAACACATGACCCGCTACCAAGTAGAACACATCGCTGGCGAAAGAGGCTCAAGAACACGATATAAGCCACCAAAATGCGACACACTTAAAACCCATGGACTATGTATAGATCCAGATGAAACGTGCAAAAAAGCAAACCATCCCATAAACTATTACAAAAGGAAAAGCAGGGAAATAAAGGGGAAGGGATAGTCACTTTTATAAGGCTGAAAAAGTAATAGTGCGATAAACTTAAAACTTAAAAGTTAACAAACTCAAAAATAAGGGCAAAGGTGGGAGAATTGAGAATTCCAAAACTTGTAAGCATAGTTATCCCCGTCCTAAACGAAGAAGAAGGACTGCAAAAGGTATTGGACGAAATCCCCAAAAAAGAACTTGAGAAAATGGGCTACAAATGTGAAATCATAGTAGTGGACGGAGGATCAACTGACCATACTAGGGAAATAGCCAAAAGAAACGGAGCAAAAGTTATAGTTGAACCACGAAAGGGATATGGAAGAGCCTACAAAACCGGATTCCTACACGCTAATGGAGACATAATCGTTACATTGGACGGGGATTACTCATATCCAGCCTTCCTAATCCCAAAAATTGTTAAAATACTAGAGACTTATAGACTTGATTTCATTTCAACAAACAGATTGAAGAAAATCACATGCAAAAGCTTCCCCACGCTCCACATTATTGGAAATAAAATTTTAACCTATCTAACAAATCTTCTATTCAGAGTCGATATAAACGATTCACAGTCGGGAATGTGGGTTTTTAGAAAGAGCATACTGGAAAAAATGGATCTGCAAGCTGATGGCATGGCATTCTCAGAGGAAATAAAGGTGATGGCATTTAAACTCTTTAAGGCGGCAGAAGTGTCAGTGCCCTATAGGAGGAGAATTGGGAAGCAGAAACTAAATACATTGATAGACGGTTTTAAAAATGCTCTCCACCTATTCAATTTAAGATGGTACTTTGCTATGCCGATCCCATCATGGCCTCATATGTATAGGACCATAAATGTTCTGGAAAACAGTCGTGCCACGGTGTTCGCTAATCTGAGACGGATAATTGTATACTAATTATGCTGGCATCCATATTTGCCTCCATAGTCCCATAGTGTTAGTGGCAAAAGGAATGCAGCATGTGTAAAGCCTCAGTCATAATAATCACGAAGGAATTAGACTATGGAATTGATGAAACTTTAAAATCGCTTCTTAGTCAAAACTTTAAGGACTATGAGATCATAATTGTTTGCCATAAAAATTCGTTAAAAACGCTACCAGCGGCTGATATACCGATAAAGGTTATAGAAAAACCAGGCACCTCCAGGGGAATGGCGAGAAACATTGGAGTGATAAACTCTTCTGGAGAAGTCGTAGCATTTATAGATGATGATTGTGCATCTGACGAGGAGTGGCTTCAAAGCGGTTTCAAAACATTAAGCGAAAGCGAGGAAATAGGGGTCGTGGGTGGAAGAGTTAAAGTCCATGAGAGGCTCCCCAAATTCTCCCAAATTGCGCTAAACATAATTTCAGTACCCTTTATTAATGGATGGTCCGTTACTTTTTCCAATTTCCAAACTAAACGTGAGGTCTCATATGTGCCAACATGCAGCGCCTTTTTCAAAAAGGAGGTCTTGGAGAAAGCGGGAGGTTTCGTGGACACAAATTATTGTGAGGATGTTGAAATCTGCTCGAGAGTTAGGAGGCTTGGATATAAAATAGTCTACGACCCAAAAGTTGAGGTAAGACATAAATGGAATATGCGTAACTGGAGCAGTTTCATCAAACACTTTTACAACTATGGTAAAGGGAGAGGTCGCGCAATGATTGAATACCCCCATATCAGCAAAGTTAACATATCACCTTTAGTTGCCCTCGTGTCACTGTTAATATTCATTCCGCTAATAATTTTAGAACCTAGATTACTCTTCTTTATACTCGTTTCTTTTGCCGGATTTGCAATTTTCTGTTCCCTATACACATACCACAAGTTTAGGAAGAAGGAATTCCTAATTTTCACTCCACCTTTAATGCTCTTAATGTATCTAAGCTACACAATAGGATTATTAGTAGGGATTATCGGCTGGAAGAGAAGATGAAAAAGGCTATACCGGCTTTCATTCTCGCCACAATTTTTGTCTTTACAATTTCCTACACTTCTTACCCGGTTAAGCTTCTTCCATTGCCAGTAGGCTGGGACACCCCCAGATACGTTTGGCATATGAAGGCTATTGCCAAAGACTGGAATTTTATTGCGGAAATAGACTTTAACAATTTTATTTACTCCCTTTTTGGCAGTCTACTCGTGAAGTTGGGTATTAACGCATTTTTTGTTGAAATGTTGTTGCCTCCAATTTTATTACTCACCCTTTTGGTTGAAGCCTACCTCCTCTTAACAAGGTTGCAGCCCAACAAAGATTGGAAAATCTACATTCTAGTGATTCTCTCGTGGTTTTGCGCGTTTAGGGTAGCTGCAGATCTCCACAGTAACCTGTTGGCGCTTAACCTGCTTCTGCCATGCGCATATTTTTTAAACGAATATCTGAAGAAGAAAAGGAGTCTTTATTTAGGTGTTGTAACTTTTTTGCTGTTTTTATCCTCTTTCACCCACATTGAAAGCACGCTTTTTCTAACTTTCATATTTTTTCTGGCAGTTTTTAGCGAAAAGGGTCTATCGAAAATTAGGAGGATAGCCATCACCGCCTTATTGTTAACTGTGATTTTGCCCGCTGCCACGCTATATTACGTTCACATTAAGAAGTTAATAATATATTCAGGAGGGTCTTTCGGGAAAACCGCCATGAATTTATGGAAATGGCTTATTTACCTAGGTCCAGCAGGATTCATCGGAGTTTACCAATTAGTTAGTGAAACTCGATTTATTGGCAAGGAAGATTTTCTTAAAAGGTTCTTTGCAATTTGGGGTTTTGTTTCTATAATGTTTGGTTTAATCCAGTATCTGGAACCGTCCTTTATGATATTTTCTGAAAGAGCGGTTATCCTATTTCCAACGCCTTTCCTTGCAATCCACAAAATTGGAGGAGTTAACTGCAGAATTGATCGAGGGATAAAAAATTCTTTGAGGACGAGGCTGAAGTTTGGTGCGCTTGTTTTAATGATGGTTTTTAATCTGTTTATTGTCTCGTATACGGGTATTTATGGAATAACAATTAGTCCAGAGGCGTATGAGAAAATGTTATTTTTAAAGCAGAGGTTTCGCGACAAGCCAATAATTATAGTTGCTGACTATACGGACCGTTACGCTGGTGACCTTGGTCAGCATATTTATGATTGGGGTAGAGCCGTTATCGGGGATGTTTACACGTATGTTGGCAGCGTTTACTATCTTAGGGATTGGATGCCTACGCCCTTCTTTCACTGGTCTAGTAGGCAAGTTTCAAATATTCTATTCCAAGAGATTCGCTCAAATTTCCAGTCTTTTGATGATGCAGTAATCATTTATGGAAGAGCTTTTACCGATCTTATAGCCATTCCCAGAGATTTTGAGGCTTTTTTGGAACTGCTGGAAGACGATCTCTACATTGTTAACATGACGAAGCTTCGCGAAACCGAGGGGATACTGGTAATCCCAGTTTTTCGGTATTCAAGAGTTTTGTATGGCAACTGGTATCCATCTAATAAAAGCTTGGGGGATTACCCATTTGTACTTGAATGCTGGATGACAGGTGACATACCCAAAACACCTGCTGTAGAGGTGATATTTGCTGTTAAAGATGAAGGAAATTACGTTATAAGTCTAAGTTTTTGGGGAAATGAGACAACATCCCTTCAGGTTCAGGTTGATGATCATCAGCCACAAACGTTTAATGCCACTGGAAAACCGGAGAAGGAGGTGGTGTTCATGGGGTTTTTGGATGAGGGAGAACACTTGTTAAAGGTTGCCTTGTTAAGCAGAACCGCTGTTGACGGCAAGTATCTGCGTGCACGTTTAAATGTTTTAGAAGTTTCCAAGGTTTCTAGCACTTTATGATACTGGAATATAGTTTCTCGTATTGGGCAACCGCACTTTCCCATGAAAAAACTTTTCTAACCCTTTCATACCCTTTTAAGGCCAATCTTTGTGCCAAGTTGTCGTCCTTTAAAACGCGGAGAATTTTTTCGGCGAGGTCGCGATAATTTCCTTGCTCGAAAATGAGCCCGCAGTCTTGCACTATCTCCGGACAAGCTCCACCATTGGATACAATACATGGAGTGCCAGAAGCCATAGCCTCTAAGGCTACTATACCAAAAGCTTCAACTACGGATGGAAGAACAAAGACGTCCGCAGCGCGATATAAGTGAACAAGCTCATTCGATTTCAGTTGGCCGTATATACTAATTCTATCTAAAACTTCAAGGTTTCGAGCCAGTTCAAGTATTTTGGAGCGTAATTTTCCTTCACCAACCAAAATTAGCCTAATTTTATTTTGTTTCTTTGCTATTAGATTGAAGGATTTTATAAGAGTCAATGGGTCTTTACAAGGGTGAAACTTGCCCACATAAAGTACAATTTTCTCTTTAGGATTTATCCCAAAAAACATCTTGTATTGCGCCTTATCTGCCTTTACGTTTTGGTAGAATGCAGGATCTATTCCATGATATATTACTTGTGAATGAACATCATAAGTTGAAGCTATCATTCTTTGGACGTATTTCGAGACAGACACCACTTTTGTTGCTTTTCTGACACCTATGTTGAATGCCAGCTTCTCAATTGTGAAAAGGAATTTTTCTTTAAATTCTGCTTCCAGCCATGGCTGAGGAAGTCCATGACAGGTGAAAATTATCGGCTTTTTTGTGACTGAAATTAAGGGTATTGGTGCTGCAAAGTTTGAGTGAATTATATCAAACTTTTTTATTCTAGAAAACTTTAGGATGTTCCACCAGTGTTTTGGGTTGTTAATAAACGTGAATGGCAAGTTTTTAAGTGGCGGATCCATCAAATTTTCGTTACCGGTGATGAAAGCCGCGAAAAAGTTGTAGCCTTTCTTAGAAAGTCTGCTGACTACTTCATATGTGAACCTATATACGCCACCTCTGCCACCCGAAATCATTAAAATTTTCATGCAAATTCTGCAAAGGTATTGGAGAAGAATTAATTTAAAGGTTTATTTTGCCTTTGTCTTCTTTGACATAATGCAACACTACAGGCTTGCCTTTCTTTTTGCAAACAGGATCACTGCTGACCTATCTTTCACTCCAGCTAACGAACATAAGCCATAAACAAATTTTCTCCATGCCTTCACGTTAAACAAGTCTTTAATCTTTATCTGGTAACTAGACCCAGATGGATCTTTAGCAATTGGTGGATAGAAAAACTTCACTTCAAAATTCCGGGAAGATAAGATACTTATAATTTGGTTTAGGTCTCCAGCCCTTGTATGAACCTCGATGCTCATGCATTTTATGCTGTCCAAGACATTTTCCTCACATTATTAAAAACTTTAAATTCTCCTCCCTCTATGTCCATCTTTAACAATCCTATTTCACCAAACTTGTCGATTATCTCTTCAAGCGTCACAGCGTGAACAAGATAGCTTTTCACATTGTCTCTTATCTGGGTAATCGAAGGCGAACCGGTGTGGTTGCCTTCGTAAAGGTTTAACGGCACTTTCTCGTACCATAACGCCTTGTCAACAAGCACGATGTTCTCAACATTATTTATTATCTTGTTAATCTTCAGAAGGTTAAAGTTTACTGGGTGGGGCTCTATTGAGATAACTTTTTTCGCAAAGACTGAAGCGATCAAACTAAACAGTCCAACATGAGCACCAGCATCAATAATAACTTCACCATTAAAATTTGTAAGCTCAAAATCGAGGAGATACTCATAAACTCTATTTAAGAGGACATCCTTAACCGCTCCAAACAGCTGATCATCTGGCACAAACACTTCAAACCATCTTCCATCGACTTCAAAGTTCACTTTAACAATGTTCCCCTTACAACGTAAAATCCAATTTGAGAGACTTGCTGACAAACTTAGAAGATCAACCATCGCAATCACGCTTGAATTTATTTTATTCTAATCTGACATTTAAAATATTAACAATCAATGCAAATGAAAACTTCATTTTCGTGGCATAAACTTTTTATTTTTTGCTGTTTTTGAGAACTCGAAGAGCTTGAAGCCTGAATCTTTGTCTTTTATTCGTAGCGTGTTTCGCAACTACTATCGGGAAGGGTTCCCTCTCGACACTGTAATTTCACGCCTTGAAGAAAGGGAGTTCGGCTTTCTATCTTTTGAGAATCAGATGGTTCGCCACAAAAGTTTCAAGGATATAAATGAGTTAAGGGATTTTATGCAAGATTTTGTTCCAAGCGATGCCTACCACTCTTGTGCCCGCTACGAAAATCCAACAGCTGAAATGGATAGGAAAGGGTGGCTTGGGGCAGACCTTATATTCGACATAGATGTTGACCACATCCCAACACCATGCAATAAAGTTCATGACGAATGGACATGCTGCGGCTGCGGGTTTTCGGGTAAAGGGATAACGCCAGAAAAATGCCCAATATGTGGCGGCGAAAAGTTTGAGGAAAGCACTTGGCTCTGCCAAGAATGCATGGACACGGCGAAAAACGAAACCATAAAACTTCTGGAAGTATTAAAGGAGGATTTCGGCTTTTCCAATGACGATATACACGTTTATTTTTCGGGTCATAGAGGATACCACGTCCACGTCGAGAACGAAGTTGTCCAAAGCCTTGACGCCATCTCCCGCAAAGAGATAGTTGACTACATCTGCGGCATAGGCTTCGACGCAGAGTCACAAAGCTTAACCCGGGGAAAAGCGGAAAAATCATCAAATTGGCACGCGAGAATAATAAGAGGAGTCCGGGAGTTTATTTTAAACGCTAATGAGGAGGACTTAGAAAAAGGGGTGGGCTTAAAGAAAAAAATTGCTACGGCATTACTGAAAAGCCGAGATAGGTTCTTAAAAAGTTTGGAAGAAGCCGCCGAACCTTGGAAAGCCGTAAAAGGGGTGGGATTGGAAACGTGGAAAAAGATTTTCGCTTATTGTTCACAGCAAGAGTTCGTCAAAATTGACACAGTTGTCACGGCTGATGTCCACCGCCTCGTCAGGATGGCAAATACTCTACACGGTAAAACAGGATTCAAGAAAACCAAACTAAGCGTGGCTGGCATAGACAATTTCGATCCTTTTAAAGATGCTGTAGCCTTAAGAAAGGGTGCGGTTACAGTGCTTGTCCACAGTGCACCACAGTTTAGGATACACGACGAAATCTTTGGACCATACAGGAATGTTAAGGTGGAACTTCCCACCGCAGCAGCAGTGCTGTTGATATGTAAAGGAAAAGCGGAGGTGCAAAAGTAGAGTGTATGAGGAAATTTACAGAATCTGGAAAAACGAAATGGAAAAGGCAACATTGGAAGAACTGCCTGCAGACTTCCACGTCAAAGTGGCTGAATATTTGAGGAAAATAAAGGAGGAATCGAGAATGCTAGACAAAAAAGCGGTAAGGGCAGCCCTTCTGCAAATTGAAATGCAAAACGTCAAACACATGCTGCAACGACTATTCAAAAAACGCCGCGAAAAAATCGTTAAGAAGACACTTAAAGGCGAGAAAATTCCACCAAACCTCTTAACAGAAGAGGAGCGGAACACCCTTCAAAAAATTGCACCTTTATTAGAAAATCTCCAAGAGATCTCAAGGAAACTGTTAGAGGGACAATATTTGGCAGCGACCAGCGAGAAGGAACAGAAGGTAGCGGTTTTACGCTTTTTGAAAGATGTACCAGCCATCATTGGAAAGGATATGAAAGCCTACGGCCCATTTAAAGTTGAGGATGTTGCGTCCCTACCTATTGAAAATGCAAGAATTCTAATAAAACAGGGTTTAGCCGAAAAACTAAACATAGACTTAAAACCCTAAACGAATCAGCTTTTCCTCCCCAAAATTTTCTCAACACCAACAATTATTAGGGGATACATGGTTATCCACGTAATCGAATAAAACTGCCCATAAAAATTATGAAAAGGCCAAATGTCCCCACCGCTCAGTTTAATTATGGCTAGGGTGAAAATTCGGAGTATGTTAAGGAAGTATGTAACCGCTGCTCCCGTCACGAAGTAGAATATTTTACGTTTTGTGGTAATGTCGCTTTTCTTCAAAAAGAGAAAAATGACAATGGTGTAGATTACAAGACTTTCAACTCCTGCACATATCCAACCTATTCCGAAAAGAGGAATTTTGTTTACCTTCAAAACTGAAACCCGGCCATAAATGCGGTAGTAGGCCTCGGTTACGGTGGTTGTGTACCCAAACAGTTCAAGAAGCCGCGCTGCAAAGAAGGCGGTTACGGGGACAAGCATTTGAAGGGGCGTAAACTTCCCACCCGGATACAAATCGTCTATCACGAAAAGAAATCCCATAACACCTAAGAAGAATATTGAACCAGAGAACACTGGCAGGTTCTTGATTCCATAAGCCAGCAGGACTATAAGACAAAACAAGAGTGTGAGGACCAATAGTTCTATTGATATTGGCAAGATATTCGCGAAATAGTCAAAGCTGTTATTTTTGAAAAATTTTGGGTTGCAATTAAGCACGTATTGTTTTGCGACGTTGGCGATCCATGAATTTAGCCCATAATGATTTGAAACTGTTATATAAATTGTTGGAGCAGCAACCGCCAGGGCAAACAAAAATGCCTTCAAAAATCCTTTAAAGGATTTTTTAAGAGTGAAGTTGAAATGGAGCTTTTCCCAGTCCAGCACTGTTTCTAGGGAGATTAGCCATACAAAGAATAGGTAGAAGGTTCTGCCCTGCCACGTGTGTTCGAAGGACGACGGGTCCCAATAGTATAGAAGTAGGATTGGGAAGGCAAGCGAAATTATGGGTATGGTTTTTACCAGCGACTTTAGGATTTTCTGCATGAAAGCTCCTTCTCCTCAATTAGTTCTGATTAAGGATTAAATAAGTTATCCTCTGAATTTGGGGAAATTGTTAATTAGGAACTGGCACTAAGAGAGAGGAGAGGTTGACATAATGGTGGAAAAAGAAGTCTTGGCCGGCTTCTTAGTGTTGGGTTTCGCCGTTTTTATAGCTGGCTTTTTGGCTGGTTTTTTGGCAATTGGTTTAGTGCCTTTGGAAATGGATTTTGTGGCGCTGTTCACGGTTTTTTCGCTGGGCTATGTTGCTGGAGCTTTAACCGTTGCTTTGGTGCTGGTTGCTTTTCTACTTTTAAGGTTGAGGAAGGCGCCCTAATTTTTTAAGTGAAAAAGTATATGAGTGGGTGTGTTTTCTTAATGCAGAGGCTGGCTGGCTTAAATGAATGTACCTAAGGAGATTAGAACCTACTGTCCAAGGTGTAAGACGCATCAGATTCACACGGTTTCACTTTATAAGGCTGGTAAGCGTAGAGCCTTAGCCAAGGGAGAACGCCACCACGAGAGGGAAAAGAAGGGCTATGGTGGCCAGAAGTACCCCTTGCAGAGGAAGTTTGCCAAAACCACTAAAAAGCAGACTTTAAAGCTGAAGTGTAAGGTTTGCGGCTACACGAGGCACAAAGAAGGGATAAGATTAAGGAAGCTTGTCATAGCCTAAAAAGGGTGGAGGATAAGCCCATGGCTGAGTGGGAAAAACTCATTCCTAGGCCCAAGAGCGCCTTCCTTAGGGTTAAATGTTTGAAATGTGGCAACGAGCAGATAATTTTCAGCCACGCAGTCAACAGAGTCGCATGTAATGTTTGTGGCGTAGAGTTGGTTGAACCAGCCGGTGGCAAAGCAGCCATTAAAGGGGAAATAGTCGCGATTTTTGAGTGAGATGATGGTGTCGAGATGGCTTTGAGGAGGCAAGAGTGGCCTGAAGTTGGCGACCTGGTTATAGCTACTGTTGAGACTGTTACGGATTATGGGGCTTATGTTAGGCTTGACGAGTTTGATAAGAGGGGCCTTCTGCACATTTCTGAGGTTGCCTCCTCCTGGATTAGGAATATACGAGATTTTGTTCGGGAAGGGCAGAAGGTTGTTTTGAAGGTCTTGCGGGTTGATGCAGAAAAGGGACACATAGACCTATCCCTTAGGAGAGTCACAAAGAGAGAGAAAATTGAGAAGATGCTTTCATGGAAAAAGGAGCGTAAGGCTGAAGCCCTCCTTAGAAGCGTTGCGGAAAAGGCTGGCTTGTCCATAGAGGAAGTTTACGAGAAAGCTGGAGCCCTCATCGAGAAAGAGTACGGCCTATACGAGGGCTTTGAAAAAGCCTCCAAAGAAGGCATAGAAGCCCTAAAAAAGATAGGTGTTCCAGAGAAGTTGGCTGAGGTTTTTGTTGAAGTTGCAAAGGAAAGAATTCGCCTACCAACCGTTAAGATTAAGGGAATTGTGGAACTCCGCTGCTTAAAGCCCAACGGTGTAGAAATTATCAAGGAGGCCTTTTTGAACGCCAAAAAAGCAGAGAAAACCCGAGGCGTAAATCTTCGGTTCTATGTGATGGCGGCGCCGAAATATTGCATCGAAGTTTTAGCCGACAATTACAAGCATGCGGAAACCGTTCTGCAGAGAGTTGCCGAAAACATAGTCTCAAATGTTGTTAAAGCTGGTGGGCAAGGAACATTTAGAAGGGAGAAATAGGTGGCTTGGCTATTAAGGAAATGTGAAAAATGCAGAAAATACACTCTAAAAAGGGACAAGTGCCCATATTGCGGCGGACCAGTTCGAGTGCCCCACCCACCCAAGTTTTCTCCAGAAGACAAGTACCTAAAATATAGAATGGCCTTGAAAAGAGAGGCTGAAGCTAAATGAAAGAGACAGTAATTAAGGAGTTGACAAAGGTAGAGCTTAAAAACCCAATATTAATTGAGGGGCTCCCGGGGCTTGGTCTTGTTGGGAAAATTGCCACCCGCTATCTGATTAAACAATTAAAGGCGCAAAAACTTGCATATCTATACTCGCCACATTTCCCATACTTTGTGCTTGTTAGCAAAAAGGGAAGCGTTAGGCTTCTGCGGGGCACCTTTTATTTCTGGAAAAATGATGGAGGAGAAAATGATTTGATCCTCTTTACGGGAGACAGTCAAGCTCAAACCATTGAGGGGCAATATGAAATTTCAAACAGCATACTTGACTTCGCCCAAAAACACGGCGTTAAACTCGTCATAACAATAGGCGGCTACAGAGTGGAAACAGACAAACCAAAAGTTGTGGCAGCCGCCACAAGCCAAACCCTCCTTAATAGGGCTTTGCAGGCAAATGTCGTAATAAGCCCCATGGGAAGCCCAATAGTGGGCACGGCTGGACTGATCCTCGGCTTGGCACCTTTCAGAAAGATTGAGGCTTTATGTCTTTTAGGCGAAACACGCGGTTATTTGCCTGATCCAAAGGCGGCTAAAAGCGTCTTGGAAGTTTTGATGAAGATTTTGGGGATAAATGTTGACTTGGCTGGTTTAGACGCTGAAATTGCCAAGGCCGAGAGTATGGTGGCAAGGCTGCGGAAAATCGAAGAGAAGAGAATGTTGCAGGCTGAAGAGATGCGGAGAGAGGAAGACAAAAAGATTACCTACATTTCCTAGCAAAGTTAGAAAATTTCCTCTTCGATTACTTTGACAATCTGTTCGGCAGCATCACCTTTTCCAAAAGGCGAATCCGCGGGCAGTTCTTTCCGATTTTCTAAACTCTCCTCCACGGCTTTCAATATGCTTTGCTTCTCTGTGCCAACAACCTTTGCGAATCCAGCCTCCACAGCCTCAGGCCTCTCAGTTGACTTGCGTAAAACTAGGACCGGTTTTCTTATTTGCGGGGCGGTGGCTTCCTCTTGTATGCCTCCAGAGTCCGTGAGGATAATTTCGCATTTCTTCATCAGCACTAGAAAGTCTAGGTATCCCAGTGGTGGAAGAATTTGAAGGTTTTTCGACCTCTTAACCTTGGCGTAAATTCTGTTTTGTCTAAGCCTCTTCTGTGTGCGGGGATGAACTGGATAAACCACTGGTATAGGGGCCTCCATAAATGCTTCCACAAGATTCCTCAGAACCGTTGGATTGTCAACATTTTCCGCCCTGTGTGCCGTTGCCAGAGCGAATTTTTCGAAGCGAATTTCCTCCATTATTTTTGACTTTTTCTCAGCCACTGGCGCGTGCTGCATTACTGAATCTATGACGGTGTTTCCGATTGTGTGAATCTTCCCCCAAACAGACTCCCTTCTAAGATTGTTTTCAGCGGTTTTGGTGGGGGTAAAAAGATATGTGGATACGTGGTCTGTTAGCCGTCTGTTGTGTTCTTCTGGCATACGTAAATCAAAGCTTCTTAATCCGGCTTCAACATGCCCGACGGGGACGCCGAGCTTAACGGAGGTTAGGGCTGTTGCTAGAACCCCATTTGTGTCTCCTTCAACAAGAACTAGAGTTGGCCTTACCCTCTTTAATAGGTGTTCCATATGCGCCATTATGCGGGCGGTTTGCTTTCCCTGCGAACAGGCTTTAACTTTGTAGTTGTGGTTTGGTTTTGGAAGCCCAAGCTCTTCAATGAACTGCTGGGACATGTTGTTATCGTAGTGTTGCCCGCAGTGAACAAAGGTGAAGGGGATTCCACCTTTTTGTAACCCCTGATAATGGGTGCCATTTTGATTATTTCTGGTCTTGTGCCAGCAACAACCATTAGGGTTCTCATTGGCACTTCACATGGTGCAACCTACATTTCTTAATGCTTCTAATTTGTAATGAGCACTAATAAAATTTAATCCTAATACTTTCGTAAAGTCAAAACTTTTGATTAAAATCTCTAACTTGCGTTGGTCTCTGCTACGTACAAAGCGTCTTACTTTCCTTTTCCATCTTTAATGTCAGCAAAACAGTCTTGGAGATGAATGTATGCGTCTGTTAAGGAATGTTAGAGGCTTAAGCGTAGTGGTAACAACCCTAATAATTCTAGTGGTTTCTGTACTTTTAGCGACTGTTGTAACATTTTACGCCATAAACGTTGTCACAACCAGGGTTCAAGATGAATATCTACAGATAACACAACTTTGCGTCTGGTGCACCAGCGACGGGAATGCTTCAGCCGCCTTTACGATAACTAACACTGGTGGAAGGGACGTTGTGGTTGAACAAATAACCGTTAGGGGGCGAAAATGCGACTCCGAATACATATACTATTGGAAACTTAACTCCACCCAAACCTTGCCAAATGAGTTGAAATGGATAGCCAACGAAACATATCTGGAAGGAAACTACACTGGCTCAAACTTTGATAAGCTTGGTTCAAAATCTTTAATCTTGCCCTCTGGAGCCCGCATGGTTGTCTACATATTCCATCTGGATCACATATCAACCACAGACATTGGTGTAACAGTAAGTTTGGTTGTTTTCACAGCCAACGCCCAATACCACAAAGAAACTAATATCAAAGCAGCCAGCTAACAGCAACCTCTTTTCTTTAGTAAACCACAGCTAACCTACGTTTTCTTAAGGTAGCCTTCCCTTGGCTCGTATATTGTTCCTTCGCGTAGCAGCTGCCCAATTAGGCGTTCCGCCTCAGTTCTTGAAATATTGTATTCTGTTTCAAGTCTATTGATTAAAGCGGTTTTGTCGACCATTCCTATTTCTTTCTCCATCTCTGCCAGCACAGAGAGCAGCACTTGCAGCTTGTCCCTGAGGCTTTTCGGCTTCCCAGTCATTATTAGGTCTATGTCAATCTTGTATGAGGATAGGTCTATTCCAACCTCTTCTAAAGAGCGCTTCATTATGTTTATGGCTGCTTCTGCATCTTCCGCTAAAACTTCTGTTCTTAAGGCGGCTCTGGCTCTGGCTTCAGCCAAACGTATAAGCGATTCCAGTTGCCGGGCAGTGATTGCTATTGGGGAACCCTCTGATTCGCTTGCCGAACGCATAGCCAAATAGAAGTCCTTTAGGCGTTGCAGTGCCTCATTGGTCAAGACTGGCTTTATAGTCTTTGCATAGCTTATGTATTTCCGCAAAAGCTCCAGCGGTATGGGTGGCTCCACGGGGCTTAAGCCTTTACGATGAATTTCAAGGATGTGTTCTGACATCCTGCCGTCTATCTCCTTGTTTGGAACATCCCTCAACACGAATATTAGGTCAAACCTTGAGAGGATAGTCACTGGAAGAGAAATGTTCTCTGCGATTGTCCTGCGGGCTTCATATCTGCCCAAGGCTGGGTTTGCGGCTGCCAATATGGCTGTTCGTGCGTTGAGGGTTGCCACTATTCCGCCCTTCGCCACTGAGACGGTGTGCTGTTCCATGGCTTCATGGATTGCAACACGGTCTTCCGGGCGCATTTTATCTATCTCGTCTATGCATGCAATCCCCTTATCCGCAAGCACTAGGGCTCCAGCTTCAAGGCTCATCCCGCCGCCCTTCTCGCGTATAACTGCCGCGGTTAAGCCAGCCGCTGTTGTGCCCCTACCAGAAGTGTAAAGTCCCCTAGGTGCAACCCGAGCCACATACTGCAGGAGTTGGGACTTGGCTGTTCCAGGGTCGCCCACCAAAAGAATGTTTAGCTCACCCCTTATTGATATGTCCGGGAGCGTCTTAGGAACTCCGCCGAAGAGAAGGTACATTATTGCCTCCTTAACGTGCTCGTAGCCGTAAATCGAAGGTGCAATAGAGTTTATTATTTTCCTATGTATCCACGGGTCTTTCGCAAGTTCGAGGATTTGCTTCTCCTCCTCTGGCGATGGAAGTGTTGCCTCTGGCTCTTTTCCTAAGACTTCGATGGAGTTTGTATCCAAATGCAAGACGAAGGTGCGGAGTTTTCCAACCTTAGGCATGGTTGGGGCTGCAGCACGAACTATGCCCACAATAGAGACGTGGTCGCCCGGCCTCGCCACATCAACAATTTCGCTTCCAACAAGCTTAACATGTAAAGTTCGTGGAAGCTGCCCTGGCGGAAGGTCTTCTGGGCGTTCTTGTATTCGGAGGTCTTGTGAGTCTATGAATGTTGACTCTTCTTGGATGAAGTCGAAGGGTCCCTTCCGCCTACATGAAGGGTCACCACACGCAAAAGGAGCCTTAAGAAACGGACCGGTTTGGTCAACGTATGTTATGTTCCCGCATCCTCTGCACTTGAAGGCTGCCCGCATCACCATAGGGCGGACTGGTGTTGAGCGCACCACTATGCCTTCAATCATCACAAGTTTTCCGATGTGAGCTGCGCCAAGTTTCCGCAGCGGCGTCGGCTCAAGAAGCCTAACAATTCTGACGGTTATTTTCTGTTTTTCTGCGTATTCCGGGGCTTCTATGGCTAGCTGGTTTTGGGCAGCGTTGTCTGCATGCTTCAAGTATTCGTCTGGTTTCTCTAAAAGTTTGTCTGCAAGCCTATGGTCAAACGTTAATATATCTTCGAACTCCACTATAAGGGATGTTTTACCCGAAACTGCTAACTGGGAGATTCTCTGACGATACTTCTCTGTTTTAAAAAGCTCTAGGAAGCGCTCCTGAGGGTCTACAATTTCAAGTTCTTCGGTCATCTTTCCTCCACGCCTTCCCCGTTTTCATGCTCAAGAAGTTGAGCTTTCCATTTATTGATAAGCTTGTAAATTTGCTCATAAAGAAGCCTTTCCTCTGCTGTAAGGTTTCTTAGGATATGCTCGGTTTGAGCTGGCGCAGAAGCAAGGGAAACAACCTTCTTTAACCTTAAGTTTAAAATGTCCAGTGCCAACTGTTTTGCCTTTTCATATTCCCGCATCTTCTCTGGACGCTTAGCCCCTTCCTCTCTGAGCCCCTCAAGATATCTGCGGAGCTTGGGATAAAAATCCTTGGGAAGTTCTGAAATTTGTCCAGCCGCTTGAATCCTTTCTTTCCAGTGAATCTTGTAAAGTCTGGCCGAGTCGAGCAGCTCTTCATTTCTAAAGCGGACAACACCGAACTTTTCAAGCTCCCGAGCCACCCAATATAAAACCTCATACTCGTTTCCTTCCTCAAAAGGGCCGACGGTTAATCCGGCAAGCTTGATTTCCGGACAGTTGCGGTTAGCTATAACTTTAACCAGCGAGTTTTCAAACATAAAGTCTAAGGCTTTAATTTTTCTCGCAACACCCGTCTGCAACTGCATTTCCCCTTTCAACCGATTCTACTCTCTGAGTTGGGATATAAAAAGTGTAGTCTAGAAAATGCGACAAGAGGGTTTAAGATTTTCATAGTTTATAATGGCTGTTAAGTGTTTTTGGAATTTGCTAAGGCCATAGGCCTAAAGTTTTAATTGCTTCAGCCACCCGTCCAACGCCAAGCATTAGGGCGGCTGTTCGCATAGGCTCCTCTTCCTCTTTTGAAGTTTTATATACATCGCTAAATGCTTTCACCATTTTCTTTTCAAGTTTCTGGTTTACTTCTTCTAGGGTCCAGTGTTCCCTTGTTAGGTTTTGGACCCATTCAAAATAGCTTACTGTTACGCCTCCGGAGTTTGCCAAGATATCTGGAATTAGGAACACACCTTTCTCGTTAAGCACTTCGTCGGCTTCTGGGGTTGTTGGTCCGTTGGCTCCTTCTGCCACTATTTTTGCCTTTATTCTGTCTGCGTTAGCCTTTGTTATTTGGTTTTCGAGGGCTGCCGGCACCAAAACATCACATTCAAGTTCTAAAAGCTCCTCGTTGGTAATGTTTTTGCAGTCTTCAAAGTTGAGGACGGAACCTGTTTTTGCTTTGTGTTCATAAACTTTGTAGGGGTTTAATCCGTTTGGGCAATATATTCCGCCGGTCGAGTCGCTCACGCCTATTATTCTGCATCCCCAATCGTAGGCTATCTTTGCAGCGTTCCATCCCACACTTCCAAATCCTTGAACCACAACCCTTGCATCCTTCATTTTTAGACCGAGAATTTTTGCAGCTTCTCGGGCACAGAACATAACGCCTAAAGAGGTGGCTTCAGCCCTTCCCTCGGAACCGCCAACGCTTAAAGGTTTTCCAGTAACGCATTCAGGGACGCTGTACCCTTTAAATTGGCTGTAAGTGTCCATTATCCAGGCCATGGTTTGCGCGTCTGTGTAAACGTCTGGTGCTGGTACATCACGGTAAGGCCCAATAAGGTCCAGTATCAGGCTTATGTAACGCCTTGTTAAGCGTTCAAGCTCGCCTTTTGACATTTCTTTCGGGTTGCAGCACACGCCGCCTTTGGCCCCTCCATACGGAATGTCAACGACAGCACATTTCCAAGTCATCCACATGGCTAATGCAGTAACCTCATCCAAGGTGACGTTTGGGTGGTATCTTATACCGCCTTTGAATGGCCCTCGTGCATCGTTGTGCTGTACACGGCATCCCAAAAATGTCTTTATGGACCCATCGTCCATCTTGACGTTTATCGAAACCATAAGTGTTCTTTTAGGATGTTTGAGCATTTCATGCAATCCAGGGTCCAACTTGAGTTTTTCTGCAGCTATCCTTAACTGTTCTAGCGCTGTGTCTAAAGCAGAGTAGCTTCTCTCCATAAATATGAGCCCCAAAACTAATACTTTGAGTTTATTTAAAAGGTTTGGCTATTAAACGAGAAAGAAAATGGGGAGAGGGCTAATCCAATATTTTTTCGATGGCGTCTGCTTCTGCCTCATGCGCCAGCGGTATGCCAGTCACTTTAGCTGCTAGCTCTGATAGGCTCATTAGATCGTTTCTGTTGATTAGGTCTAGCCGCCATTTCCTAGCACCAGCCAAAAGCTGTTTTAGTCCAACGCCTATGCGGTCTGTCAGGTAGGTGTAGAGGGC
>Ga0209225_1000684_pt1 | contig 37257 bp, 34 predicted proteins | sample WasSprMetagenome_FD_184732 | JGI IMG/M metagenome (GOLD analysis project Ga0209225, IMG submission 184732) | Sulfidic aquatic microbial communities from Washburn Spring, Yellowstone National Park, USA - WS (SPAdes) (version 3) | ecosystem: Environmental > Aquatic > Thermal springs > Hot (42-90C)... | reverse complement strand
TGGGGGTTCAGGGAGAGGGTGGCCGACCTCCCCCAGAGGAAGAGCAGGGCTTCGCAGAAAATCCCCCGGGATCCCACGGGGACGATTGCTGCTTCAGGGCACTCCTCCCGAAGGCGCAGGATGTCGGCAAGATCGGCGATAGCGTGGAGGTTTTCCAGGACTTCCCGGCCACGGGAGGGGACACCCAGAGCGTACAGGGTTCCCTCAAGGAGTGGCTCCTCTTTTCTCTGGGTTCTCCTGCCAAGGACGGTGACCCCAAGACCGGTGGCTAAAGTGGGGATGTTCTTCTCTGTAGAGAAGACGCAGGGGAGGTTTTCTCTGCCGATAGCGCGGAGTTCCCGGGCAATTCCCTTCTGCACTTCCTCAATCCAGGGATACGGTTCCATGCTCAGGGTTACAGAAAGCGCCAGAGGCTCTCCTCCTGCTGCAAGGATTTCTGCCAGAGCAACCCGAGCGGTGAACTGAGCGGATACCTCGAGGGGGACAGAGAGGCTGTCCCCCGGTTTCGGTCCTATCCCGCCAAGGGCGTCACAGGCCACGAGGAGCTCCTCTTTACCGGTATCGACCACGAGGCAATCCCGCTTCATCGCCGTGTCAGCGCCCGGTGGAGGAGTGCAGCAAGGAAGGTGTTGACGAAGGACCCCACAAGGAGGGAAGGCAGGATACCGAAGAAGAATCCCCACCCGAAGAGGGGGACGACGCTCAGCGGGGCAAAGACGCCGTTGAGAATGGTACCCACAAAGACGGCCCCGGGGTACTTCCACCGCAGGAAGGCGAAACGAAAGGCCAGAGCAATGCCTGCCATCTCCAGGGCAATCACAAGATGCACAAAAGCCCCCAGGGGGAACCCGACGTTCAGGGAAGTCAGAATGTGCCCCAGGAAGGCGATGAGCGCTCCCTCGGGATAGCTCAAAAGTAGCACGCCAAAAAACCCCGGAAGGGAGTCTAAAGCTACGGTTCCAGTGGGGCTTGGGATTTTCACGAACGACCCCACAACGCACAGAGCTACAAGGGTAGCCACAAGGCTCAGACGAAGGGGGAAAGAAGTGCTCAGAGCTTTCCGTTCCATCGGCATCCTCCTTTCCTGAAATGAAAAAGCCCTCAGGCAATGCCTGAGGGCTTTGCCATCACCCTCTCTGGCGCTTCCGTGGCAGGTCTTCTGGCTCAGGTTCCTCGGAAGGAGACCCTTCCCAGCTTTCGCCAGTGGCTACACTCTCCTTCCTCCCCATTACAGCGGCGGGTCCGCACCGGACTTTCACCGGACTTCCCTATTCTCCCGAAAAGGGCACCACGGAAGGAACAAGAGACTCTTTTTCGTTTTTTCCCATTATACCATCTTTCACAGTCCTCGCAAGCCAGACAGCACAAACTCTACTCTCCGCCCACAATCATCTGGACCACCTGTTCTTTGGTGGCCAGAGAGGGAGAGCATTCCCCCACTATTTGCCCGTTCCTGAGGACAACGATGCGATCGACAATCTCGAAGACCTCTTCGAGGTTGTGACTGACGATGATGATGGGAATGCCTTCTTCCCTTCCGAGGCGCTTGATGAGGTGCAGAACCTGGAACTTCTCCTTCACCCCCAGGGCAGCGGTGGGTTCATCCAGAACCAGGATTTTCGGCTTTTTTCGGAGGGCTTTGGCCAGAGCCACAGCTTGCCGTTGCCCTCCTGAGTAGCTGATGATAGGTCTTCGCACTGAGTCGATGGTGATACCCACTCGGGAGAGGACACTTTCTGCTTCTTTTTCCATCTCTCTTCTGGCCAGGACCCTCAGAAGTCCTCCCAGAAGGGGTTTTGTTTTTTCTTCGCCCATGAAGATGTTCGCCGTGACGTCGTGATGCGGGGCGAGGATTTCCTCCATTTTCTGGTGGACGGTGTAAATACCCTGCTCATAGGCATCTCTGGGGCTTTTGAAATGGACTTCCCTTCCTTCGAGGTAAATTTTGCCTCTATCCGGAGGGAAGACGCCTGCCAGGATTTTAATGAGCGTTGATTTCCCCGCTCCATTCCCTCCCACAAGTTGGAGCTCTGTCCATCCCTTTTCCTCATCGACCAGCCTGAGAACTATGCGTACCAGGACTACTACATCGACTGGACCGCTGCGGAGCGGGCAGAACGTGGCGAGAAGGTCAACCCGGTCATGGGGTACAACCACTACATGATGGACATCCGGGTGTACCCTGAGAAACGGGAGGAATTGCTGAAGAAAAAGTAGGGGGTATAATATGGGAGGCCCCATGGGGCCTCCCATCTCTGAGGACTGGTGAAAGAGTGCGATGAACTTTTCCCGATACCTTTTGCGGCGACTGGGGTATTCTGTTTTCGTGCTTCTGGGACTTTCGGTGGTTGTCTTCATCATTGCCCGTCTTGTTCCCGGAGACCCTGCCCGGGCAGCTCTGGGTCCCCGGGCAACGCAGGAAGCCGTGGAAGCCCTTCGGGCAAAACTCCATCTCGATAAGCCCATCTACGTTCAGTATTTCTTCTGGCTGCGGTCGGTCTTTCGGGGGGATTTCGGCGAGTCCCTTTATACTCGTCGTCCAGTCATAGAGGACATCAGGGAATTCCTCCCAGCGACGCTTGAGCTCGCACTTTTTGCTGGGCTTTTCATGGCAGTTTTTGGGCTCCTCCTCGGGGTGCTGTCGGCACGATACGCCAACACCTGGGTGGATAACGTCATTCGGGTTCTGGCGTACCTCGGGATTGCCACGCCGGCCTTTGTGGTGGCGATCATCCTTATCCTCCTTTTTGGCATGTACTACGAAGTGTTCCCCACAATTGGACGTCTGAGTCCTGGCATCAGCGCTCCACCCCGTCTGACAGGCCTTCTCACCCTTGACAGCCTCCTTTCGGGGAACTGGGTGGCTTTGGTTGATGCGCTGAAGCACCTTTTCCTTCCAGCTTTAAGCCTTTCTCTTGGAGGGCTGTTTCAGGAGGCAAGAATCACCCGGGCCAGCATGCTGGAGAACGCCCGGCGGGATTTCGTCGCCGCCGCCCGGGCTTACGGGATTCCTGAGCGGGTGGTGATTGCCAAGTACCTCTTCAAGCCCTCGATCATTCCTACCGTCTCTATTCTGGGACTTGATTTTGCTTCCCTTATCGGAAATGCCTTCCTTGTAGAGCTCCTCTTTAACTGGCCTGGCCTTTCCCGGTACGGGATCAACGTCATGCTCCGCAAGGACATCGAGGCAATTGTTGCAGTGGTGATGGTTCTGGGGGTGGTCTTCACCGTGGTGAACATCCTGGTGGACCTTGTCGTGGCGTACCTTGATCCGAGAATCCGCCTGGTGGAGAGGGGAGAATAAATGCGGAGAACCCGAATCGGTCGGTGGTGGTACAAGTTCTCTCGAAACCCTCTCTCCGTGGTGGGCCTTATCATCGTCGTGGGTGTGGTTTTCTGTGCTGTTTTCGCTCCCTGGGTGGCACCATATCCTGAGCATGCTGGACCGTATGTGAACTACCGTGAGGCCAATCAACCCCCGTCTTTAGCGCATCCTTTTGGGACCGATATTTTCGGTCGAGACGTCCTGAGTCGCGTCTTTTTCGCTTTCCGGTCGTCGCTGCTTATGGGGATTGTAGTCCTTTCCATCGTCGTCCCCGTGGGAGTTACCCTGGGGCTTTTGGCCGGTTACTTTAAGGAGTCCTGGATTGATATCCTCATCATGCGTATCACGGATATTTTCCTCTCTGTTCCTCCCCTCATCTTGGCCCTGGCCATCACCTCGGTTCTCAAGCCCAACCTCACCAATGCCATGATTGCCGTATCGGTCATGTGGTGGCCTTGGTACACGCGTCTTGTGTACGGCATGGCCACTTCACTGCGGAACGAATACTTCGTTCAATCGGCTGAGCTCATCGGGGCAAGTAAATTCCACATCCTCTTCCGGGAAATCCTCCCGAATTGTGTCTCAACCATCCTCACGAAGATGACCCTCGATATGGGCTGGGTAATTCTCATTGGTGCTGCTTTGAGCTTTGTAGGCCTTGGGGAACAGCCCCCCAAACCGGCTCTGGGAACGATGGTGGCTGATGGGGCGAAGTATCTCCCCGAGTACTGGTGGATCTCCGTTTTCCCCGGCCTGGCCATCATGCTCATCGTCCTTGGATTTAACCTTCTTGGGGATGGCATAGGCGATCTCTTTTCCCTGGAGGAAGCGTAGATGCCGGATGTGCTGCTTGATGTTCAGGATCTCGTGGTGCATTTCCAGGTTTATGGAGGGTATCTGAAGGTTCTTGACGGGGTTACCCTACAGGTCCGCCACCAGGAGAGGGTGGGACTTGTGGGGGAGACGGGGTGCGGAAAGACGACCACGATGAAGACGATTATGGGTATCCTTCCGAAGCCCCCTGGAGTGGTTCGGGGAGGGCGTATCCTCTTTAAAGGTCGGGATGTTCTCTCCATGCGCCCGCCAGAACTCGAGCACCTGAGGCGATCTGGGATTTCCATGATTTTCCAGGACCCCACGGAAGCGCTGAACCCGGTGTTCACAGTGGGGGAACAGCTTGAGGATGCTATCCGGTATGCTCTGGGAAAAAGAGATCACGCTTCGGTCCGGGAGGTTGCTCTCTCTGCGCTGCAGAATGTGGCCCTTCCCGATCCTCCCCGGATTCTTGAGAGTTACCCGGTGCAGCTTTCCGGGGGGATGCGCCAGCGAGTCTGCATTGCCCTCGCCCTGGCCTGCCCCAAGGAGCTTCTCATTGCCGATGAGCCGGGGACCTCTCTTGATGTGACCATCCAGGACCAGATTCTCCGCCTGATCCACCGCCTGGCGGAAGAGCGCAAGATGGCGGTGATTCTCATCTCCCATTCTCTCGGGGTGATCCGGGAGTGGACCGAGCGGGTCTACGTGATGTACGCAGGGACGATTGTGGAAGAGGCAAAGACCGGAGAGCTTTTTGCCCGGCCACTCCATCCCTATACTGAAGCGCTGATGCGGTGCGTGCCCAAGCTCACCGGAACGGGAATTGCCGAGGGCATTCCGGGTCGCATTCCTGACTATTTCGATCCCCCTTCAGGGTGCCGGTTCCACCCCCGCTGTCCTCATCGCATGGATATCTGCCGCCAGAGAAAACCCCAGCTTTTTCCTGTCGATAGAGGCCACCGGGTTGCCTGCTTTCTCTTTGGGAGGGACAGCCATGGATGAACTCCTTGTGGTTGAAGGACTCAGGAAGTTTTTCGCCACCTCTCGGGGAATTGTCAGGGCCGTGCAGGATGTGAGTTTTGCCATTCATCCTGGAGAGACCTTTGGGCTTGTGGGGGAATCGGGTTCGGGAAAGAGCACCGTAGCGTACATGGTCATGGGGATGTACCGTCCCACTGGTGGCCGCATCCTCTTCAAGGGTCAGGACATCACCATGCCCCATGCTCGTCGTCCCCTGGTGCTCAAAAAAGAGCTCCAGATTGTCTTCCAGGATCCTGGGTCCTCTCTCAACCCCCGTCGGTCCGTTCGGGAAATTCTCGAGCTTCCCCTGAGGGTTCACCGCCTGGTGGACGGAAGAAAGCTCCAGGAAAAGGTAGAAGAGCTCCTGAATCTTGTTGAACTCCCACCCGATTACGCTGAGAAGTACCCGAGGGCCCTGGGCGGTGGGGAGAAACAGATGGTTGCCATTGCCCGGGCACTTGCGACCGAGCCGTCGTTGCTTGTCCTCGATGAACCGACTTCTGCGCTGGACGTTTCCATCCAGGCAAAGATCATCAATACCCTTGTTCGTATCCAGAAAGAGCGGCGCCTCGGGTATCTTTTCATCACTCACGACCTGAGCCTCATGCGGAACATCGCCCACCGGGTGGCCATCATGTACCTTGGAAGGATCATGGAACTTGCTCCGGCTCAGGTCTTCTTTGAGCGTCCTCTCCATCCCTACACCCAGATGCTCCTCTCCTCAATCCCCGTAATCTCCGAAGAGGAGGAGCGGCTCAAGCCGGCAAAGATTGTCTCCACAGGGGAGATTCCAAGTCCCGTGAATCTTCCTCCAGGCTGTGTGTTCCACCCCCGCTGCCGTGAGGCCCGGGAAGTCTGCAGGAGAGAAGAACCAGGCATGCGGGAGGTTGAGGTAGGGCATCTCGTTCGCTGCCACCTGTACGGCGCTTGAAGCGGCCTTCTGGGCTTTTCCTGACAGGTGTTTGCGCCCTTGGGATGTCTCATCTGGGCGTGTTCTCAATTGTACCCTGTCTGGGTTTAAAACGTTTTTGGAAATTTTTACCCCTGATATATTGACCCTTTATAAGAGTGCTGGTATAATGCTTTCGCAAGCTAAATCGTTTTAAGGAGCATCGCCTGTGCCGGTCACCATCAAAGACGTGGCCCGTCTGGCAGGGGTTTCGCCTGCGACGGTGTCCCTTGTTCTGGGCAACAAGGGACAGGTTTCTGAAGAGACCAGAAGGAAGGTCCTTGAAGCGGTTCAGAAGCTTGGGTACCGCCCCAACGTTTTGGCCCGGAATCTCGTCAAAGGGAAAACGAGCACGGTTCTTCTCTGCGCCTTCATCCGGGAAGACCGGAAACTCTCCACCTTCTACGGGGACCTTATCAACAGCCTCCTTGCGGCTATCTCTTCTTCAGGGTACTACCTCCAGATTGTGGTCAGAGGAGAGTTCTTCAATGGACACCCCCTGGACAAACGGGAAGCCCTCCTTGATATTGCCCGTAATCGCCTCTTTGAGGGGCTCTTCATCCTCTCCCACTGGCCGGTGCAGTACGCCGAGGTGAGCGACCTGGTTCGGGAAGATTTCCCCTTTGTCGTGGTGAACCAGAGGGTGGAGGGCGATGGGGTGAGCTACGTCGACATCGACCACTATGGAGGGGCGAGAGAAGCCATGCGGTATCTCCTTGAGCAGGGTCACACCCGTATTGCCCACATTCGTGGTCCTCAGGGGCACCGCCATGCAGAAGAACGGTACCGGGCCTATCTTGATGCCCTCATTGAGCGGGGAATCCCTATTCGTCGGGAGTACATTGTGGAGGGGGATTTCCGTCGGCTGAGCGGGCGGGAAGCGATGGAGAGGCTCCTGGAAACCCGTCCTCTCCCTACTGCGGTTTTCTGTGCCAACGACAAAATGGCCATTGGGGCTTTGCAGGTAGCAAAGGAACGAGGTATTCGGGTCCATGAAGACCTTACCATCTTTGGCTTTGACGGCATTGAGGCGGTGAAGTACACGGATCCCCCAATCCCAACGGTGGAGCAACCCCTGGGAGAGCTGGGAAAGGTGGCGGCAGAGATCCTTGTAGAGAGGATTCAGGGAGGTGAGGGGAAGAGCGTGGTCCTTCCGTGTCGGCTTGTGGAGTGGAGTACCGTGTGAAGTCCCCAAAATGGGAGAGAAGGAGGGAGAATGATGAGGAAGGGGATTCTGGGAATTGCGGTGGTGCTTCTCGTACTTCTTGGAGGTCTTGCCCTCGCCCAGCTTCCGGGTGGGGTGCCAAGGGAAGAGACCCTCATCGTTGACCAGCTCACCGGCCGTGTCGGTACCCCAAGCAACTTCAACCTCTGGGCTGGCTGGCGCTGGCAGGACAGAGGCTTACAGCAACTCGTCTGTGAACCCCTCTGGACGGTGGACTACGCCACTGGAGAAATCATCCCGGGACTTGCTGCAGAGATGCCCATCTATAGCGAAGATTTTACGAAGATGACCATTAAACTCCGTCAGGGTGTCTCCTGGAGCGATGGAGTACCCTTCACCGCCGACGATGTGGTGTACACCATCGACCTTCACGTGAAGACTCCCGGGCTCCTCTACCACGGCCCTATGGCAGAATTCGTGGATAAGGTCTACAAGACCGATGACTCCACCGTAGTTGTGGAGCTCAAAAAGCCGAATTCCCGGTTCCATTCTCACTTTCTGGACCGCTGGGGATGCCTGCGCATCATGCCCAAGCACGTTTTTGAGAAGGTGGAAGATCCGGTCGCTTTTGAGTTCAACCCTCCCGTGGGTTGCGGTCCGTACGTTCTAAAGGACTACGATCCGGCAGGGTTCTGGACGCTGTGGGAACGACGGGGGGACTGGGAGAAGACCCCCACAGGGATGCTCTATGGAGAACCCAAACCAAAGTACGTCCTCTTCCAGGCCTTTGAGACTGAGGAAGCGAAGATTCTTGCCCAACTCCGGCATGAGCTGGATATGGCTCAGTATGCTCCTGAGGGCCTCCGGGTAGTCCTTGAAAAGAGCAATACTGCCCGGGCCTGGCGGAAAGACTGGCCCTGGGTGGTGAACATCGACCCCTGCATCACGGGTATCATGTTCAACAACATGGTGGAGCCGTACAACATCAAGGACGTGCGGTGGGCGCTGGTACTTGCCATCAACATGGTGGAGTACATGGCCACAGCCTTTGATTTCATGGCGCCGGTGAGCCCTATCCACCTTCCACCTGTTCCCGCCTATGTTGAGGCCTTCTTCAACCCCTTAGAGGAGTGGCTCAAGAACTTCGAACTTGATCTTGGGAATGGCGAAAAGTTCAAGCCCTATGATCCGGAAATCCCTGCAAAACTTGCCCAGGCAGCGAAAGAGCGAGGGTACCCTGTTCCTGAGGACCCCAAGGCCATTCGGGAAATCTTTGGCATGGGCTGGTGGAAGTATGCCCCGGAGGTTGCTGAGAAGCTCCTCAAAAAGCACGGCTTCACGAAAGGCGCCGATGGCAAGTGGTACCTCCCCAACGGTTCACCCTGGAAGATGACCATTGTCACCGATACGAATCCTGCGCACCATCACTACCGCAATGCCATGGCTGCTGCTGAGCAGTGGAGGAAATTCGGGATTGACGCTACGGTCAACGCCACCGAGGCCTTCAACAGCCTGCACCTTATGGGTGAGTTTGAGGTCGGTACCATGTGGCCAGCAGCGGAGCCCTGGGGTGTGGGTGTGGACCTCTCGAGGACCTTTGACGTCTGGCACTCAAGCCTTCTGACCCCCATTGGCCAGGCGGTAACCCTTGGTCCCGGTGGAGCCGCCCGGTGGTCTGATCCTCGACTGGATGAGCTTCTGAAGAAGATGGAAACCACAAACCCCTTCACCGAGGTTGAGGCTACCCGCCTTCTGGGTCTTGAGGCCCTCAAGGTTGTTGTCGAAGAGATGCCCACCATTCCCACCTACGGATACTGCGGTGCGGTGGCCTGGGACGAGTACTACTGGACGAACTACCCCGGAGCCGAGAACCCCTACTCGCAGCCGTACCAGCACTGGCCGAACTTCAAGTACATGCTGCCGTTTTTGAAGAGGGCGAAGGAGTGAATCTGTAGCGTTTTAGGGTCCCCCGGGGATCCCCGGGGGACCCTGGGGAGGTCAGGTATGCGATTCGTCCGGGATTACCTTGTTCCAAGGCTTGTGCAGTATGTGCTCGTTGTGTTCTGCGGTATTACCGCGGTGTTCTTCATTCCCCGCCTCACGGGTCAGGACCCGGTTCTGGAAATCATTGCTCAAATTCAGGCCCAGGGGGCTTCGCTGGATCCGTTGGCGGTGCGGAACCTCATGGAAACTCTGAAGGAGCTCTACGGCCTCAAGGGGAGCCTTTTCGAGCAGTACCTCACCATGTGGCGGCGGGTGTTCACTCTTGACTTTGGCCCCTCCTTCTTCCAGTTCCCCACACCAGTAGCACAGCTCCTTCGCATTTACCTCCCCTGGACCATAGGTCTTTTCGCCACCTCAACCGTTCTCTCATGGTTACTTGGCAATATCGTTGGCGGGATTGCCGGGTATTTCTCGGGGAAATCCTGGTCGAAAATCCTTGATGCCGTTATCATGGTCATTCGTCCTATCCCTCACTATATCTTCGGCGTGGTACTCCTCATTCTCTTCGCCTATGTGTGGCCTCTTTTCCCGGCTCGGGGTCCGAGCATTGGGCGAGGGGTGACCCTGAACCTTGAGCTTGTTCTTGCGATTCTCCGGGGATCCTTTCTTCCTGCTCTCACCCTGGTGATTCTCGGTGGGGTGGTCTGGTTCCAGCAGATGAAGCTCCTTGTGCAGAACGTGAAGCGGGAGGATTTCGTGGAATATGCCCGGGTGGGTGGGGTAAAGGAACGGCGGGTGGTTTTCCGCTATGTCCTCAAAAACGCCATGCTCCCCCAGGTGACGCAATTGGCCCTGGCCCTGGGGCAGGTCTTTAGCGGCGTCTTGATCGTGGAGATGGTCTTCTCGTATCCGGGGATGGGCCTCCTGCTTTATCGGGGAGTTACCCGGGGGGACTATAACCTCGTCATGGGTATCACCGTGCTTTCCATCCTCACCATCGCCACGGCCGTGCTCCTTTTAGACCTCCTCTACCCCCTTCTTGATCCCCGAATCCGGCACCGGTAGGTGAGACCATGGAGGCCCTGCGAGAACTCTTCAGAGACTACCGTTTCGCCGTAGGCTTTGTCATTTTTCTCTTTCTGGTGGTCCTGGCTTTTCTCTCCTTTGCTTCCCCTTACGACCCGATCCGCCAGCTCCAGGTTCCCCGGGACAGGCCCCCTTCCCGAGCCCATATCCTCGGGACCAATTCTAAAGGGCAGGACGTCTTCTGGGAGGCGACTTTCTCCATCCGGAATTCCCTCATCATTGCCCTCATTGCCGGGCTGGTTTCCCGGATTGTAGCGATTCTTGTGGGGTTTGTCGCCGGATACCGGGGAGGGACTCTCGATCGGGTTCTCATGGGACTGGCCGATGGGCTTCTGGTCATCCCTCTTTTCCTCATTCTCGTCATGGTGGCCATGCTCCTTCGGGGGAGCATGACCCTGGTGAATACAGGGCTTTTGCTCGCCTTCTTTGGATGGGCCTGGGATGCCCGCACCATACGATCCCAGATTCTGAGTCTGCGGGAACGGGAGTTTACGAAAACTTCAGTGCTCTCTGGGAATGGGACGATGAGTTTAGTCATCCGGGAGTACCTTCCCTTCACCACCCCCCTCATCTTCTCCACGCTCATCAACAACATTGCCTGGGCCATTGGCATGGAGATTGTCCTTGCTATTCTCGGTCTTGTGCGTCTTGAAATCCCGACCCTCGGGACCACACTCCAGTGGGCCATTACGTACCAGGCAATGCTCCTTGGACACTGGTGGTGGATTTCCACTCCTGTGGTGCTCACGATTCTCCTCCTTGTGGCCTTGTACTGGCTTTCTGTGAGTGTCAGCGAATACCTTGATCCCCGAATGCGAATTCAGCGGGTTGGAGCGCGATCCTGATGCTTCCGGTCATCAGAGCCGAAGACCTCCAGGCATTTTACGTCCTTGAGACCCTGCGGGGGAAGAAGGTTGTGAGAGCAGTAAACGGGGTGAGTCTCGTTATCCCCGAAAACACCGTATACGGCCTGGCCGGAGAGAGTGGTTGCGGGAAGACGACGCTTCTTAAGGTCCTTCTGGGGAACCTTGAGCCGCCCCTGCGGCACTTTGGAGGGCGGGTGCTGTACCGGGTCGACGGAGAATACCTTGATGCCCTTGCTCTCCCTGAGGGGAAACGGCAAAAACTCCGCTGGACCTACATCTCCTATATCCCCCAGGGGTCCATGAGCGTTTTCAATCCTGTGGCCAAACTCCGGACGACCTTCATGGATTTTTTGGAAAGCCATGTTTCGGGGAAAATGCGCCAGGAACTTCTGCGTCATGCCGAAGAACACCTCGAACGTTTGGGGCTTTCTCCAAAAATCCTCGAAGCGTATCCTCACCAGCTTTCAGGAGGCATGCGCCAGCGAGTGGCCATCGCCCTGGCGACGCTCCTGAATCCCCGGGTTATCCTTGCCGATGAGCCCACCACGGCTTTGGATGTTGTGGCCCAGCGGGCCGTGCTGCAGCTTCTTTCCGATATCCAGCGAAAGCTCCGCAACACCATTGTCCTTGTGACCCACGACATGGGGATTCACGCTACCGTGACCACCCGGATGGCCATCATGTATGCGGGGAGAATTGTGGAGGAAGGGTGGACCCAGGATATTTTCACCACTCCTCTGCACCCCTACACCCAGTACCTCATTCGCTCTCTTCCCCGCATTGGAGATAAACGCCTGCGGGAAAGTGCCCCGGGAAGCCCTCCCTCCCTTGCACAGCTTCCTCCGGGGTGCCCTTTTCACCCTCGCTGTCCTTTGGCCTTTGAACGCTGTCGTGAGGAGGTTCCTGAACTCGAGGAGGTTGGAGAGCAAAAGGTGGCCTGTTTCTTGAGGAGGGCAAGTCATGTCGTTACTTCTTGAGGTGCAGAACCTCACCAAGGTTTTTGCCTTAGGGAGTATTTTCTCCCGCCTTCGCCTCACAGCGGTGGACCGGGTTTCCTTTACCATTGAGGAAGGAGAAATCTTCACCCTCGCTGGGGAGAGCGGCTGTGGCAAGACCACCACTGCCCGGATGATTCTGGGTTTTGAGCCACCCACGGGGGGAACCATCCGTTACCGGGGGAAAGCCCTTGGGGAGTTCACGGACCGCAAGTCCTGGTTCCGGGAGGTCCAGGCAGTATTCCAGAATCCCTTCGAGACCTTCAATCCCCTGCGGAAGGTGGAGAGTTACTTCTTTGAGACGGTCTTTAATTTCAAACTCGCTGCCCAGAAAGATCAGGCCGAAAGGCTCATCGAAGAGAAGCTCCAGGCAGTAGGACTTTCCCTTGAGGAAATTGAGGGGAAATACCCCAGCGAGTTCTCCGGAGGACAGCTCCAGCGGGCTTCCATCGCCCGGGCTCTCCTGACGAATCCGTCCCTTCTTGTTGCCGATGAGCCGGTCTCCATGGTCGATGCGTCGCTACGCATGTCCATCGTGAACCTCTTCCGCAAGCTCTGCGATGCGTTTGCGGTGAGCGTTCTCTACATCACCCACGATCTGGCTACGGCGTACTACGTGAGCGACCGCATTGCCGTGATGTTCCGGGGCAACATCGTGGAGATGGGGAAAGTGGAAGAGGTCCTTGGTAACCCCAGACACCCCTACACGAGGCTCCTTCTTGAGTCCATCCCGGAACCGGATCCGGCAAAGCGACTTGAGGAACGGATTGTCTTCCTCGAGGAACGGGAGGAATACCTCAGGGCAGGATGTAAGTTCGCCGGAAGGTGCCCCGAGGCCTGGGAACTCTGCGGCCGGGAGGCGCCGCAGGAAGTCGAGGTCGACGGGGTTCTTGTGCGGTGCCACAAATGGGCAAAATGAAGGAAGGAGGAGAAGCTAATGCAAGAGGGTATGGCGCTAGTAAATGAGCTCCTTTCCCGTATGACCCTTGAGGAGAAGGTGGCCCAGCTCTGTGCGGTGCATGCGAACAGGCTCCTTGAGGGGAAAAAATTTTCCGAGGAGAAGGCGAGGACCGTTCTTGCTCATGGTATCGGTCAAATCACCCGCCTTCTGGGGACTCCGGATCTTGATCCGGAGGAGGCTGTAGAACTTGGGAACGCCATCCAGCGTTTCCTCAAAGAAAAGACGCGACTTGGCATCCCGGCGATGATTCACGAGGAATGCCTCAGCGGACTCCTGTGCAAAAGAGCGACTGTCTTCCCCCAGGCCATTGGTCTTGCCAGCACTTTCAACCCGGAACTCGTGCAGAGGGTCACCACTGCCATCCGGAAGACCATGCGGGCTCTTGGCGTACACCAGGGTCTTGCTCCGGTCCTTGACATTCCCCGGGACCCTCGCTGGGGGAGGACTGAAGAGACCTTCGGAGAGGACCCCTATCTCGTTTCCCGGATGGCCTCCGCCTACATTCGGGGCCTTCAGGGAGAGGACCTTCGAGAGGGCATCGTCGCCACGGCGAAGCACTTCACGGCCTATGGTATCTCTGAGGGGGGACGGAACCTCGCTCCGGCAAAGGTTGGAGAGAGGGAGCTGCGAGAGGTCTTCCTCTTCCCCTTTGAGGTGGCCGTCCGTGAAGCGAAAGTGCGCTCGCTAATGAACGCCTACCACGAGATTGATGGTGTGCCCTGTGCGGCCTCGTCATTCCTCCTCACGAAGGTCTTACGGGAAGAGTGGGATTTTCAGGGGATTGTGGTCTCGGATTACGAGGCAGTCCGGATGCTTGCGACCTTCCACCATGTGGCAGAGAATGAGAAGGACGCCGCGGTTTTAGCCCTCCAGGCAGGAATTGATATCGAGCTTCCTGATGCCGATTGCTTCCCCCACCTTGTTGCCGCAGTGCGGGAGGGTTGCATTAGCGAAGAAGTGCTCAACGAAGCCGTTCGGAGAGTGCTCTTGGTGAAGTATGAGCTTGGGCTCCTTGAAGGTCTGCCCTTTGCCGATCCGGGGAATGTGGTACTCCTTGACCCCCCGGAGCATAGAGCGCTATCAAGAGAAGCTGCCCGGGCGTCACTGGTTCTCCTCAAAAACGATGGGGTTCTCCCCCTCAAGAAAGACCTCAGGACCCTTGCCGTCATCGGCCCCAATGCCCATGACCCCATCAACCTCCACGGGGACTACAGCTTCACCACCCATGTTCCCAGCGTCCTCGCCTGGAAGGGAAGGGAAGCCCGCTGGGAGGTGGCCGTTCCCACCGTGACGGTCCTTGAGGGAATAAAGGCGAAGGTTTCTCCAAAAACCCAGGTCTTCTACGCCCGGGGATGCGGCCTGACCGAGTCTTCGGAAAAAGACCTTCGGGAGGCTCTGGAAATTGCTCAGAAAGCCGAGGTCATTGTCGCCGTTTTAGGTGAGCGGAGCGGGCTCTTCCGCCAGTCCCTTTCCGGAGAGGGAAGTGACCGTGTAGACCTTGCGCTCCCGGAAGCACAACGGAACCTCCTCAAGGCCCTGCATGAACTCGGGAAGCCCATCGTCCTCGTCCTGGTGAATGGAAGGCCTCTTGAGCTTTCGTGGGAACACGAACATATTCCCGCTATTCTTGAGGCCTGGTACCCCGGGGAGGAGGGAGGCAATGCCATTGCCGATGTCCTTTTTGGGGATTACAATCCTTCGGGGAGACTTCCCATCTCCTTCCCGAAAGCTTCAGGACAGGTCCCGGTGTACTACAACCGCAAGCCCACCTCCTTCAGTGAGTACGTCACGGTGGATGCAGAACCCCTTTTCCCCTTCGGGCATGGCCTGAGTTATACGACCTTTGCGTACCGGGACCTTAGAATCACTCCTGAGAAGGTCAGGGGCCTTGAACCGGTGACGGTGCAGTGTACGGTGGAGAATACGGGGACTCGTGAGGGTGAAGAAGTGGTGCAACTCTACCTCAGGGACAAAGTGGCTTCCTGTGTGCGGCCGCGGCAGGAACTCAAAGGCTTTGTGAAAATCCGCCTTGCCCCTGGTGAGAAGAAGACAGTGGCCTTCACCCTCTTTCCGGAACAGCTTGCCTTTTATGATGCCCACATGCGCTTTGTGGTGGAGCCTGGGACCTTCGAGGTCATGGTCGGCGCATCGTCCCGGGATATCCGGCTTTCGGGGACTTTTGAGGTCCTCGAGGAGCGGGTCATTCCAAAGTACCGCCATTTTGCCAGCGAAGTCACCGTGGAGTGAGGGCTTTCCCGTGCGGTTTCTGGGTGTTCACCACGTGGCGCTTGTGACAAAAAATATGGAGGAGAGCCTGCGGTTTTACCGGGATCTCCTCGGATGCACCCTCCTTGAGCGGTTCTTCGACGAGGGGGAGCGGGCCGACATCGCCTTTCTCTCTCTGGGGAATACGCTCCTTGAGCTCCTTGCTCCGGAGAACCCGGAAGGGTTAGTGAACCCTTCTGGGTTCCACCTCGCCCTCTGGGTGGATGATGTCACATCGGTCTTCGAGTTTTTGAAAACCCAGGGTGTGCCTGTACTCCTTCCTCCCACCGAAAGCCACGGGTTCCACTACGCCTACTTTTCCGGCCCCATGGGGGAAGTGGTGGAGATTGTGAAGCGGCAGTAAGCACGGGGCCACCGCAAAGGTGGCCCTGTGCCCGTAATGCTCTCCTTTCTCCTGGGGTCTTCTGAGAAAAGCCACCCTAGGCCGAGAAATATGATATGGTATGGTAAGAAGGGGCTTTGCCTTCCTTTCCGTACACGGTACAATGGAGGAGAATCCGCTGTTTCGAAGGGGGGTTTTCGGGGATGAAGCAAGTTTTCCTGTGGGTAGTCATTGTGCTTTTGGTGTTCTCGTCCTGGGCTTTCGCGGCACCGAAAAAAATCGGGCTCATTCTCGCCACGGGGGGTCTTGGGGATAAGTCGTTCAACGACATTTCCTACGCCGGGGCGCTCAGGGCAAGCGAAGAACTTAAGGTGGAACTCGATTACGTAGAGCCCAAGGCCATTGCCGAGTACGAAGGCTACCAGCGGGATTTTGCTTCCTCAGGGGAGTACGAAATCATCGTCTGCATCGGCTTTGACCAGGCCGATGCCTTGAACAAAATCGCCCAGGAGTTCCCAGAACAGAAGTTCGCCATCGTGGATATGGTGGTGAACCAGCCCAACGTGGCCTCGCTCCTTTTCAAGGCTAATGAAGGAGGATTCCTTCTGGGTATTGCCGCGGCGTACATGACGAAAACCGGGAAAATCGGCATTGTGGGCGGCATGGACATCCCCCTCATCCGCGATTTCTTCCTGGGGTTTGAGGAGGGGGTGAAATGGGCGAATACGGGAGCGGTGGTCCTCCCCACGGTGTACGTCGGCGGGTGGGCTGATCCGACCAAGGGGAAAGAGCTCGCCCTTTCCCTCATCGACCAGGGGTGTGACGTCATCTGGGCGGCAGCAGGAAAAAGCGGTCTTGGGGCTTTAGAGGCGGCGAAAGAGCGTGGGGTGTACGCCATGGGCGTGGACGCCTGCCAGTGTTACCTGGGCGGGCACATCTTTGCCAGCCTCACGAAACGTGTGGACGTCGCAGTGTACGAGACGATCAAGGCAGCCTTTGCGGGGACCTTCCAGGGAGGTGTTTTTGAGAAGGGGGTTGCGGAAGGGTGGATTGGCAACTGTCGCTTCCCCGAAGAGGAGCCCTTCTGGGAGGAGCGGTTTGGCTTCAAGCACGCGGTGGAACTTCCCAAAGAGGCAGTGGAGAAGATGCTCGAAGCCCGGGAGAAAATAGCGAAAGGAGAACTCCGGGTTCCCCGACCGCCGGAATTTGGTGGATGAGGTATGGTGGTGCTCTCGGTCCGGGGCCTCACCAAGCGCTTTGGTGAGGTTGTGGCCAACGACCACATTGACCTCGACGTCGAAGAGGGGGAAATCCACGGGCTTTTGGGAGAGAACGGGGCGGGAAAGTCCGTTCTCTCAAGCTGCATTTACGGGCTGTACCGCCCCGATGAAGGGCGCATCTTCCTCCGGGGGCATGAAGTCCACATTGCAAGCCCTTTCGATGCCATTCGCCTTGGCATCGGCATGGTCCACCAGCACCTGACGCTTGTCCCGCACCTTCGGGTGTGGGAGAACATCGTCCTGGGGCGGGAACCCCGCCGGGGTCTCCGGGTAGACCGGGTTCGAGCCTTCGCCGAGGTTGAGCGGTTGCTTGAGGAGACGGGCTTTCGCCTGGACCTTGCGAAGAACGCCGGAGAGTTGCCGATTGGGGTGCAGCAGCGAGTGGAAATCCTCAAGGTACTTTTCCGGGGGGCTGAGATCCTCATTCTCGATGAGCCCACGGCGGTTTTGACTCCCCAGGAGGTTGACCAGCTCATCGAAACCCTCCATCGCCTGAAGGCCCAGGGGAAAACGATTATTTTCATCTCCCACAAGCTCCGGGAAATCTTTGCCCTCTGCGACCGGGTGACGGTCCTGCGCCGGGGGAAGAAAGTGGGCACGCTTCCGGTTTCTTCGGCCACTCCCCAAATGCTTGCGGAGATGATGGTGGGACGGAAGGTCTTTTTTGAGTTTCCACGGGAGCGCCTTGCGAAAGAAGAGGTGCTTTTCGAGCTTTCCCATGTGTTCACCGACCCCCCTGGAGTACCCCTTCAGGACGTTTCCCTCAAGGTCCACGCAGGAGAAATCCTCGGAATTGCCGGGGTTGAGGGGAACGGTCAGTCAGAACTCGCCGAAGTGGTGGTGGGTTTGCGAAAACCCAAAAAGGGAAAGGTGATTTTCCGGGGGAGGGACGTCACGGCGATTCCTCCAAAGGGACGAATCCTCCAGGGAATGGCCCACATTCCTGAGGACCGCCACCGCCGGGGGGTCATTCTGGACTTTTCTGTCAAGGAGAACCTGCTCCTTGGGTTTGAAACGGAGCCTCCTTTCCGGAAAGGGCGGATGACCCTGGATTTTGCCCGTATTCGGGATTTTGCCCGCCAGAAGATTCAGGAGTTCAGCATCGTTACCCCAAGTGAGGACACGCCGCTACGTTTTTTGAGCGGTGGCAACCAGCAGAAGGTTGTGGTCGCCCGGGAACTGGCTTTCCACCCCCTTTTCGTCCTGGCCTGTCAGCCCACCCGGGGGCTGGATGTCGCCGCCACCGAGTACCTCCGCCACATCCTCCTTGGGGTAAAGCGCGAGGGGAAGGGGGTATTGCTCATTTCTGCTGACCTTGACGAAGTACGGGCGTTGAGCGACAGGGTCCTTGTGATGTACGAGGGGCGTATCGCTGGTGAACTCTCTCCAGAAAGCGACGAGTACCAGTTTGGGCTCCTCATGGGAGGGAAGGCACTCCATGAGGCTTAGATTGACCGTCCCTGTGGAGCTTTTCGCCATTGGTCTTGCCTTCCTTCTGGGGATGCTGGTGCTTTTCCTCACCGGATACCCTCCGTTTTCGGCACTCTGGGCCCTTTTTCGGGGAGCTTTCGGGACGCGAAACGCCATCGGACAGACCCTCACCCAGGCCACGCCCATTCTCTTCACCTCTCTGGCCTTTCTTTTGGCTTTTCGCTCGGGGATTTTCAATATCGGCATTGAAGGACAGTTCCTCATCGGGGCTTTCACCGCCGCCCTCTTTGGGATTTCCTTCCGGGGTCTGCCCTTTCCCCTGCATGCGATTCTTGCCCTCTTTTCTGGAGGTTTCGGAGGTGCGGTGTACGCCCTCTTTCCGGCGCTCCTTAAGGTGTACCTTGGGGCCCATGAGGTCATCACCACCATGATGTTGAGCTATGTGGCGCTCTACCTCACGAGTTACTTTGTGAATTACCCCCTGAAGGCTCCGGGGTGGGTGGCGCAGACTGAACCTGTTGCCCCTTCGGCACGACTTCCACGGATTCTCCCTCCAACGCAGCTTTCCCTTGCCTTTCCCATTGCCCTGGGGCTGGCGTTTCTCGTTCTATGGTTCCTCGAGCGAACCGTTCCCGGCTTCAGCATCCGGGCGGTGGGTGCAAACCCTGAGGCCTCGGAGAACCGGGGGATTTCCGTGCGGAAGTACCAGATTCTCGCCTTTGTCCTGAGCGGATTCATCGCCGGTGTCGGGGGAGGGGGAGAGATCCTTGGGGTCCATGGGCGATTTGTGGATGGATTCTCCCCGGGGTACGGATGGGATGGGATTGCGGTGAGCCTTGTGGGACGGCTCCATCCCCTGGGATGTATCTTTGCCTCGCTCCTTTTTGGGATGCTCCGGGCAGGGGGCATGACCATGACCCGGGTGACCAAGGTCCCTCTTGACCTTTCGCTCATTATCCAGGCTTTGGTGATTCTCCTTGTAGCGGCGCCCGTTCTCATCGAGCAGCTCCTTACCCGCCGCAGGAAACCCCGCAGGAGCGAGGTGTAGCGCATGAGCCTCTCGCAAATCATCAACCTGAGTCTCTTTCAGGCTCAGCTCCGGATGGCAACGCCCATCCTCTTTGCCGCTTTGGGGGGACTCCTCTGTGAGCGGGTGGGGGTGGTGAATATCGGTCTTGAGGGCATCATGCTCACCTCGGCGTTCTTTGGAGTGCTTGTGACCTACTTCACCTCTTCCCCGCTTCTGGGATTCCTGGGGGGCCTGGCTTCGGGATTCCTCTGGGGGCTTGTCATTGCCGTTCTGACCGTGCGCTTTTTCGGGAACCAGATTGTGGTGGGAACAGGGGTCAACGTTTTTGGCCTTGGGCTCAGCGCCTTCCTTTCCCAGAAAATCTGGGGTTCCCGGGGGGCTTCGGAAGCCGTTTCGGGATTCGCCCCTCTTCGCAGTGACCTTCTTGCCCGTCTCCCCTATCTTGGGCCGGTTCTCAACGAGCACACCTTCCTGGTGTACCTCGCCATAGCCCTCGTCTTCGTCCTCCACTTTTTCCTCTTTGCCACCCCCTGGGGGCTGCGCCTGCGGGCGGTGGGCGAAAATCCCCAGGCAGCGGACACCGCAGGGATTAACGTTTTCCGCTACAAGACCCTTGGGGTTGTGGCCGGGTCTTTAGTGGCGAGTCTCGGAGGCGTGTTCCTCTCCCTGGGACATCTCAATTTCTTCGCCTGGGGAATGACGAGCGGTCGGGGATTCATCGGCCTTGCGGCGATGATTTTCGGGAAGTGGACCCCTCTGGGGTGTCTTTTGAGTAGCCTCCTCTTTGGGTTTGCTGACGCCCTGCAGATGCGCCTGCAGGCCCTTGGTGTCCTTCCCTCCCAGATTATCCTCCTCATCCCCTACCTTGTGACCATTCTCGTCCTTTCGGGCTTTGTGGGGAGGGCAGTGCCTCCGGCTCGGTATGAACCATACCGGAAGGAATAGCCACTCGTATCTTGCCGTCTTTCGAGAAGCTCTTAAGAGGGAGCGGGAAGCGCAGATTGCAGTCATGCGACAGGAAATCCGCACCCTCTCTCCTGAAGCGCGGGAACGAAAGGGGCGGGCGCTCCTTGGCCTTTCGGGGAAATACGTGGGGCGGGAGGTTGGGGGGTTTCACCTTGTCCGTTTCGGGCGGGAGAGGGAGTTCGGGGAAACCGAGATTCGGGTTGGCGATGTGGTCCTCGTGAGCCACGGGAGAGAGCCTCTACGGAGCGGCATCGAGGGGACGGTGACGGAAATCACCCCCCGTGCCATCACCGTGGCTTTTCCGGATTTCCCTCCCCCATGGGTCGAGCGGCGGAATCTCCGGATTGACCTCTACGTCAACGACGTTGCTTTCCGGAGAATGGAGGAAGCCCTGACCCGCTTTGCTCGAGTGTCCCCGGAAGTGTACCCGCTCAAAAAGGTCCTCCTTGGAGAAGATGACGGGGTTTCAGTTGCACCACTTGGTGAGGTGACCTTTGCCGACCGGGACCTCAATCCCTCCCAGCAGGAGGCGGTCCGGAAAGCCCTTGCGGAACCCCTGCTTTTCCTCGTCCATGGCCCTCCGGGGACAGGGAAAACCCGGACCATCCTGGAGTACATCCTCCAGGAGGTGCGACAAGGCAAAAAGGTCCTGGCCACGGCCGACTCCAACACGGCCTGCGACAATCTCCTCCTTGGGCTTGTGGAGCGGGGGTCAGGGTAGTGCGGGTTGGCCATCCGGCGAGGGCGGAGCGAACACTCCTCAACCACACCCTGTTCGCCCTGGTGGAGAGCCGCCCCATATACCGCAGGGTGGCGGAGCTCTGGGAGAAAGTGCAGGCGCTGAAGAAGGAACGAGACCGGTACCTTCGGCCCTCACCGCAGTGGCGGCGGGGGATGAGCGATGAGGAAATCCGCTCCTGTGCTTCTTCGGGTGTGTCGAAGCGCGGGGTGCCACAGGAGAAGATGCGTTCCATGGCGTTTTGGATGACGCTCAATGAAAAAATGGGAGAGCTTGCGGAAGAAGCCAGACGTCTTGAGCGAATGGCCATCCAGGAGGTTCTTCAAGAGGCAGAGGTTGTGGTGAGCACCAACATTGGCGCCGGGAGTGAGTTCCTCGAGGGTATATCCTTTGATGTTGTCGTTGTGGATGAGGGCTCCCAGGCCACGGAACCCTCCGCCCTGGTGGCTGTGGTGAAAGGACAGAAACTCGTCATGAGCGGGGACCACAAGCAACTCCCGCCCACCATTCTCAGCCTCGAGGCACAGCCAGTTCTCTCACGGACACTCTTTGAGCGGCTCATAGAAATCTACCCGCAGCATTCTGCTTTCCTGAACGTCCAGTACCGGATGCACGAGGACATCATGGCCTTTCCCAACGAGAAGTTCTACGGCGGGCGGCTTGTGGCAGCTTTCAATGTTGCCCGGAGGACACTACAGGATCTCGGCATCACGATGCGGGAGGGGGTCCGTCACCGGGAGGCAGTAGACCCAGGAAAGCCCCTCGTCTTCCTCGATACCGCGCTCTGCGAGAACCGCTTTGAGCAGCAGTTTCCGGGGTCTTTTTCGTTCTGGAATCCCCTTGAGGTTCGCCTGGTGAGGGAAATCGTGGAGGACCTTTTGCTTTTGGGAGTTCCGGAGGAGGCGATTGGGGTGATCACCCCCTACGATGACCAGGTGAATGAGATCAGTAAAGTCCTTTCTCCATCCATCCGGGTGAGCACCGTGGATGGTTTCCAGGGACGGGAGAAAGAGGTCATCATTCTGTCCTTTGTCCGGAGTAATCCCAGAGGGGAAATCGGGTTTCTTGCTGACACCCGGCGGCTCAACGTTGCGCTGACCCGGGCCCGTGCCAAACTCATCGCCATCGGTGACGGCAAAACCCTCTCCCATCACGAGCTCTACCGGGATTTCATCGCCTTCGCGCGCCGGAGAGGCCTGTACCTTTCCCTCACCCTTTGACCGCTCCGGCGGTGAGCCCCTCGACGATGCGCCGCTCCGAGAGCACCACGAAAGCCACAAGGGGTAGTGTGGTGAGGACGGTGGCTGCAGAAATCTGGTCCCAGGGGATTTCGTACTGGGAAGCTCCAGAAAGCATAGCAATGCCCACGGGGACTGTTCGGGATGTGGCGCGGGTCATGAAGACCGTACGTTGGTGGCGGAAGGACCTTCCTGCATCTCAACGTCAATATTGGGGTGGAGTTTCTCAAACTGTTCGATGAGAACTTTCCATCCCCCTCCGAAGTCGGTCTCAAAAAGCCACCGGATGGTGACCTTTTCCTGGGTCGCACCCAGGCTCACAAGCCCAAATACCAGGATCAGCGCAACACCGACGGCAAACCATAACCTCCGCATGTTCCTTTCCTCCTTCCAAGAGGTTTTTTGTTGTGCTCTGGAGAGAACTCATCCTCTCTAACGCACCACCTCCTCAGTGGAGTTTGAACGCCAGGTACGGGTCGAAAGCGGTGAGGTATTCCTCAAGGAGCTTCCGTGCCACCTCGAGGTCGTCAATCATGGGGTCAAGCGCCAGAGCTTCCAGGGCGAGTTTTCTATCCTCTTCAACGATAGCCCGTACCATGAGCTCTGTAATAAGAATTTGCCTTCGGCACAGTTCTGCGATGGGTTCGGGGAGTTTCCCTCCCCCAAGCCCCACCGGTCCCTCGCTTCCCAAAAGCGCCGGAACCTCCACAATGGCCCCTTCAGGGAGATTGGGAATGTAGCCAGAATTTGCGATGTTCACCGCTTCTTCATAGGAATTGAGGTTCCGGAGGATTCCGGCGATGATGAACTCTCCCCGTTCAGTCTCAAGCTCTTCAAAGCGGGAGAGAGGGGTCTCACCCTGTATGGCTCGTTCAATCTCCTCCCACATCCTTTCCCGCCCCCGCTTTGCCCACTCGAAATCGTACATCTGGATGTCGTAACGTTCCCAGGTTTTGCGGTGGACGTTGTGGGTGTAGGGGAGGTACTCGCAGAGGTGGCAGTCTCCGGGAACGGGTAAAAGCCCGAAAACTTCAAAGACCTCCATGGTGAGAGGCTCGAAAGAAGGCAGGGTTTTCCGAATTTTGGGGACACGCTCTCGGATTTCCGGGTAGATGTCCTTCCCTGTTTCCCGCTCGGTCACCGAGAGCATCCAGGTGAAGTGGTTGAGACCAAAGGCACGGATGACGAATCGTTCCCGGGCCTTTTTGCTCATGAGACGGAAGAGAGCAATGGACTGGTCGTTCCAGCGGAAGTTGAAGTCTTTAGGGATTTTGAGTCCGAGTTCTTCGGCAAAGAGCCCGGCAAGGATAAAGTACCCGAACTGAATCTGGTGACAGATGCCGATGGTTTTAATCTTGGTGTACCGTGCTGCAGCAGTACAGATTTTGGGAACGGGATTCGTGAAATTGAGAAGCCAGGCATTCGGGCAGTACTTCTCCATGTCCCGGAGGATGGGCATGATGACGGAGAGGTTTCTCGCCGTGTGGGCGAAAGACCCCGGTCCTCCATTTTCGGCATAGTGGTTGATGCCGTATTTCAGGGCGATTTCCCGGTCAAGCTTCCAGCACTCTTCCCGGTCCACCGCTATGGAAAGGATGACAAAATCCGCTCCCTCCAGAGCTTCCTCGCGATTCGTGGAGCTTCGAATCCGGGCCTCTGCGGAAAGATTGGCGTTGAGTTTTTCTGCCAGGGCGTGGATTTTCTCTAAACCCTGGGCGTTGATATCGTGGAGGAAGAGCTCCACCCCCCGGAGATTCGGGTTTTTGAGAATACCCACGATCGTTGGGGGTCCGAATACTGCGCTGCCGGCGCCAATAACCGTGATTTTGGTCTGTGAGCTCAAGGCTTTTCCTCCTTTCTTCTTGGAGCAGTGGAGGCCTTCGCCGATAGAGAGACTTCCTCAATGGAGCAGGGCTCCACGTTGTGCCCCTGGATGAGGCGGATGAGGAGTTCCACCAGCCGTTTCCCGATGATTTTTTTGGGGAGATCAACGGAAGTGAGGGGTGGCTGGGTGAAGCGGGTCACGTAGGTGTTGTCGAATCCCACAACGGAGAGTTCCCGAGGGATGTCTATCCCCAGGTCCTGGGCGGCCTTCAGAATCCCTAGGGCTGCGGGGTCGTTGTGGGTGAAAACGGCGGTGACGTTGCCCTGTGCTCTTCTCAGGAATTCTCTCCCGAAACGGTAGGCTTCCTCGAAAGTGAGGCGCATTTCCACCATGAGTTGCGGATTGGGGGCAAGGCCCCACTCGTTGAGGGCTTCCACGTACCCCTCGAACCTTTCCCGAAAGAGCGAAAACTTTGCAGGTCCACCAAGGCAGAGAATGTCCAGGTGACCGAGCTCTAAGAGGTGCTTTGTGGCAAGGTATGCTCCTTCTTTATCAGGGAGGAATACGCTCGTTGAGAAGGGGACGTCAAAACTTCCTCCCAGGAAAACCATGGGGAGCTTTGTGGAGAAAGCTTTTTTGAGGCAAGCAATCCCAAGCCGTGTGGCCACAATGAGACCATCGACGGACTTCTCTTCAAGGTCCCGCAGGTACAGGAGGTCCGAGCCCCGCTCGATGGAGTGGAGGAGGAGAAGGTGGTACCCCATGCTCCGGGCCGTGGCCTCAGCAGCGGCAAAAACCTCGGTGAAGAAAGGGTTGAATATGTCGTCGATGAGCATGGCGATGAGCTGAGAAGACCTCTTTCGGGTGGGAAGTCGGGGTTCAACTCCCAGGGCTTCCATGGCCTCGAGGACCCGCTTTTTGAGCTCGGTACTCACCGGGCGGGTACCGTTGAGGACATGGGATACCGTGGTGATGGAAACACCAGCCCTCTGGGCGATTTCCTTCAGGGTAGCCATCTTTTCCCTTCTTTGGCAATTTTTTAATTTTGCGCAAATTTTACAAAAACGAGGGACCCCTGTCAAGGGTCCTTTCGGGGATGGAGAGGATTTTCAGAGAGGCTCAAGGAGGCACAGATTCACAAGGATTCCGGTGAATTCGGCGATTTCTCGGAAGAGGGGTTCGAGGATATCCAGAGCTGCGTTGGTGCAGATGGTTGTATCGTAGGGGAGAATGGACATGAGCTCGTCCCCCACGTACACCGAGTGCCCCTCTTTCCGCCAGTTTTGTATGGCCACCATCTCTATGGAAACGAGAATCGCCAGGGGGTAATCGGGAAGACCGGGGTCCAGATCCTCGATGCCAAAGTTCCCGTAGTCAATCTGGTGGGCGCTCAGTACGGTGCTTGTGGGGTTATTCCCCACTACCAGAGTCCGGAGTTTTCGCAACGCTTCGTCGCACCTTTGGGGGCTATTTCCCTCAAGGGCGGTGATAGCTTCTTTCATCAGTTCTTTGGCTTTTCGGAGAAGTAGGTCGATCTGCTGGAGGGTGAGATCGTTTTCTCCCAGGTGCTTCAGGAGGACCACCTTGTAGACTTCACTCACCGAGGTTCCCAGAATAGCGGGGAATTCTGTGGCCCACTGGTACGCATCGTAGAGAGTGGTTAAAAGCCCGATTGTTTCCGAAACCGCTTCGGAGGTAAGAAGGCCGAGAATTCTCAGGATAACTCCTTCCTGGTTTTCCAGGTACTGTTCCACCACCGTGGAAAGGGTATCCTGGATGAGGCTGTCGGGGGAAGGTCCGAAGATGGAGAGAGCGTTGATGCCGTAGTTCAAAGCAGGTAAAGAGGCGTTCACCACATCGGCTTTGAGTCCCGCAAGGTATTCCCGGATTCGCTTGGCGCAGTAAAAAATGTTGCTCTCCTCCGCTTTGTTCACCTCGTCTTTGAGGCCAAAGAGTAGTGAGGCCCGAAGCGCCACCTGGGGGTAGGTGGACCAGTGAGCGGGAAAGATCCAGATCCATTTTTCGGTTTGCGAGTTTCCGCTGAAAACCTTCACTTTGAAGCGCTGCGGAGGGGTGAGGTTTGAGGTTTCGAATTTCACGCCCCATTCGTTCTCGGGAATATAGGGGACCACGCGTTTCTTCCCCGAAGGGTTCTGCCGGCCCAAAAGCACCCCGTTCTCTCGGTACACCGCCATCGCTTTCGTCCCGTCGCCGCAGGTGAAGTAGAACTCTGCCACCCCTGCAGGTACGATGAAGACGGTCTTACTGAGCTCCGTGAGGTTATAGGAGTTCCGCTCGCTTTCTACCAGGATTCCGGCAGGATAAGTGGAGGTGAGGGGTTTGAATTCCCCATAGGTTTTATGATCGGCTTCATCGAGCGCCAGCCAGCGGTCGGGGAGGAAAAACCATTCCTTCCCTGTGGCGGTATCTTTCACCGTAAGGCCCAGCACGTACCACCCGGGGCGGCTTCCGGAGTTATCGTGGAGGAGGGCAATATGGTCGAGGTTTTCTATTTTCCGCCCCTCGAGGAAGAAGCGGTCCTTTTCCCCGTTCGAAGGGATTGAGGGGTGAGGTAAGCTCCATCACCCCGGAGCCATAGACCACTCCTTCGCGTTCTTTCTTTTCATAGAGCGCCAGGAACACCCGGGCATCGGTTCCTGCGCCTTCGCAATCTCCAGTGAGCACTTCCACTTCGTAGGAAACCTTTGGCGGTTGCACAAACGCAGGAGGGATGGTGACGTGGCGTCCGCCGATATCTCTTGTCGCATCCACAGCCACTTCTCTTTCGATGCGGCTTGTGGTTTTTCGATCATCCTGTACCTCAAGGGTTACCGGGATGATACCGGACGCATTGAAAGCGCGGGCGAGTTTCAAAGCGTGGGTATCGGGAAAGGCAGAACCCCCCGACCACCACCAGTAATCGGTGATGACCCCATCGGGATCGCTTGAGGGGCTGGCGTCGAACGTGGTGATTCTACAATGGGACATTTCGTCATCCCCAAGCACAAAATCAGCTCGGGGAGGCTGGTTTTCCGGAAGCCGCAGCTCATAGTACTGCGGGTTGTAGCGAAAAACATCCTGGTCTTTGGGGGTGTTCTCGGGGAAAAGATTTCGATTACACCTTCTGTGCGGAGCTCCGGGGCAAAGACATTTGCAAACTGGGGTTCCAGCTTTCCTTCCCGTAAGATAGAACCGACCTGTACCGGGAAGACCCGCATGGGAGTTTCCCAGATAAGCCGCAGTTTCAGGGGTTTTCCGGGGACACCCGGGGCGATGTTTCCCACAAGAAGCACCCGACCCGATCCTTCAGCCTTCATGGTGAGTTCCGGGGTGATATCCCGTCCTTGCCGGTCCTCAATCCGGAGGCACTGCACGACTTCCTGGGCAGAAAGCAATTTCCCCCCTGCGGGGTCGTAGATTCCCAGCCGGAAGGCATAGCGGGGTGAGATGGGAAGGAGTGTCCCGAAGGGCGCTTCGGCGATTCCCCGAGAAGAGGAAACCCGGAGTATCCCCTTTAAGGGGAGGTCGTAGCCGCGAAAGTGGGGAGAAACGTCGGGATTCTCTGCGGTAATCCGGACGGTGAAGGAGAGTTTTCCGGAAAGTCGCTTACCCTTCCCGATCCTTTCGGGGAAGGGATCGCCGTGGAAGAAGGAGAGGTTTTTCATTTCGGTGAGCTCAAAAGAAAGGTCGGAAATATCGGCGAAAGAGCTGTTACGCAGGATCCAGGAGGCCACGAGATACTCCCCTTCATACCAGGTTTCAACTTCGAGCGTAAGGGGATTGGGGAAGGGAACCACCTCCATGGGGAAGGTGCGTTGCGCCGGTCCCAGAGAAGCGAAAAGGGCAACTTCTCTGGGATTTCCCTCGGGAAGAGTCGGGGTGTACCACTCGTAGGTGGCTTTCTCTCTCTTCTGCACCGGTCCCTCGCCGGCGGTTACCCGAAGGGCTGCTTCAAGCCCCGGAGGGGTACGGAAACGGAGTTCGGTGGCAAGGTCTTCGAAAACCTGGTACAAATGCGCTCCGTGAGGGGATACCGAGACAAGCTCTACCGGAAGCGGCCAGCTCTCTCCGGTAACATCGAAGCATAAAAGGGACGGTTGTTCTATCCCTCCTTCGATATTGAGGCGGTTGGCAAAGAACGCGAAAACCTTCCCGGCGTGGGTGATAACGCTTGAAGGGTAGGAGAGGTCGGGTTCAAAGCCTTCGCCGAAAGCGTAAACCCCCGTAATTTCCCCCTCAGGGAGCTGATAGCGCAGGAAAAGCTCCCGGCGGAAAAGGAGGAGTTCCCGCCCTTCCACAAAATGGGGCCAGAAGGTGCTGGGAAGATTGGGCTCAAGCGTAGTCTTGCGGAGTAACTCCCCCGGGAAGAGAAAATCCGAAGGGCGATGGTATCCGGGGTTTCCTCCTCTATAACCGCCACCGAGGTGTTGGTGAGAAAAGCCCCGAAAATTTTCGCTAAGTGGGGTTTGAACCTCCCCAAAAGGGTGGCGTTCCCTTCGTAATCCACCACGAAAACCGCAAAGGGTGTTTTTTCTCCGGGAGCGCTCTCTTCGGCGATGGCAAGGAGCATTTTCTCCCCCAAGCGATCGAAGAGGAAAAGCGGTGATTTCGAAGCTTCCCGAGCCGCAATCCCCAGTGAGGCGAGGGGAATTTTCCAGAGGGCCTGCGTTCGGTATCGAGGAACTCAAGGAAACCCCCGGCATCCCTTTCTTCCCAGTGTAAAACGGGAAGGGGGGCATCGAGATAGGCGTACTGCGGAAAAGTCCCCTGCCCAGGACGATAGAGGGTGTAGGAACCCCGACCGAGGGAAGGGCAGGGGGAAACTTCCCTATCTTGCGCTACGAAAGCGAGGTAGCCAGCGAAGTTGTTCCCCTTATCCCTGGTGGGTATAAAAATGCGGTTTCCAACTGCGAAAACCGGATGCGGTGCGGCTTGAGCTTCCTGCGCCAAAAGGCACTCTCCGGTTTCAGGGTCGAAGACCTTGACGATCCCCCGGTCTTCGGTAACCAGAAACCCCCCTTCGGTGATAGGAACCAGTTTTCCAGGGAAAGAAAGCTCCCTACCGCTTTGCGGTGCGAGCGCGAACACCTGAGGGGTGCTACCGAGGTAGAAGAAAACGTATCCCTTTCGCACCGCATGCACCACACATTTCTCGGGGTACTCCTTTTCAAAGAGCACCCTCCCATTCTCAAGATCCACGGCTACAAGCACCCGTTCGCGCACCGAAAAGGCGAGGAGCTTCTCATCCCGGAAAGGACCACTTGTGGGGTAGAGGGAAGCTCCCCCAGAGAGCGGTTCCCACCGGTAAAGGGTTTCAAAAGGTAGAGAAGAAGCTTCTTCGGCGCCAGAGGCAAGGGAAGGGAGAAAAAGCCAGAAAAGTACCAGAAATATTTGCAGGAACACCCTGAGCCAGGAACCCCAGAGAAACCGAAAGGAAAAAGAGACGATCTCCCCCTCCTTCGAACGTGCTACCACCATTGTACCACCAGGGTTCTGGAAACGGAAGGAGATGGACGACGAACATGGTATAATGGTCTGGGGCAAGGAGGGGAGAGCATGGAAAAGACCTGGCAGGTCGTCCTCTTGCTGTCTTCCGTCATCCTGGTGACTCTGGATTTGTTGGGAGCTCATGCCCAGGAAAGCGACTGCTCAAGACCCAGGGTATCGGTGAGCGGGACGGTTGTGGACGAGGCAGATTTTTGGGAGTACCTGAAGGGACGATATCCCCACCGGTCCTGGGAGTCCCTCTGGCAGGAAATAGGTGCAACAGTCCTGGAGGAGCTTCGAGAGAATTCCCCACAGATTGACTTTGTGGAAGATGGCAGCGGTTGCGACTACAGCTTTTCCTACACCCTGGGTCTTATTGCCGCAGGGAAGGATGTCGAAGTTGCCGGTGTCCTTGAGGGGGAGTACACCGCTGTCTTCATGAGCTCAAAGCTTGTGCAGAACAATGCGTGCGGGTTTCCTGGAAGTGTCCTTGGGGTTTCTGTTGTGCGGGATGACCCTGACGTCTTTCGCACCATTGAGCAGAATATCGACCGGTACGGTTCTCTAAAGGACCGAATTCTGGAGTACGAGAGGACCCACCGGGCCCCCACGGGGACCGGTAATGGAGTTTGCCCTGGAGAAGCCCTACGTTTCCCCAAAACTCAATGAACGAGAGATGGGTATCCGCGTTCGGGTAAAGAACTGTCAGGGCGTTCCGGTCTTTGACTGGTACCATGGCCAGGTGGTGATTTTCCCCAGAAGAACGGAGCGAGGAGAACTGCGCCCCACGAAGGGTTTCCCGCAGGATTTTGTGGTCACCGAAAACCTTGTGCTCTTGGAGATTACGGGTGAAGAAGGTGGGTCGGTCACCTATACTCTGAGAGAAGGATTAGAACCCGGGTTTGACCTCTTTCAGGCAAAAACCTGCGGCATCGACGTGGTCCAAACTCAGGACGTCCTGCCCCCGGTCCCCATTGCCGGAGTGGTCCTTGAGGTTGAGCCGGAAGAGGTGTACATTGCCCCTGGTGCATCGACTACTCTTGAGGTGCGCCTTTTTCAGGTTACCCCCGATGGGGCGCACATCCCCCTGGAGGGTGAAGTGGTCACCATAGAGGCGAAAGGTCTTGTGGATGGTTCTCTAAGACCCCAGGGTGAGGTACGAACCGATGCCCGGGGGAGGATTCGGCTCATGTACCAGGCAGGAGTACAAGAGGAAGGAGTGGAGGTTATTGCCCGGTACCAGCCCAGGGAGTATCCGGATACTGTGGAGGAACGAACTTCAGTTGCCCTGGTGGAGGAGCCGGCATGCTGGCGGGGAATGGTGGATATCACCGTGGACCGGTCCTTTAGGGAAACGAAAAAGAGTGATCCTGCAGAATGCGGAAGGGATGAATCGGAGCTCATCGTCGAACTCCACGCCCACATCTGGGGTGAGCTTCTTCTGCGGCCAGGTCAACCCGCGACAATCCTCTCCCAAGATTTCTCGGGGACGTACGAGATGACTATCAGGACTTTCCGCGAGAGCTGTGTGACCACCTGCCGGAGGAAAGGAGTGAGAGGCGAGGTCCCGGTGAGGCCGGGGAGCTGGGAGTCTTCGGAAACCAGGGTGCGTGGAACCTTGAGCGACAGAGATTTTCGGGTTTCTGCCAGTGTGGTGGTGGACAGAAAAACCGGGCAGTATCGCTTTTTGTGGGTTCGGAGGCCTTGTCTGGAGAGGTTTTTCGGAGGTCCTGAGTCGATACCACGACGTTTGCACCGGGGGACCCGGGAAACCAGTACCGCTTCTTTGGAGACAGAGCTTGAACGCTTCGAGATGTCAAGCAGCGAAATCCAGGGGGTCACCCCAAATCTCAAAGTGGTGAAGGGTGAAAAGGTGGTGGAGCAGCCTTTCCACACGGGGACAGCGAAGTACACTTGGGATTTCCAGCGTATTCCCTGTGGGGAGTAGCATTGCTTCATCCTGGGCTGTGTCGCATTGTCGAGGCTTTCACGTGAAACCCTCTCGTTTTTCTTGACAGGAAAAAGGGGATGGCATATACTACTCTCAACGACAACGTTGTCAAGGAGGGGGCTGTCTGAGGAAGGACAATTCCTTGCGAAGGACTCCCACCATACGGGACGTTGCCCAGGCTGCCGGTGTTTCCCTCAAGACGGTTTCCCGTGTTATCAACGGCGACAAAGGCGTGAGTGCGGAAACTCGAAAGCGGGTGTTGGCCACCATTGAGGCCCTGGGGTATCGTCCCAATGCCCTGGCCCGGAGCCTTCGGGGCAGAAAGACCTACACCATTGGGGTTATTATCACCGACATCACCAACGGTTTCTTCAGCACCATTGTTCGGGGGATCGAGGATGAGGCCTTTGCCCGAAACTACAGTGTCCTTGTCGCGAACTCCGATGAGCTCCTGGAGAAGGAGAAACTCTACGTCCGCATTTTCGTGGAGAAACAGGTTGACGGCCTCATCATCGTTCCCGCCACCGGATCCCAGGAGTACCTCAGGGACCTGGCTTCCCACATCCCCCTGGTGTTCGTCGACCGTCCTCCCCGGGATTTCAGCGGTCCTGTAGTTCAGGTGGAGAATAGAGAAGGAGCCTACCGGCTGACACGCCATCTTCTTGAGCATGGCTTTGAACGACTGGCCTTCCTGGCCTCGGATCTCAGGTTGCCTACGGTGCAAGAGCGTTTTGCGGGGTTCCGGAAGGCCATGGATGAGGCGGGGATTGTGCTCCACGCTGAGATGGTGAAGGATGGAGCAAAGACCATCCACGAGGCATACAGGAAAACCCATGAGCTTCTCGTTCTCCCCCTCCGGCCTCAGGCGATTTTCGCTGCAAACAATCTCGTGGTCCAGGGGGTCCTGAAGGCGATTCGCGAGAGAAACCTCAGGATTCCCCAGGATGTTGCCGTGGTTGGTTTTGACGATTTCGAGATGGCCGACCTTGTTCAGCCTCGCCTCACCGTTGTGGCGCAACCAGCGTATGCCCTGGGGAAGGAAGCAGCGGTTCTCCTCTTCTCCCGGATGACGTGTCCCTCCCTTGCGGGAGAGACCGTGGTGCTCCCCGTAGAGATTGTTCTGCGGGGATCCTGCGGGTGCGGAGAGGATGCTTTTGACTTCCATGGATTGGTTAGAGCAGAAAGGGGGTGAAAGCAAAAAGTAACGGTTTTGTTTTCGGGTTGAGGATTTGAAGAGTGGGGCTGAGAAAGAAAAGGGGGAGGCAAGAAAATGCGACAGTTTGTGATAGGTGGAATGCTTTTGGCGGTTGCAGTGTTGTTTTGTGGTTTTGCGATGGCCAGAGAGGGTTATCTATGGGGTGAGGAGGCCCTTTATCTGGGCGATGAGTTTTTGATTACTTTGAGTCGTGCTGCACAGTACTATGCTGCTGATCAAGGGGACACGTTAATTACCTTGAACCCAAACCTTTCGATAGAGGCACAAATTAGGGATTTGCGGTACATGGTAAAGGGTCTGAAGGTGGATGGCATCATGATTTCTCCACTATCTGATGTGGCTCTGAAGGATGTTATCGAATGGTGCATCGATCAAGGGGTACCAGTAGTTTGTTACAATACAGATGTTCAGTCGCCAAAGATGCCCATTAGCATTCTTGTAAGCAACGAAAGGTTCGGTGAAGCAGCGGCAGAAGCGCTTATCAAGGAGATTCAAAAGGACGGGATAGAGCTTAAGGGGAAGGTATTCATAGTAGGTTGCGGGACTCCTCAGGATCCTTGGGTGCCGCAGAGGAATGGCGGTATTAAGAAAGTTCTGGAGCAGTACCCTGGGCTTGAAATAGTGGAATACTTTGCTCCTGGAGCATCCGTGGAGGTAACAAAAGAGAGGATCGTTGAAGGAATTACGGCTTTTGGAAAACCCTTAGCTGTGTTTGGTACGAATGCGACCACAGGGGTTGGTGTTCTTGAGGGCCTGAAAGCTAAGAATATGTTAGTAAAACGAGGCGAGCCTGGACATGTGTATTTTGCTACTCTTGACACACCTTCTCGAGTGAAAGAAGCCATGTTGGAAAAATATATCGATATTTCAGTGGATCAGCCTAATCTGGCGTACGGTTTTCTCTCGGTGTATTTCTTGCGCTTGATTAAAGAAAAAGGCGTTGACGCATTGCCGCCTATTGGGTCCACGGTTATATGCGATCCAAGCAAACCAGAAGGGCCTCAACCTGATGGCACTTGGAATATAGTGCCCAAAGGAGAAGAACATGAGGGGGTCCGCCCCACGGATATGACCTACTGGGCTCCTGCCCCTGTTGTGGAACGTTATGGTCATCGATGGCTTGTCACCGGTGTATATGTTTCAACACCTGAAACCGTTGCCGAAGCTCCTATTTGGATTAACGTAGTGGAGAAGTGGTTGAAATAGCTGGTTCTTGCGTCCTGCTGCCTTTCGTCTGGTTGGAGGGCAGCAGGACGCAAGAGGGGGGATGGGGATGGAGAAAGGTTACAGGATATGGAGGAGGGAGAGTGTTTTCATTCTTGCCATTCTCGATAATCTTGCATGGGTTTTAGTGGTTGTTTTCTACCTCCTTTTTGCCGCTTTTAAGCCTCAAGCCATGTTGAATCTTGACATTTTACTCTTCATTTTCTACACCTTGACAACCTTAGGTCTATTGGTTCTTGCGGAGTCTGTGGCTTTGATAAGTGGAAACTTTGATGTTTCTATTGACCGGATAACTGGCTTTGTTGGTGTCTTGGCGGCGAAAATTCTTAGTCGCTTTTCGGTGAACCCTTATTTTGGGGTTTTCCTCCCAGTTGCATTTGGTTTTTTATGCGGTTGCCTTAACGGCTTTCTTGTGGGGAGTTTAGGGTTAAATCCTTTCATCTCAACGCTGGCAACGTCTATGGTCTTCTCGGGGCTCCTTCTTGTCACGAGTTCTACGTCTATATGGAATCTGCCAAGCGTTTACCTCTACGTAGGTGGGAATGCAGAAGCAGCGATTCTGGTGTTTTCTTGCATATTGGTGTTTTCGTGGTTTTTTCTTCGGTATACGAGGCTCGGTAGGAATATATACGCTGTAGGAGGAAACCCATCTGCCGCCCTTATGCTAGGGATTAATCTTAAGAAAACCCTGTTTGTTACTTACTGCATTGTTGGCACTCTTAGCGGAGTAGCGGCGCTTTTCTATACAGGGTTCTGCGGTAGTGCACCTATCAACATGGCTACTAATGCTCTTTTTCCAGCATTCGCCGGAGCTGTACTTGGGGGCATTTCTCTTAGGGGAGGGAGAGGATCGGTTATTAATGCATTTGCTGGAGGATTGCTTATAGGGGTCATCAATGCTGGATTGGCAATGTTTGCTATCTCGGAAGAAATTCGCCAAGTCACTACGGGACTTTTGGTAATTGGCGCTATTCTTATTGGTAACCTTCGGGAGATCTTGCGAGAGAGAGTCTCTCGAGCACTTTGAAGTTTGAAATAAAGGAAGTGAAGGGTTTTGAAGGAACGCCCACCTCTTGTAAGAATGGAAAAAGTGAACAAATGGTTTGGGAGCGTTCATGCACTGTGCGATGTGGATTTCGAAGTTTACGAAGGAGAGGTAGTAGGCCTTGTTGGTGATAACGGTGCAGGGAAATCAACCCTGATCAAAATTTTGGCTGGTGTTTATCCCAAAGACAGTGGGAAAATTTATTGGGAAGGGAGAGAGGTAGAAATCAACTCTGTTTCGGATAGCCGAAAACTTGGGATTGAAGCCGTGTTTCAAGAGCAAGCGCTTGTAGGATGTCTCAGCGTGGGGGAGAACGTTTTTCTTGGTAGGGAACCGCTGAAGGCTGTTCTTGGGATGAAGATCGTCGATTACCCCCAAATATGGAGAGAAGCCCAGCAAGCTGTAAGGCGGTTAGGGTTGGACGTTCCGGTTAGAAAAGAAGTGGGTTTCTGTTCGGGAGGGCAGCAGCAGGGAGTGGCAATAGCTAGAGCGATGTACTTTAAGTCGAAGCTTTTAATCCTTGACGAACCGGAAAGAGCCTTATCAGTAGCAGCTAAACGAGTACTCCAGGATTTTGTAAGGAAACTCAAGGAGGAGAACATCGCGTGTATTTATATTACTCACGACTTTCACCAAGTCTTTCCCATTGCGGATAGAATTGTGATCATAGACCAAGGGAGGAAGCTTTTAGATGTTCCTAAGGGTTCTATAACCATGGAGGAGCTCGAGGAATTCATCCTCCAGCAGTCTTTGGCGAGGAAAGAAGGGTTGCTAAAGGGGTGAAAAGATGACTTCGAGGGAAAGAGTAATAAAGGCCTTGAGTTTTAATTCCCCCGACAGGGTTCCTCGAGATCTCTGGTGGTTACCGGCTGTGGAACTAAGCCAAAAGGCGGAACTCGAGAAAATGTTGCAGAGGTTTCCAAAGGACATCGAAACAGCGAGGTTCAAGCCGGGGTTCAGCGAGAGACAGCGGGGGAAGCCTGCCCTTGTGGCTCCTGGGGGTCATCCTCCAGTTCTTATTCCTCGGCGGGGAAAATATATCGATGAGTGGGGAAGCTGGTGGTGTGTTGGCGAAGATGGTGTAATAGGAGAGGTTAAGGAACCAGTCCTTGATACGTGGTCGAAACTGGATACTTTTACTCCTCCATGGGATTATCTCGAAACCGTGGATCTCCGAGAGGCGAACCAGAGTTGCGCTGAGAGTGATAAGTTTATGCTTTCCGACATCTGTGCTCGCCCCTTCGAGCGAATGCAGTTCTTGCGGGGCACTGAGAACCTCTTCATTGACTTAGCGTATGGAGTTAAAGAGGTCTACAAGCTCAGAGACATGGTCCACGAATTCTACCTGAAATATACGGAAATGTGGGCCAAGACAGATGTGGATGGGCTCTTTTTCATGGATGATTGGGGCACAGAAAGAAGTCTTCTCATCTCTCCTAAGCTGTGGCGAGACTTTTTCAAACCCCTGTATAAGGACTACTTCGAGATCGCCCATGCTCATGGGAAGTATGTTTTCTTCCATACCGACGGCCATGTTCGAGAAATTCTTGCAGATCTTGTAGAGCTTGGAGTGAATGCCATCAATTGCCAGCTCTTCTGCATGGACGTTGAAGAAATAGGCCGGGAGTTCAGGGGTAAGATTACCTTCTGGGGAGAGATTGATCGAAGGACTCTTGCACTTGGGAGACCCAGAGATGTGTACGAATTGGTTCTTCGAGTCAGAAAGGCGCTTGAGATTCCAGAAGGAGGTGTCATTGCTCAGTGTGAGTGGGGAAAAAATAACCCTCCTGAGAACATTGCAGCAGTTTTTGAGGCGTGGGAGATGCCGTTGTCGGAGTTGGCTGCTTTGGTGAGTATTTCCAAAGACGAAAACAGCAAATAGGGATGAAATTGGTATTGGATTTTGGTCCTTTATGCCTGAGTTGTGGGGATGTCGGCCCTCTTGACCACCACCATGATCCAGATTCGGGAGAACATCAAGGCCTTTAAAGAGGCCGGTATCAGAGACCAGGTGAAGATCATGGTTGGTGGTGCTCCGGTGACCCAGAAGTTCGCCGATGAGGTTGGTGCCGATGGCTATGCTCCCGATG
>Ga0209225_1000669_pt1 | contig 37707 bp, 36 predicted proteins | sample WasSprMetagenome_FD_184732 | JGI IMG/M metagenome (GOLD analysis project Ga0209225, IMG submission 184732) | Sulfidic aquatic microbial communities from Washburn Spring, Yellowstone National Park, USA - WS (SPAdes) (version 3) | ecosystem: Environmental > Aquatic > Thermal springs > Hot (42-90C)... | reverse complement strand
CTCAAGAAACTGGTAATACCTTTTTTGAAAATGCCTATCTTAAAGCTAAGTATTATGCAGAAAAAACTGGGCTCTTATCCTTAGCAGATGATTCTGGATTAGAAGTAGATATCCTAAATGGAGCACCGGGAATTTATTCCTCTCGATTTGCAGGAGAAAATGCTTCTGATGAAGAAAATAATAAAAAACTTTTAGAACTTCTCAAAAATGTACCTCTTGAAAAAAGAAAAGCTCGATTTGTTTGTGTTATAGTAGTTTATCATCCAAGTGGAAAATATATAAAAAGTGAAGGCATTTGGGAAGGACTTATAGGATTTGAGCCGAGGGGTTCTTACGGATTTGGGTATGATCCCATATTTTTAGTTCCTGAATACAATTACAAAAAAACCGCAGCTGAACTCCCAATTGAAGAAAAAAATAAACTAAGTCATAGAGGTAAAGCCTTAGTAAAACTTAAGGATATTTTAGCTGAATTTTTAAAGTCTATAAACTAAGATTATGAAAGATTTATTATATACTTTCAAAAATTTACTCAAAACTGAACTTATATCTCCACCAATTTTTAAGGATATTTCTGTTTTTGCTATCTTTTCCCACAAATTACCCTATCCTTTTAATTTCAATTCCTTAAATGCCTTAAATTCATTTAAAATCTTTTTTCCTAAACAAATTCACAGTACTCAGATAATTAAATTAGAAGAAAGTTTATTTTCTAAAGCTTCTTTATCCCTTTTTGAAATCGAAGGAGATGCTGTATATACATTTAATAAAAATATTCTTATAGGTATAAGAACTGCAGATTGTGTCCCTATTTTAATAACCAACAAAAACGCTGATTTTGTAGCTTCTGTGCATTCAGGATGGAAGGGATCTGTAAATAAATTTTTATTTAAATTTTTACAAAAAATTATAGATTTAGGCATCAAATCTGAGAATATTTTAATTGCTATGGGACCTCACATTAAGGTTTGCTGTTATGAAGTAGGAAATGAGGTAATTGAAATGATAAGAAAAAATTTTGAAAATCCAGAAAGGTTTATTTTCTTTAAAAACAAAAAAACTTTCCTTGATTTGGAAAATTTAAATTATTATCAAGCTTTAGAATCTTCTATTCCCGAAAATAATATTTGGATTTCAAAAGATTGTACCTATTGTTTAAAAGACAAATACTGGTCTCAAAGATATCATAAAGAAAAAAGAAGTTTTCAAATTGCACTAATAGGAAAATTAAAATGATTTTTCAGCTTTACACCTTTTTATATTACTTAGTTAGCGGAATATTTTTACCTAAGGAATTTTTTAAAAGACCCTCTCAATTAAGAAAAAAATGGCTTAAAGATAAATTAGCTCTTTTTACTAAAACAGATTTTATATCGCAAAGAAAGGTTATTTGGATACATGCTGTTTCTGTAGGAGAAGTGATTGCTATCTCAAGTTTAATAAAAAGTTTGGCTAAGGAATATGATATCCTTCTTAGTACTATTACCGATACAGGAAATCAAGTAGCCTTTCAGAAATTTAAAGACCTCCCAGTTAAAATCATTTATCTTCCCTTAGATTGCCCTTTTGCTATAAAAAGGACTTTAAAAATTTTTAATCCTTCTGCTTTACTTATTGCAGAAACTGAAATCTGGCCTAATTTGATTTTAACCTCTTCAAAAAAAATCCCTGTTTTTTTAATAAATGCAAGAATTAGTGATAAATCCTTTAAAAGATATAAAAAAATAAAATATTTCTTAAAACCGATTTTAAGCAGTTTTTCTTTAATAGCTGTTCAAGATGAAATATATAAAGAAAGGTTTAAGGATTTGGGAGCTTCTGAAGATAAAATTGTAGTTACTGGAAACACCAAATTTGATATAGAAATACCTTATATCTCCTTTTTATGGGAAAATTTAATTCCTCGTCCTATTATTTTAGCTGGAAGCACCCATTTTCCAGAAGAAAAATTAATTACCGAAACATTTTTAAAAATTCCTATTCCCTCCTCTCTTCTCATTGTCCCAAGACATCCAGAAAGATATAAAGAAGTAGAAAGGACTATAAATTCTATGATTGATGAAAAAAATGAAATAGGTTTTTATAAACTAAGTGAGCTTCCTTTGGATATAAAAGATTTTTCCAAAGTTATTATTTTAGTAGATCAAATGGGAATTTTAGGATCCTTTTATAGAATAGCTGATATTGCCATAATTGGAGGAAGTTTTATTCCCCATGGAGGACAAAATCCTTTAGAAGCTATTTATTGGGAAAAACCTGTAATTTTTGGACCCTCTATGGAAAATTTCCCTTTTATAAAGGAGTTTCTTGAAAGGGGTGCTTGTTTGCAGGTAAAAGAGGAAAAATTAAAGGATCTATTGGAAGATTTACTTAAACATCCTAATAAGAGAGCTCAATTGGGCAAAAGGGCTTATCAGATCTTTAAACAAAAAACCGGAGCTACAGAAAAAATTTTAAATTTACTCAAAACCTATTTAGAGTAAAACTTCTTAGTATTGCAAAATTAAAATCAGGTCTTAAAATTAGTAAAAAACTAAATTGGAGGAGTGCCCGAGTGGACGAAGGGGTGCGACTGGAAATCGCATGTACGGGCTAAAACCCGTACCGCGGGTTCGAATCCCGCCTCCTCCGCCATAAATGTTGTTAATTCTTAATGTCTAATATAGCTCTAAAAGCTGAAAATATCTTTAAAAAATACCCTTCTGTTCTTGCTTTAAAAGGAGTTTCTTTTGAAATAAAAGAAAAAGAATTATTTGCTCTTTTAGGACCTAATGGCGCTGGAAAAACAACAATTATTAGGATAATAGCTGGACTTACTAATCCTACTTCAGGAAAAATTTATTTATTTGGAAAAAATCTTTTTGAGAATCCTATTTGGTCTAAATCTCAAATAGGAATCGTTCCTCAGTATATAAATTTAGATGTAGAACTAACTGTAGAAGAAAATCTTTTAATACATGGACTTCTTTATAAAATGCCTTTTCCCTTTATAAAAAAAAGAATAGCCGAACTTTTAGAAATTGCTGATCTAAAAGAAAGGAAAAAATCTAAAATTAAAGAACTTTCAGAGGGGTTAAAAAGAAGGGTGCTAATTATAAGAGCTCTTATGCATCAACCTAAATTATTACTTTTAGATGAACCAACAATCGGGCTTGATCCCCATATAAGAAGAAGATTCTGGAGCTTTATCAAAAACATACAGGCAATTGGAACAACCATACTCCTTACAACTCATTATATGGAAGAAGCTGAATATTTAGCAGACAGAGTGGCTTTTATATTTTCAGGGGGAATAATAGCTATAAATACACCTCAAAATTTTATAAGTAATTTGGGAAATTATGCTTTAGATGTATATTTATCTGATAGAGTAAAATCCTACTATTTTAAAGATAAGTTTGAGGCTGAAAAGGAATTGATAAAATATAGTAAAGACCATTTTGTAAGTTTAAGAAGAGTGAATTTAGAGGATGTATTTTTAAATTATATAGAAAAAAATTTATGAAAGATTTTTTAGCTGTTTATTTAAGAGAGATATTACTTATTAAAAAAAGAATTTTTAGAATACTTCTATCTTTTTCTATAAATCCCCTTCTTTACCTTTTTGCTTTCGGAATTGGTTTGGGAAAAAATATTGTTATAGGCGGAAGAAGTTATTTAGAATTTCTTATTCCTGGTTTAATATCTGCAACAAGTATGATGCAAGCCTTTGCCATAAATGTAGAAATAAATATATCCCGTTTTTATTTAAAAATCTTTGAAGAATTCCAAGCCTCTCCTATTTCTCATTTTAGTTATGCTTTAGGAGAAATATTAAGTGGTGTTACCAGAGCCTTTTTAGCTACCTTTATAATTCTTGCCATATCTTATTTAGCAGGTGTAAAATTTTATTTAAATTTTTATTTTTTTATTGCTGTTTTTTTAAATGCATTCGTTTTTGCAAGTCTTGGCCTCACTTCAGCCATGCTTATTAAATCTCACGCTGATCAAGCTTTGGTAACAAATTTTATAATAACTCCTATGATGTTTTTAGGAGGGACTTTCTTTCCCACAGAAAATCTTCCTTCTTTTATAAAACCTTTTATAGAAATCTTACCCCTTACTATAACTTCTCATACTTTAAGAAGTATTGCCTTGTACAATTCTTTTAAGAATTCTTACTTAATTATTCTATTTTTAATAGCAGTAATTTCTTTTATAATTGCTCTTTATTCCATTAAAGAGAGTAAAGATTAATGAGTGGTGATGCTTTTACTTTTGAATCTAAGGCTATAAAGTTAACTCTTGTAAGCCTTTTTGTAAGTATTTTAATTTTTGTATTTAAACTAACTGCTTTTCTTATAACTAAATCTGTAGCTATCTATTCTGATGCTATGGAATCAATAGTTAATATTATTTCTGCCTTCATAGCATTTTTGGGAAGTAAAATTGCTTTAAAACCCCCAGATGAAAAATATCCCTATGGTTATACAAAGTTAGAATATTTTGTATCTATAATTGAAGCTTTTTTTATTTTATTTGCTTCAATTTCTATACTCTGGAAAGTTTATCAACAATTTTTAAATCCAAAACCTTTTATAAATTTAAACATGGGTGTTTTTTTAATTTTGATTACTATAGTTTTAAATTCATTTCTTTCCTATTTCATACACAGACAGGGTAAAATAGAAAATTCTCCTATTTTAATCTCTCACGCTTCCCATCTTTTTACAGATGTTTTAACTACAGTAGGAGTAATAATAGGAGTTTACATCGCTCATTTTTCTAAATTTTTAATATTAGACCCCTTAATTGGACTAATAATAGGTATTAATATCCTTTATTTGGGATATAGAATCATTAAAAATTCAATTACTGCTTTACTTGATATAAGTTTACCCAAAGAAAAAATGGATTCTATTCAAAAAATTATAGAAAATACTATAAAAAATTCCTCCTATGAAACTTATATCATACATGATATTCACGATTTTAAAACCAGAAGGGCTGGAAGAAAGGGATTTGTAGAATTCCATCTTACAGTTTCAGGAGACATGCCTGTAAGAGAAGCTCACAATTTATGTGATGAACTTGAAAAAAAGATTACAGAAAAATTCCCTGAAATTTCAGTAACTATTCATATAGAACCTGAAGAAGAAAAGAAGAAATAATTTTATGAGATTAAATAAATTTTTATCTTTTTGCGGAATTGCTTCTCGCAGAAAAGCTGAAGAACTTATATTATCAGGAAAAGTTTCTATAAATGGTAAAATAATAAAAGATTTAAGTTATAAAGTTAAGCCAGAAAAGGATAAAGTATATGTAGAGGGAAAACTTATTACACCTCCTACAAAAGTTTACTATCTTTTTTACAAACCTAAAGGTGTTCTTACCTCTTTATATGATCCTCACCATAAAGAAACTATTAAACCCTTTTTAGATAAATTACCTTTTAAAGTATTTCCTGTAGGAAGACTTGATAAACATAGTGAAGGATTGATTTTGCTTACAAATGATGGTGAACTTGCTAATCTTCTTTTACATCCTCGTTATGAAGTAAAAAGAGTTTATAAGGTTTGGGTATCTCCTAAGCTTGAGGAAGAAAAAATTAAAAAATTAACTCAATCTGGAGTTATAATAGAAGAAAAGCTAATTAAACCTCTAAATTTTAATCTTTTAAAAGCAGATAAAGATAAATGGATTTACCAAATAACGGTTAAAGAGGGAATAAAAAGAGAAGTAAGAAAAATAATAGATTTTTTAGGTGGGAAAGTCCATAGATTAGTAAGGATTAAATTTGGACCCCTCTCCTTAGAAAATTTAAAACCAGGAGAAATAAGACCTCTTTCAAGAAAAGAATTGAGAATTTTATTTTCTTTTGTTTCTCAACTTAAAAATTCTAAAATTTTAGATAAAACCTCTTCAGCAGAGCTAACATAATGAACGCCTGGAATATTTTCCCAGGTTTTAAGTCCTATAACAGGTTTCCACATCTTTAAAGCTAAGGCAATTTCAGATAGAGTCCCATATCCTCCTGCAACGGCAACTACTATTTCTACAGACCTTATCAAAATTACATTTCTTGCATGTCCCATATCAGTTAAGATAAGAATTTTTAAATAGGGATTAGCATCTTCAGCCTTATGACCAGGTAAAATTCCAACTGTTATTCCTCCTGCTTCAAAGGCACCCTTTGAAGCAGCTTCCATAACTCCTCCCAGTCCTCCTGTATAAATAATTGCTCCTTTTTCTGCAAGTAATTTTCCTACTTTATAAGCCATTTCATAAATCTCTTTATCTGCTATACCAGTTCCTATAATCCCTATTCTTTTATTCTTTAAATCCATAAGCACCTATCAGTTTCACAAATCTAACAGGTTCTAAGGTTTCTGTATGTAATTTCCCTTCTCTTTTTACCCCTTTTATTAATACTTGAGAATAGGCATCTCCTACAGGAATTATTATTCTTCCTCCTTCTAATAATTGTTCTATAAGGGGTAGGGGGATTTGGGGAGCTGCTGCAGTAACAATTATTGCATCAAAGGGTGCTACTTCTTTCCATCCTAAGCTTCCATCTCCCAATTTAAAGGAAATATTCTTATAACCAAGTTTTAAAAGTATTTTTTTTGCCCTTTCAAGTAAAGTAGAATACTTTTCTATGGTATAAACCCAAAATGCCAATTCAGCTAAAATAGCAGTTTGATATCCTGATCCTGTACCGACTTCTAAAACCCTTTCATTTCCCTTCAATTCTAAAGCTTCTGTCATAACAGCTACTATGTAAGGTTGTGAAATAGTTTGTCCTTCACCTATAGGAAGCGGAAAATCTCCATAAGCTTGATCTCTCAATGCTTCATCTACAAATAAATGCCGAGGAACTTTAAGCATAGCCTCTAAAACTCTTTCATCCTTTATACCTCTTTCTTTAATCTGAGTTTCTACCATTTTTTCTCTTGCAATTCTATATAAATCTTTTTCGGTTTCTGAAAGCTTCATATTATCCCTTATTTTTTCTTTTTAGGAGAAGTAATGGTGTAATAAGTACAATCTATTACCTCTTCTCCTTTTATAGTTATTTTTAAAACTTCTGTATAATCTTCACCTTTATATTCTTTAACTACGGGAACTTTTTCCCAAAAATTTCTAACTCTGTAATAATAATACCATTCTTCTTTCCCATCAGGAAAAGTAAATATTTGTACTGGGGGGCCTAAAAATTGCAAAACTTCTGCTTTTGTAGTCTGCTTAGGATGAATTAAAGCAGCTTTAGAAGCTAAATTAGGACCAGGTTTAGTTGCACATCCATAAATAAAAATAACAAACCCTATACAGAAAATTAACTTTTTTAGAAAATTTTTATTCATCTTAAATTAGCTTTATTTTAACCTTAAATTACAATAAAAACAAGTAAAATATAATAAAATTCTTCTTTTCACAATAAGATATTTAGGTTAAAATAGAAAGCATGAAACATTATAATTACAAAGAAGAGCTCAAATCAATAATTAAGGATTATCCTTTTTTGTGTAAAATTTGTAAAAAAGAAAAGGCTTTAATAGAAATCCCTTCTCAAAAGATAAAGGCTTGCAAAAACTGTTACAACAATTTCTTTGAAAATAGAATTAAGAAAACCATAGAAAAATATAAAATGATAAAACAACAAGACAAAGTAGGGATTTTTCTCTCAGGGGGAAAAGATAGTTCTACCCTACTTTTTGTATTAAAAAAACTTTATCCAGATATAAATTTGAAAGCTATTTTTATTAATCTGGGAATTAGATACTACTCTGATAAAATAGAAGATTTGGTCAGAAGTTTTTGTAAAAACTTAGAAGTGCCTCTTTTCATATATAATTTACCTGAAAGAGAAGGATATAGAATTGATGATTTCATTTTTACCTATTTTAAAAATAAAGTTTGCTCTGTCTGTGGAGCTATAAAAAGATATCTTTTCTCAAAAATTGCAAAAGAGTTAGAACTGAATGTAATATCAACTGGACATCATTTAGATGACACAATTTCTAATATGTTAGCCCTATTTTTCCAGGGAGATTTTTTAGGAATAGCGAAATTACAACCCTCTTTACCTCCTCTTTCTCCTAATCAAGTTAAAAAAGTTAAGCCTTTATATACTACCCCTGAAAAAGAAATCTCTTATTATGCCCTTTTAAATGAAATACCTTTTGAAAATTTTAAATGTCCCCATGCAGATATAACACCACCTAAAAAGATTAAAAAGCTTTTAGCAGAATTAGAAGAAGAAAATAGACAAATTAAATATCAATTGCTCTCAGTTTTTACTAAAAAATTAATCCCTCTTATAAAATCTAATTATAAAGAAGAGGTTTTTAGTTTATGTATTAAATGTGGAGAAATCACAAGTGCCCAAGATAAGATTTGTAGCAGATGTAAAAGAATTGAATTACTTAAAAAGGTAGATAATAAAACCTTAGAGTTAACAAAAGAGGAATTTGAGAATTATATAAAAAATTTAAACTCAAATTGGGTTTTAATAGATTTAAAAGGTGAAGAAAATTTATTAAATGGATCTACAAAAAATTTTAAAAAACCTTTTAATCTCTATAAAAATAAACACATATTTTTAACCGCATCTGAACCGGAGATTGGATATTTGATTACTTTAAAACTTAGAAAATTAGGTTTTAAAGCTTATAATATTAAAAACGTGTAAAATTAAAAATTGGGAGGTTTTAAATGACAAGAATTGCTTTAGAAAAGGAATTACAAATTCTTAAAAATCTTTTATCAGATATGGCAAAAATTGTAGATGAAACGGTAAATGGTGCTATTTTAGCTGTAGATAAATTAAATCCTGAATTAGCTAAAAAGGTTGTAGAATTTGATGATCAGGTAGATTATTACGAAAATATGGTATCCCAAACTGCGCTTGAAATTATTGCTTTACAACAACCAGTAGCAAAGGATCTAAGATTTATAATTACTGCTATAGACATAGCAAAAAATTTAGAAAGAATAGCAGATCAATCTGTAAACATTGCCTTTAGAGTGCTTGATATATATAACACAAGAAAAAAGCCTATACCTCAGTGTCAAGTAACTATAATAGAAATGGCTAATGAAGCTCTTTATATGTTACAATCTGCTATAAATGCTTTTATAACTGAAGATGTTAAAAAAGCTTATTCTGTAATTGAATATGATGATATAGTGGATAGATTCCAAAGGGATAACATTGAACAGATAAAAGATTGTATGAAAGGAAATCCTGAACTTCTTGATATTGGAATAGATTACATAATAGTAGTTCAGAACTTAGAAAGGGTCGGAGACCTTGCTACTAATATTGCTGAAGGGGTTATTTTTACTATAGAAGGGAAAAGTCCTAAGATAGAAATTGAGAAAGCAAAAGAAATAAAAGAAGTAGTTTTAAAAGACCTACCTATCTTTGATTTATTAAAAAAACACGCCCATCTTGTTCTTGAATGTGCTGAAAGACTTTCTCTTGCTTTAGAAGCTTATAATAAGAAAGATTTTACCAAACTTGAAGAAATTGCTAAACATATTTTTGAAATAGAAAAAGAAGCAGATCAATTGAAAAGAAATATAAGAGGACATGTTCCGAAAGGGGTCATTCTTCCAGTAGAAAGATTTGAACTTTTCTTATATTTAAAGGAACAAGATGCCATTGCTGATGTAGCAGAGGAGGTCCTTAATTGGTTATCCTTTAAGCATTTAGAAATTCCTAAAACAATTTTCAAAATGATGGAAGAACTTTTATCAAAAAGTATTGAAGCTCTAAAATTTTTAGAAGATTTAATTGTCTATTCTGCAGATTTCCTTTTATATAGAAATGAAAATAGTAGAAATGAAGCTAAAGAAATTGTAAGAAATATAAGATATTCACAATATTTGGCAGAGGAATTTGGTAATAAAATTAAAAAAGAAATCTTTTCAAAAATAAATGATCCCTTAAATCTTTTTTATACTCTCAAATTAGTTGAATTAATTTTAGGTATTCCCCATCATGCAGAAAATACAGCAGATCTAATGAGAGCTATGATTGCCAAATAACTTAACTTTTCAAAGTTTTACATATATCTACAACTAAAATATTAGCTGCTATAGCTCCTAAAATCGCAGGAATAATGTAAATTTGCTTATACACTAAACCTTCAAACCAATATCCAAATACAGGGCTTCCGAGCCAAGCTCCTATCCATCCCACTATAACTTTAGATAAAAAAGACCCCCAACCAGGTATAATATAATACTTTAAGCCAAAATGAATAATTGCTGTTACTATCACAGAAATAATTAATAAAATTAAAAACCCAACAAAATCTATTCCTATCATTTTTAACCCCCCTTTAAATATGTGATTTATTTTTATTATTTTTCTAAAAGTTAAATTCGTCAATAAAATGAATACTTAATTAATATTTTTATTAGAGATTATTGAATTAACTTGCCAATTCGGTTAAATCTAATTTTGAAATTCTGAGAATCCCAAGAAAAATAGATTATTAAAGCTTTTCCTTTAAGATATTCAATAGGGACAAAACCCCAAAATCTACTATCATAACTCTGGTCTCTATTATCTCCTAATACAAAAATATGATTAGGTGGTACTTTTATAGGTCCGTAATTATCTCTGGGACTTATTTCTTGAGGATAGATTTCTGGATCACTAAATTGAACATAGGGCTCTTTCAATAATTTACCATTTACATAAACCTTCTTATTAACAATCTGAACGGTATCTCCTGGAAGACCTATAACCCTTTTAATAAAATCAAGCTTTTTATTTTGGGGATAAGTAAATACAACGATTTCTTGTCTTTGAGGAAGTTTTATAAAATAAATAAAGTCATCTTTAATAGGATTTCTTACACCATAGGCTAATTTATTAACCAATAAATAATCTCCTATAAGTAGTGTGGGGATCATAGAACCAGAGGGTATTTTATAGGCTTGAACGATAAAGGCTCTAATAAAAAGGGCTAAAATTAAGGCAATTAATAAACTCTTAGTCCAATCCCAAAGTTTATTTTTAGAATCCTTCATTTAGACTAACCTCCTTAGGATTATATTTTCAGAACTGCTAAGAATGCTTCTTGAGGAATTTCTACATGACCTATGGCTTTAAGTCTTTTCTTTCCTTCTTTTTGCTTTTCCAAAAGCTTTTTCTTTCTTGTTACATCTCCACCATAACATTTTGCAAGCACATCTTTTCTTAAAGGTGGTATTCTTTCACGTGCTATTACTTTATTCCCTATAGCTGCCTGAATAACCACTTCAAAAAGTTGTCTTGGTATTACTTCTTTTAATTTAGAAGTAAGTTCTCTTCCTCTGTAATAAGCTTTCTCTCTATGAACAATTAGAGATAAAGTATCAACAGGTTGCTTATTTATTAATATATCCATTTTCACCAGGTCTCCTAGTCTATAACCAATAAATTGATAATCTAAGGAAGCATAACCTCTTGAATAACTTTTTAGTTTATCATAGAAGTCAAGAACAATCTCACTAAAGGGAAGTTCATATACAAGAATTGCTCTATCAGAGGCTAAATATTTAATTTCTTTATGGATACCTCTTTTTTCTTCACAAAGTTTAATAAGGGATCCTATGTATTCCTTGGGAGTATAAATTTCTGCTCTTATATAAGGTTCTAAAACTTCTTCAATTAAAGCTGGATCAGGCCAATGAGCAGGATTTTCTATTTCTAATTCTTTTTTATTTTTAAGCTTTATTTTATATTTAACCGAAGGCGCAGTAGAAATTAGATTTAATTTAAATTCCCTTTCTAATCTTTCTTGAACGATCTCCATATGAAGAAGCCCCTGAAATCCACATCTAAAACCAAATCCTAAAGCTGATGAAGTTTCCATTTCATAAGAAAAAGCAGGATCATTTAGCCAAAGCTTTTCTATAGCTTCTCTTAAATTTTCAAAATCTTCATTATCAACAGGAAATATACCTGCAAATACTACTGGTTTTAGCTCTTTAAATCCTGGCAATGGCTCTACAAAGGCATTAGCCTCTGTTATAGTATCCCCAATTTTTGCTTCTCTTACCTCTTTTATTCCTGCAGCAATAAATCCTACTTCCCCTGCAAATAAACAATCTAAGGTTGCTGCTTCTGGTGCAAAAACCCCAACCTTAGTAATTTCGTAAACTTTACCTGTAGAAAGAAATTTTATTTTTTGCCCTGGATAAATTTTACCGTCTACAACCCTTACCAAAACCACCACTCCTAAATAGGGATCATACCAAGAATCAAAAACTAAAGCCCTCAAAGATGCTTCTCTTTTTCCTTTAGGAGATGGAATTTTATTAACAATTGCTTCTAAGACCTCTTTTATACCTATTCCAAACTTTGCACTTACTAATAATGCATCTTGTGTAGGAAGTCCTATGATGTCTTCAATCTCTCTCTTAGTTTTTTCAATATCAGCTTGAGGCAAATCTATTTTATTTATTACAGGTATTATTTCTAAATTATTTTCTAAAGCTAAATATACATTAGCAAGGGTTTGAGCTTCTACTCCTTGAGAGGCATCAACTACAAGAAGAGCACCTTCACAAGCTGAAAGTGCTCTTGAAACTTCATAAGTAAAATCTACATGTCCTGGTGTATCAATAAGATTTAATTGATAAACCTCATCATTTTCTCTTTGATAATAAAGCCTCACTGCTTGAGCTTTTATAGTAATTCCTCTTTCCCTTTCAAGCTCTAAACGATCCAGATACTGCTCTCTCATTTCTCTTGCAGAAACAGCTCCTGTAAACTCAAGCAGGCGGTCTGCAAGCGTAGATTTACCGTGATCAATATGAGCAATAATACTAAAATTTCTAATCCTTTCTATAGGTATAGGTTTCATAGCAATTAAAAAAATAACAAATCTATTTTAAAAAACAAGGGCTCCTATTCCCCTATTTTAGTAATTTTTCCTGTTTTTTTAGCAAAATTAAAAGCAATCACAAATATCCCCACACTTAAAAGAAAATATACAAAAACCAAAAAATAAGCTTTTACAATAAAAATATAGGGAGTATAACCTTTTAAAAGAATTTCTCTAAAGGTTTCAAAAATATAAGATGTAGGAACGAGTTTAGCAATAGATTGAAAACTTTCTGGTAGCACTTCTACTGGATAAAATACAGCTGAAAAAGGTAGAAATAAAAGTGCTAATGCCCAAGCTAAGATTTCTGCCTCCTGTCCAAAAAAGAGAATAAAAGCCATAGTTAAAAGCCCTATACTCCAGGCAAAAATTATTAAACAACCTGTTAAAAGAAAAACATCTACTCCTTGCATCCAAACTTTGAAATTAAATATAAAAAAAGCAAGAAAAGCCATTAATAAAGAAGCTACAAAAGCTTTAAATAAACTGTATATAAAAAGCCCCATAAGATATTCAAAGATTGTCAAAGGAGAGACAAAAATGTGAAGAAGATTCCTTGCCCATATATCTTCTAAAAAACCAACTGCTAAGCCCTGTTGAGCACGAATGAGAATATTCCAAAAAATAAGAGCTCCTAAAAATTGAAATATCCATTTACCTCCTTGATAAAAACCTTTTTGCAAATAAAGTGTTATAAATCCCCATAAAAGTAAATCAACCGTAGGCCAATATAAAAGATCAATCCACCTACTTATGCTATGTTTTAATAAATATAAATGCCTTAAAACTATTCCCCAAACTCTTTTAAGTCTAAATATATTTAATTTCATAAATCTAAACAAACACTTTAAAATAAAGTTCTTCTAATGAAGATACTTTAAATTTTTGAAAAAGCTCTGTAATACTTCCATAAGCAAGGGTTTTTCCTTCCTTTATTAAAAGAGCCTTAGTAATTATTTTTTCTAACTCTCCTAATTGATGAGAAGTAAGGATTATGGAAAGCTTTCTTTTTTGAGAAAATTCTTTAAACAATTCCCCTACATATTTTATATATTCTGGATCTAAACCAGCTGTTGGCTCATCTAAAAGTAAAACAGATGGATCATTTAAAAAAGCTCTTACTAAATTAAGTCTCATCATCTCTCCTGAGGAGAGTGCTCTGGTAAGAATTTTCTTTTTATCAAAAAGCTTAAAATTTTTAAGAAGTTCATCCATTTTTTTATCTACTTCTGAAATTTCATACAAATGAGCAAAAACTTTTAAATTTTCTTCTACAGTAAGAGAGTAAGGTAAACTTATATATTGGGATGCAAAACTTACTTTATAAAGAATCTCGCTTCTATTTTTAGAAAAGTCTTTTCCAAAATAATATATTTCCCCTAAATCAGGAGAAACGACACCTAAAAGGGTATAAAGTAGGGTGCTTTTCCCTGCTCCATTAGGACCTATTATGCCGAGAATATCTGATGGATATAATTCAAAGGAAATCCCATCTAATACTGTTTTATTCTCATATTTTTTAATTAAATTTTCTACTTTTAGAACTGGAAGCATTAAACAAGAATATTTAATATATTAATGAATAAAAGATTTTCTAAAATGATTTTAAGAGATTTTTGCTTTTTCTAATCTTGCTAATGCTTCTTCTAAACTCATAATACCCTTTGCTACAGCATAAGCTACATAGGAATATACTTTTGGATCATAGCCTTCTGGTCTTGGTAAAAGTCCCTTAGCACGAAGTTTAGCAAGTTTAGCTTTTCTTCTCCTTCTTCTCTCAATTTCTTTTTCTCTCTCTCTTTTTTTATGCCTTGCCATTCTAACCTCCAAGTATAGTTAAAACATTCTCAAATATAAATTTTTTTAAGCTTTTGTCAAGATCTTTATTGATTTGTAAAGCTTTTAATTTGGTTTCCTATTTCTTCAAGTTTCAGTTTTAAAGTATCTCTTTCTCTTTTAGCATAAGCTCCCATATTTAAGATGATTTTATCTTTTTCTGGAATTAGAAATATCCAAAAAGTTTTAGGTTCAAAAAAGTAAACTCCTAATAGTCCCATTATTATTAAAATAAAACCTGCATAAACCACGGGGACACCAGGGTCTTTTTTGACTTGAAGCCCTGAAATATAAGTAATTTTTTCTACATCTTCTAAGAGAATTTGTAATCTATCTTTATCTACAGGAATGTTAAAATGAGGAAATCCTTTTATTATAATACCTGGAATTTGTTGACCAGTTTCAGAGTCAAAAAAGATAATTTTAGCATAAATTAATCCATGAGCCTCTCCAAAATCATTTAAAGCAATAGTATATTTATCATCAATAGAAACAGGGGAAAAGGAATTTAAAGTATAAAACTTTTCTCCTCCTTTATATCTTACTTTAATTTTAAATTCAGGAATAGTATCATAATTTGCTTGATAAAAGGATAAACCTTTATATTTAAATGGAGAATTAACCTTTATAAGAGTATCTATTGTGTGATTACCATCTATTACAGTAACATTTGAAATATACTCCTTTGGAGTTCCATCAGGATAAAGTTCTATAGAAAATTTATTAAGTTTTACAGAAAAATCTAAAAATATGGGTTCTTTGCTTTTAAATGGTAAAACTGTATTAGAAGTTTGTCCCTCTACTATCCACATATTCCCTTTATATCCCCAAATAGCTCCTATTAAAGCACCTACTATTACTATTATTATAGAAAAATGAACTAAATAAACAGAAAGATGCGCCCATCTATTAAGATCTTTATAAAATAAAACCTTCCCATTAAAATTTTTCTCAGCTTTTTTAAATTTTAAATTATTATAAATTAAGCTTTCAATCTCAGAAGGGTTACCTTTTAAAGTAATCTGGTATTTATAGGGTAAATTTTCTGGATTAATTTCTAAAGGATCCTTTTTATAAAGCCTCCAGCTAATAGGAAATCTTTTTATAGAACAAGCTATTAAATTTGCTAAGAAGAGAAATAAAGTCCCAATATACCACCAGGAATGATAAGCATCATCAAGTTTTAAAAAGAGAATAATTTTCCCTAAGAAAGGACCATATTTCATAAAATAAAACTGAGAGGGCTCTCCTTGAGGAATAATCGTTCCAAAAATAGAAATAAAAGCTAAAATCAAGAATAAAGTAATAGCAAGTCTTGCTGAACTCATAAAATCCCAAAGCTTGCTCATAAAATCCACCCTTTGAAAATTTCAGATATTATAGACTCTTTACCGAAAATAGCAAGAGATTATCTTATTAATTTTGAAAACTTTATTTGAAGTTCCTATTTTTGAAGTAAAATTTTAAAAGGATTTATCATTTAAAATAAGGAGGGGTATATGCCTGAAGAAGCAAAAGAAAAAAGAGAAATTCCTCAAGAAATAATAGAAAGGGTTAAAAAATTAAGAGAAGAAATTGAATATCACAATTACAGATATTATGTTCTTGATTCTCCCGTTATTTCTGATGCTGAATATGATGCTTTGATGCGAGAATTAAGAAAATTGGAAGAATTGTATCCAGAATTAATTACACCTGACTCTCCAACCCAAAGAGTTGGGTTTAAACCTGCAGAAGGATTTAAAGAAGTACCCCATGCAGAACCAATGCTTTCCTTAGATGATGCTATGAATGAAGATGAAGTTATTGAGTTTGATAAAAGAATTAAAAGATTTTTAGGATTACCTGAAGAAACCCTCATAGAATATACTGTTGAACCAAAAATAGATGGTCTTGCAATGGAACTTGTCTATGAAAATGGAAGTTTAGTAATAGGAGCAACCAGAGGAGATGGATATGTAGGAGAGGATGTTACTAATAACATTAAAACCATTCCTACTATTCCCTTAAGATTAAAAAGGTTTACTGAAGATGCACCAGATATTCCCCCTCGTATTGATGTAAGAGGGGAAGTATATATGAATAAAGATGAATTTAAAAGAATAAATGAAGAGAGAATTCATAAAGGAGAACTTCCTTTTGCCAATCCTCGTAATGCTGCAGCAGGGTCTTTAAGACAACTTGACCCCTCAATTACAGCAAAAAGAAAACTTGATATCTTTTGTTACGGAGTAGGAAAAGTTGAAGGATATAAATTTAAAACCCAATGGGAAATACTACAAACTCTTCCTAAATGGGGATTAAAAGTTAATCCCTATGTAAAATTAGTAAAAAGTATAAAAGAAGTTATAGAATATCATCACTATATAGAAAGAATAAAAGAAACTTTACCTTATGAAATAGATGGAGTGGTAATAAAGGTTAATGATCTTTCTCTTTGGGAAAAGTTGGGAACTAAAGCTCGTTCACCAAGATATGCCCTTGCTTATAAATTTCAACCTACCCAAGTAACTACTCAGCTCTTAGATGTAGTTTTTCAGGTAGGAAGAACAGGTGCTGTTACTCCTGTTGCCATATTAAAACCTGTTCAAATAGGAGGAGTTATTGTTGAAAGAGCAACTCTTCATAATGAGGATTTTATTAAAAATTTAGATATTAGAATAGGTGATTGGGTGCTTGTCCAAAGAGCAGGAGAAGTTATACCAGAAATAGTAATGCCCATTAAAGAAAGAAGAACTGGACAGGAAAAAGAAATAATTTTCCCTACTCACTGTCCTATTTGTGGAACAAAACTTTTCAAAAAACCAGGAGAAGCTATTTGGAGATGTCCTAACAAAAATTGTTATGCCCAAGCAGTAAGAAAAATTCTTCATTTTGCAAGCAGAAATGCCATGAATATAGAAGGGCTTGGAGATAAAGTAGCAAGGGATCTTGTAGATAAAGGACTAGTTCAAAATGTGGCAGATCTCTATTATTTAAAATGGGAAGACTTTATGAAACTTTCAGGTTTTGCTTATAAAAAAGCAAAAAATCTTTATGAGGCTATACAAAAAAGCAAAAAAACCTCTCTGGGAAGATTTATTTATGCTCTTGGAATAAGACATGTAGGAGAGGCTATGGCACAAATGCTTGCTGAAAAATTTAAAAGCCTTGATAAACTTATGAATGCTTCTATGGCTGATCTGCTAAGTATTCCTGGAGTGGGTTATGAAGTAGCTAAATCAATAGTTGAATTCTTCAAAAACGAAGAAAATCTTAAAATTATTCAAAGAATGCTTGATGCTGGAGTTACCTTTGTTGAAGAAGAGAAAGAAGAAAAACCTAAAATTCTTGAAGGGTTAACCTTTGTATTTACTGGAACCTTAAAATCTATGACCAGAGATGAAGCTAAAGAAAAAGTAAGGGAACTTGGAGGGAAAACTACAGATTCAGTTTCTAAAAATGTTGACTATGTGGTAGTAGGAGAAGATCCCGGATCTAAATACCAAAAAGCTTTACAGCTCGGTGTTAAAACAATTAATGAGGAAGAATTTTTAAAGTTAATCGGCGAAACTAAATAATTTATATTATTTTTTTTCTGAAAATGATAATATTAACTTCTTCTACAGTTTGATGAGCTATTTCTCTTGCTGTCTCCACTCCTTTATATAACATTTCTTTCCAATCTTCTTTTTCCATCTCCAATCTCTTGTCCCAAATTTTTTTAAGCTCAGATATTATTCTTTCTGCCAATCTTTTTTTACACTCTACACATCCTAAAACCGCATTTTTACAATCTCTTATAACTTCTTTTATTTCTTCATCACCAAAATAAAGTTTTATTAAGTTGAAAGCAATACAACGATTTTCAGGATCTCCTGGATCACTTTTTTTAATTCTTTGTATATCTGTAACATATTCCATTACTTTTTCTCTTACCACCTCTGGTGGATCATTTAAAAATATAGCATTTCCATAACTTTTACTCATTTTTCTTCCGTCAATACCTGGAATTTTTGAAACTTCAGAAAGTATAGGTTCTGGTTCAGGAAAATAGTTTACTCTGTAAAGAAAATTGAATCTTCTTGCAATCTCTCTTGTTAACTCTAAATGAGGAACTTGATCAATACCTACAGGAACTTTTTGTGCTTTATAAATAAGAATATCTGCAGCTTGAAGAACGGGATACCCTAAAAATCCATAAGTATTTAAATCTTTATTTTGAATATTTTGAAGCATCTCTTTATAAGAGGGATTTCTCTCAAGCCATGGGACTGGAACAAACATACTAAATAATAAATGAAGTTCAGCATGCTCCTTTATAGCTGACTGAATAAAAAGAGTGCTTTTTTGAGGAGAAAGACCAACTGATAACCATTCTAAAAATAATTCCTTAGAAAATTCAGAAATATTTTCAGGATTTTCATATTCAGTAGTTAATGCGTGCCAATCAGCAATAAAATAAAAACAATCATATTTTTCTTGTAATTCTAACCAAATTTTTAAAACTCCATGAAGATGACCAAGATGTAAAGGACCAGTAGGTCTCATCCCACTTAAAACTCTAATTTTAGACATTTTTAAAATCCTTTCTTAAATTATTGCATTTTCTATGAAATTTTATAAAATATCACAAAATTGAAATTTTTAAACTAAGTAGAGGGATTAAAAAATGCAATGTGAAAGACTAAAAAATTTAATTAGGGATTGGTATCAAGAGGTAAGAAGTTTCACTCTTTCTCCTGTAAAGATGATGGAATTAATAAATAAGCATGTTAAAGCCTGTGAAATCTGCCAAAAGGATGAAGATCTTTCTTTAGAACTTGATCAACTAAGAGAAATAATAAGAGTTCCCTATACTTTTCCTTTAACTGAAGAATCCAAATTAGAGTTAGAAGAAGAATATTTGTATGAAGAAGAACTAACAGAGGAACCGGAAGAGGAATATTAAATCTAAAAATTGAGGGGGTTTTAAACCCCCTTAATTTTTATTTTTTATGACATTCATTACATTTAGTTGGTGCAGCTTTTCCTTGTTCTGCATTCACTTTTTGATGACAATCTATACAATTCTTATGATAAGCTAACATATTTTTAGGTGCATCGGGAGCTTTTTCTGTTCCACCCATTAATCCATGACAGGCTGAACACTTTAAAGCTCCCTTTGTTGGATCCTCTTCTTTATGATGACATACCTTGCAATCTACTTTGTAATCTTTAGTATGCTTTTCATGAGAAAATTTAACCCCTGCCATTTTTGCGCCTTCTGTTATTATTTCCACTTCTGTAGGGGGTGTAACTTGCTGAGCTAATAAAATAGTCCCTCCCAAAACAAAGGTTCCGCTAAAGATACCTACCAACAATTTCTTCAGTTTCATACCCTTCACCTCCTTAATAGATTTTTAATGTTCTTCAGGTTCTTCTTCATATCCTGTAATCATGGCAATAAAATGAGCCCAAAATGTATGCCCTAAGGTTGCTAAATAAAAATGAACAATTATAAAGGCACTAAAAAATACCCACAATCCTACATGAATTAGAGATACTATTTGAATCCCTCCTAAAATATTGGCTAAAAATTTAAATGTTACTGGATCCCAAAGGACAAGCCCTGTAAGAAGCTGTAAAGGTATAAAAACTATCATGATTAAAAAGTAAGCAACCTGCTGTAAAGGGTTAAATTTATTTTCAGGAGTTGGATGATGAGGATTTTTGTCCCCAATCATAATCCCAAAACCATAATATATTGCTTGACGAATTGCCCTTTTGGTATAATCAATAGGTCTCCAAAAGGGAGGTAAATAGATCTTAAAAAATTTTAAAGTTATAAAATAATAGATAAACCAAATAAAATAATTAGCAAGTAAAATAAAACCTGTCCAGCTATGAATTTTCACTGCTGTCTGAAAAGACATAAGAGCCATTTTATCTCCCCATCTTATTTGAAGCCCTGTAATAATAAGTATTATAAAACATATAGCATTTATCCAATGCCAAATTCTTACAGGGAGAGGATGTAAATAAATTTTTTTCATTTTTTATCCTCCTCTTCTCTTTCTTCTAATAGGTGTAGTAATTATTCTTAAGAAAATATGCCCCCCAGCTACACCAGCCCCAGCAATTAAAGCAATTACAAAAAGTATATCCAGAATGTTTATTTTGGTCAATCCTAAAACATAGAAATCTTTAATATTAGGTATAGCATAAACTGAATTCACTGCATTTTTCTCTAAATTAAATTTTTCTGGTTTTTCGCCCTCTTTATTAATTTCTAATTTTCCTACAAATTGAGCTTCTGGATTATGACAAAAAGCGCAATCCTTTACAGCACCTTGTTTAGTAAGTATCTTGTGAGCATCATTTCCGTTAACTACATCTAATCTTCCTTTAAATTGAACCTTTTCTTTATCTTTAAAATTCTTTAAAAATTGATAAAGTTCTTCTTTTTGTATTATATTATCTTTATTACTATCAAGTTTTGATTTTATTTCTTCTATACTCCAATTTGTAAGTTTAGAGATTTCTTCTAAAGTTAAAGGTTTATTTTCAGAAGTAATTAAAGTTAATACTATAGCCTTTTCACCAGATATATGACAAGTTGTGCAAGTGCTTCCAGCAAAATGAACATCAACAAAACTTTCTAATTTAAATGGAGGATTATATAACCATTTATTATGAGATTTTTTCACATCTTTATGACACTTAATACAAGCTTCATTTAATTTAGCTATATTAGTAGGCAATACTTTATGTGCATTGTGACAACTTGAACAGACAGGAGCATCCTTTTTACCTTCTTCATAAGCTTTATAATGAATACTTTCCTTAAAACTTTTATCTTCTTTATCATGACATCTTATACAAGTTTCATATCTTAGTGCTAAATTGGGAGTAATTTTAGCTACATTATGATATCCATGACATTTTAAACAATCTGGAGCTTCCCTATTTCCTTTTAAGATTGCCATAGCATGTGTACTATTATTATATTCTAAGGTCTCCTTTTCATGACATTTAGCACACATTTCTTGCGCTTTACTTCTATAATCAGCAATAGATTTAAAGCTTCTTATAGGATGGGTTTTAATAGAGAAACCAATGTGACATTGAGAACATTTTAAATCTTTATGAGCTGAAGCCAAAATTTGTTTTTCATCTACTTTTACTGATAAAATCTCTCCATTTTCCATTTTTTTAACTAAACTTAAAGAGTGACAATTCATACAGTATTTATTTTCAGGAACTCCTGCTGGGACTTTTAAAGATTTCACATTATGATAGCCATGACAATCTATACAAGAAGCTGTTTTAGCAATTGCATAGTGAGCAGGATTCTTCTTTAGCTCTTCATCAGTATGACAGGTTTGACAAATGCTTCTTGAAAGATTTATTGAATATTCTTTTTTGGTTTTAAAATTATAACTTGGATGTGCCTTTTTTGAAAAATCTTTATGGCAAACTATACATTCAAAGTTTTTATGAACCGATTCTTTAAGTTGAACTAAATCTATTTTTACACTAATTTTTTCTTGACTGGGCAAGGTCTTAAATAAATCTAATTTATGACAGCTCATACAATATTCCTGATATTTAGCCTTTTCTTTCCATTCTCTAAAGGGTTGATTCTTATGATGTCCGTGACAATCTATACAAAGGATTTTTTCCTCTTCTATCAATTTAGCATGTCCTTTATGCATAGAAAGAACGTCCCTTGGATGGCATCTAAAACATCCAGCAGTTATTTTTTCAGTATAGGCTTTTTTACTTTCTATCCGCATAGGACGCGGATGATTTGAAAAATCAATTCCTTGATGACATACCCAACAACCTACATCTCCGTGAACAGTTCTCTTAAATGCCTCTTTATCTACATAAAGATCCATTTGTTCACCATTGGGAAGAACCTTAGGAAGTCTTCTTACTGAATGACATCTTAAACACTTATCTGTTTCTTTCTTCCACTGAGCCTTTGACTTTACATAATGATTTCCGTGACATCCAAAACATACCATTCTATCCTCTTTAAGAAATCCTTTATGGATAGAGGATAATGTATTTAGGGGGTGACAGTTTAAACAGTTTTTGAAAATCTTTTTAGCATATTCTTGTTTAGATGATATCTCTACAGGTTGAGGATGATTAGAAGGATCTACATCTTTATGACAGAAAAGACAACCTATTTTACCATGGATAGAATTTAAAAATTTCTCTTTATTTACATAAAGATACATCTTCTCTCCACTTGGAAGATCTTTAGATAAATCTTCTACAGAATGACAATCCAAACATTTATCTGCATCTTTAGCTAATTCTTTCATAGGTTTAATATAATGAGAACCGTGACACTCTAAGCAAGATATTTTACCCTCTTTAAGGATATTTTTATGAATTGGTGATAAACCATCTTCCGGATGGCAATTGGCACAACTTTGAGAAACCTTCTTAGCATATTCTAATTTACTTGATATCTTCATAGGTCTTGGATGGGTGGCTGGATTGATATCGCTATGACAATCTGTACAACTAAGACTCCCGTGAATAGATTTTAAAAATCCTGTCTTATCTATATAAAGATCCATTTTCTCTCCATTAGGAAGAATCTTAGGAAGTCTCTTTACTGAATGACATCTTAAACAACTATTCTCACTTTTTGCAAAGGTAAGATCCTCAGAAAAAATATAGAAACTTGCAAAAATAAATAAAAATACTATTGTCCCAAAAATATAAAAAATTTTATTATTTAATTTCATCCTCGCCCCCTTTCAAAAAATAATAAATCCTTATTATTTTCACCAGATTAATAAAATCTTATAAAAACTCAATTTTTTGTCAAGAATAATAAAGTCAAAATTTTACTTTTTTTAATAAATAAGGCTTAATTTTTAGCAAATTTTTTTATAATTTATCTAATTTCTTACAAATTTTTGTTTTTATTTTTAACACTTAATCCTGTATAAACTTTTAATATATTTTTACAGCCTATGCATAGATCCTTTTCTTTTCTATCAGTATCTAAAATAGAATTAGAAAAAGCCATTACACATTTAGGATTTTCACAATGAATAAGATAAAAAAGGTGTCCCAATTCATGAGTAGCTTCTTTTAAAACCCTTTCTAAAAATAATTTTTCATTAGGTTTTTGCCCATAAAATTCAGGTTTAAGTCTTGTTAGAGAAATTATTCCAATTCCTGATCTCAAATCTGCCTGACCAAAAATAAAATTTAAACCAGAAGCATAAAGATCAACATCTACAACAAGTAGCCATTTTTCCTTAGGGTCCTTCTTTAATTTTCTTGCTTCTCCAATTATAATATCTGCTAAATATTGATTTCTTTTGAAATTATAAGCTTTAGAAATATCCAAGGGAAAATAAGCAATATCAAGTTCTGAAAAATAAGTTTTTTTAAGATGTTCCTTTAATTTTTCAAGATGTTCATCTTTTAAGGCACAAAAAATAAATTTAATAGAAATTTTATTCATTTTTGAAAAATTTTAATTTAAAATTTTTGAAAAAAAAATTACTTAAATCCCACCCTTTGTCAAGATTTTAAAATTTGCTATTTTTTGCTTTTAATCTAAAATTAGTATTATGAGTTTAAAAAAGTTTTTCCTTTTGCTTTCTACTTTTATCTTTTCTTTTTTATTAATTTCTTATCTCTTTATTTTTAAATTTTTAGAATCAAATTTTTTGTCCTTAGAAAAAGAAAATTCTAAAGATAGAGTAAATAAAATAGAAGTCTATTTTCAAAAAGAGATGACTAAATTACACAATTTAACTAAAGACTGGGCAGCTTGGGATGATGCCTATCTTTTTATGGAAAATAAAAATTCTAAAAAATTTATAAAAACTAATCTTACTCCATCAACTTATTTAAATCTTAAAATAGATTTACTTCTCTATACATATTTAAACGGAAAAATAAAAGCTGGGGGACTTTTTAATAAAAAGAGCGGTAAAATTTATCTTAACAGAGAGCTTTTAAATCTTATTAAAGAAAACTTAAAAAATCTTTCTAATAAAAATTTATATGATTATAAAAAACTGGTTTTATTTATGAATAAACCTTTTATTATCTCAATTTATCCTGTTCTAAAATCAAATTACACTGGTCCTCCAAGGGGATACCTTTTTATGGGTAGATTTTTAACCTCTGAAGATATAAATACTTTAGCAAATTTTTTTGATGTAAAAGATTTTCAAATTCTTAAATCTGATAAGCCCTCACCAAAAATAAATTTTATAAAAGCAGATTTTAATGAAATAGTTTTAGAAAAGAACTACTTTTTAAATGATGAAAATTTAAAGGTTAAGGTAAGCTTTTTTGTAGAAAAACCCTATATTAAATCTATTATCCTTTTTATAGGTATCACTCAGATCTCCTTACTTTTAATATTTGCTATAATTATGTCTTTTTTGATAGATAAATATATTTTAAAACCTTTATTAAAGCTTTTAAGTGAAATTAAAGAGGTTGAAAATAAAGAAAAAACAAGGCTTTCCTTAGATTATCCCACTAAAGAGTATAAAAACTTAGCTTCGGTAATAAATGAATTTTTAGAGGATATTTCTGTAAGAGAAAATATTTATAAGGCTGTTGCAGAAAAAACAGAAAATTTAATTTTACTTTTTAATGGAGAAAAAAACATAATTTTTAAAAATGCTAATGTAGACCTTTACTTTGATTCAGAAGAACTTAAATATCTTATAGAAAAATTTTCAGAAGAATTAAAAAATATAGAGCTTTTTGAGGGAAAACTGGAGATTAAAAATTTTCCTATAAAAAATTACTGGTTCAATTTTCAAATAATTGAAGTTTTTAAAAACCTATATTTATTAATTGGGCAGAACATAACTGAAGCAAAATTAAAAGAAGAAAAGCTTTTTAAAATGGCTACCCAAGACTTTTTGACAGATCTTTATAATCGCAGATATTTAGAGGATGCCTTAGAAAGAATTATGGCAGCTTCAAAAAGAGGGGAAAAATTTGTTTTATTATTTATAGACTGTGATGACCTTAAAAAAATAAATGACACCTATGGTCATTTAATAGGGGATGAAGTTCTAAAAGTTGTTGCCCAAGCCATAAAGGATAGTATAAGAAAAGAAGACTTAGGATCTCGTTGGGGAGGAGATGAATTTGTAGTAATTTTAAATCATTGTGACAAAAATTTAGGAATAAAGATCGCTGAAAGAATAATTAATAAATTGGAAAATTCAGAAATTAAATTAAATTCCGTTAAAATTAAACCAAGTGTAAGTATTGGGATTGTAGAAATTGACGGAACAAAAGAAATTAATGAGGTCCTTGATTTAGCAGATAAACTTGCTTACAGAGCTAAATTAAACGGGAAAACTAAAATAATATACGAGATATAATTTTCTAAATTCTTTTAGTTTAAAGAATTTAATATTTCCCTTAGTTGACAAAGGGGAAGTTTTTGGCATAATCTCTACATATAATTTTTTTGAAAAGAATTTTATGTTAAGAATAATCAAAGCTATCGGGCTTGTCTTTGGAGATATTGGGACAAGCCCTATTTATACTCTTACAGTTGTCTTTCTTCTTTTACCTCCAACAAAAGAAAATGTTTTCGGGGTGTTATCCATTATTTTCTGGACTCTCATTATTATTCCTACTTTGCAATATACTGTTCTTGCTATGAGTCTTAGTTTAAGGGGTGAGGGTGGAACCTTTATTCTCTTTGAAATCTTAAGAGGACTTCTTACCTCAAAAAGGGCTATTTCTGTAGTTATCCTTCTTTCTTTTCTTGGTATCTCCTTACTTATGGGGGATGGAGTTATTACCCCTGCAATAAGTATTCTAAGTGCTGTTGAGGGTATTTCCTATGTTCCTGGATTTAGACCTCTTACTGAAATGGAAGTAGTATTTATAAGCATACTTATTGCTTTAGGACTTTTTACCTTTCAATCTCGTGGCACAGAAACAGTTTCTGGCACTTTCGGACCTATTATGAGCCTTTGGTTTGGCAGTCTTTTTCTTTTAGGTTTTCTTAATATTATTAAAATGCCTGAGATATTAAAAGCTATAAGTCCACATTATATTTTTCAATTTTTTAAAATTAATGGCTGGAAAGCCTATCTTGTCCTTGGAGAAACTATTCTCTGCGCTACAGGAGCTGAAGCAATGTATGCTGATATGGGACATTTAGGGGCAAAACCTATTAAACAGGCTTGGAAACTTGTTTTTCTTGCTTTAGTTACTAATTATTTCGGACAAGGAGCCTATCTTTTATTAAACCCGGAAACAAAATCAGTTCTTTTTGAGATGTGCCTTGGCACACTTTCTTTTTTTTATATCCCCTTCTTAATAATTGCTTTACTTGCAACCATTATTGCTTCACAAGCTATGATAAGTGGAATGTTTAGCATAATTTATCAAGCAATTACTGCAAGATTTCTTCCTATTTTTAAAGTTAAATATACTTCAGCAGAACTTCCTTCACAAATTTATATTCCTACTGTTAACTGGTTACTCTTTTTAGCTGTTTCTTTTATCATGTATGAATTTAAAAGCTCATCTTCTCTTGCAGGGGCTTATGGGCTTGCTGTAGCTGGAAATATGACTATTACTGGGATTTTCCTTATTATTATTTTTTACTTAAAAAGGCATTTTTCTTTTATGAATATTGCTATCTTTACTGCTATTACTACTTTTATCTATTTTACCTCTACCCTTTTTAAATTTCCCCACGGTGGATATTGGGCGGTAGCTCTTGCAAGTTTCCCTCTCTCTATAATTCTTCTTTACACTAATGGACAAAAAAGACTTTATCGTTTTACCAATTTTCTAAGTAAAGAAGAGTTTATAAATAAGTTTGAACGTTTTTATGCTACAAATCCTAAAATTCCAGGAACAGCCCTTTTTTTTAATAAGAGATCCTTCTGTTTTTCCTCCTTATGTAATAGAAACTCTTTTTTTCCATGGAATTATCTATGAAGAAAATATTTTTCTTTCCCTTATCCGCAAAAATGAGCCCTATGGAATTACTACAAGTTTCCTTCAACCACTTTGTAATGGGGCTAAGGTCTTTGAAATAGCTTATGGTTATATGGAAATTCTAAGAGTTGAAGAAATTCTTAGAGAAAATGGAATAGAGGAAAGAGTTATTTTTTACGGTTTAGAAGAGATTCAAACTTCAAGTCCTCTTTGGAAAATTTATGCTTTCATAAAACAAATAAGCCCTCACTTTGTTAAGTTCCTTGACCTTCCCCCAACTAAACTTCACGGTGTATTAACTAGATTATCTATGTAAAACTAAATATATTCTTAGTCTTTTAACCCTACTGCTTCTTTAAGAAGACGAATCTCTTCAGAAGAAAGCGGAACTATTTGTGAAGGTTTTAAATCTCCTAATCTAATTGGTCCTATGGCAATCCTCTTTAATTCTAACACCTTATATCCCAATTTACCAAACATTCTCTTTATTAAGCGATATCTTCCTTCTTTAACTTCTACTTGCAAAAATTTTCGAGTTGAATCTAAAATAGAAATTTTGCAGGGTAAAGTTCTTCCATCAGAAAGTTCAATCCCTTCTTCTAATTTTTCTAAATCTTTTTCTGTAATTTCCTTATCTATTTGCACATGATACGTTTTAGTAAGTTTCAACTTAGGATGCATAATGCGATGAGCAAGCAATCCATCATCTGTAAAAATCAATAATCCTTCTGCATCTTTGTCAAGCCTTCCAACAGGAAAAATCTTTTTTAAACCTGGAAGATCTGAAGGAAGAAGATCCATCACTGTAGGGGCTTTATCTGCTTTTGAAGTAATATAACCTTTAGGTTTGTAAAATTTATAGTAATGTTTTTTGGCAAAGTAGTTACCAAAATTCCTTCAACTTCAATTAAATCTAAATCAGGATTTACTTTAATGCCACAATTAGTTACCTTTTTTCCATTTATCTTTACTTTGCCACTTTTTATTAAATGAACTATTTTCCTTCTTGATACTATACCAAGATCTGACAAAAATTTATCTAATCGCATCTTTATAAAAAACTAATAACTTATTTTAACATAACTATCTGCTACACAGATATTCATCTTTTTACAGCTTCTAAAAGAGTCAATTTTATATCAGTAAGGCTGTTTTGTCAAAAGTTCACGTAAAAGATAAACTAATTCTCTTCTTGCACTTCACTGAAAACGCTTCAATTTTAAACAAATTTAAAAAAATTTAAAGGTATTTTAAAAAACTCTTACATATCTTTGGATTTGGGGAGTGCAGAAAATTTGCAAAATTTTAAATGCTATAGAGTATATAGATTATTAAAAAAATGGCAATTACAAGAAGTGAGATTACTAAAAGCATATCAAGCAATATAGATGGCTTGTATGTATCCTCATCAATTTGTTTTTCAATACTTTTATATCTTATAAACGCAAGAAAACCCATTACTGCTCCAAGAGCAATAAGAAAAGCTCCAAAAAATGAAGAGTATCCATGATGAGGGGTTAGAGGAATTTCTTTACCAAGAAAAACTGAAAGTTGTCTTACAAAAAGAGCAAACCTTTCAACAACAAATCCAAATGCCATTATTCCTATACTTGTTCTTATCCATGAAAGAAATGTTCTTTCATTTGCAAGATGAACTCTTCTATTACGAACTTTTGGATGAATTTTTTCCTCTTCCATCTTTTGTACCCCCTTATATAAAATTCTTTTATAATTTGGAAATATACTTTTCTTTATAAGGGTGTCAAATCTTAAATAACTTTTTATCAAAAATTTCATTGTTAAGATGTTTCTATAAAAGTAAAAATGGGTAGTGTCTCATTAATTGTATAAAGACTTGAAAAGTAAGGAAGGGCATGGTTAAACTCAAGGAGGTTAAGAGGATTTAATGAGATTGTATTGGGGAGCTACCATGCCCTTCCCGGAGAAATTTTTACACAATAAAAGGGACACTATGACTTAATTTTGAGATTATATGCTTTAAGCATATCAAAGTAGGTGAGAAAAAATATATAAAAACGAAGTGACAAATACTAAAAAACAAAAAAGGACAGAAGGAGAGAAAGTGTTTCTCCCTCTGTCCCCACTTTTGCTAAAACAATTTAACAGGCTTACTGAGAGGTTGCGTTTTCTGATCCAGCCTTTTTACGAATTTGTTTTTGCTCCTTTTTTTGTTCTTTTTGCTGTTGTTTTAGTGCTTTATGTTTTATAATTCTCGTTTTATTTTGAGCTTCTTCTTTAACAACCTGTCCAAATTCCTGTTTTTCACTCTTAGCTTCAGTTTTTGCTTCTTCGCTAACTTCTTTACCTATCCCAGCACCTTGATAAGGTTTAGGACCAGCAGGCCCTCCTTGAGGACCCTTTGCATAAACTGCAGAAAATCCTAATAAAGAAATACCTGCTAAAAGTGCTACCAATCTTTTCATATCTACACCCCCCTGTTTGGTTTTTTATTTATTAATTTTTCTCAAAAAATATGCCCAATTTTTGAAGTATTAATCTCATCGAAAAGCTTAATTTTTCAATAAATTTTTAAGAATAAAAAAGAAAATTTTACAAAAAAATTGCATTTTTTGCACAACTACATGAACTATAAGTTTAAAGTTCATAGTGACCTTTTATTATGTATAAATTCCTTTAAAAAGGCTTCTCCATTTGAGGAAAAATTTCCCAATTAGGAAATAGAAAAGTAGGTTTTTTAATTTGTAAAAAATTACTTTAGAAAGGACATGGTAGTTTAAAGTTATCAAGCATTGGGAAAGCTATCATACCCATTTTATTTTTAAGTCTTTACACAATTAATGGGACACACCCCCAGTTTAAGAGTATATTTTCTCATCTTTAATTTTTACACCTTGAAAAATTTTATTTGTATGCTAAAAAATTTTGAATGTTTAAGTTTACCCACTCTACGGAAGCGCATTTATATTTTTTCAACCTCCTGCTCATTCATTATAAGTCTTCCATCTTTCTGACAATTTTTATTTTAAAAACTTTTAATCACTCCGAATATATTTACTTTTAATTTGAAAAAGGAGATTACCCATGTTAAAAAGGTTTAATTTAATTTTATTTTTAACTTTTTTTATGGTTTGTATCTTCTATTCTTACTCAACAGGCTCTCGCAACCTTAGGTCTGAAGGGTTAAACAACAAAGGAGTGTATGTAGTTAACGTAATAGAAGGTTCTCCTGCGGCTAAGGCAGGAGTCTTTCCTGGAGACATCATTCTGTTGATTAACGGTCTTCCCGTGTCATCTGAAAATATAGAAAGTCTTTTGTTAGATGCAGTTAACACAGGGAAGAACCCTGTAGTTTTGGTGATTTTAAGGCAGGGTAAAACTTTATCTCTTTCGGCTAATATACCTAAAGAAAATCCTACCTTAGGGGTTACGATTAAACCGCCTCAAGAAATGTTATCTGTAGCCTCTGGAGGTTCTTCAGGAGAAAGGTTGATAGACAAAGCAAATAGGAAGGTAGACATTCCTGATAAAACAAGCCTTTTGGCTAAAGTTTCTTCATTTAACGTTTTAGATGGGGTTTTCATAGATAAAAATACAGGAGAAATTACCTTTGTAGGACATTATGACGATAGGTATAAAACCGGTCCTCTCCCTTATATACAAATATTGGATGAGGCCCTTACTTATCCATACCCTTCTTTTTCTTTAGACCCTACGAAAAACACATACAAGGCATTGAACGAGATAAAGTCTATTTTTGACCGAGAGATGGAAAGGATAGCTAGAGATCATGCTTACGGAGCTAATTGGGTATCAAGTATACTAAAGGAAGTTTTGTATGCCTCTTCTCCCTTACCAGAAAAACAAATCCTTTTAACCAGACTTAAAGCTTACTCTATAACTCCAGAGGAATTTAAGGCTTATCTGGATTGGGATCCTAAGTCTAAAAATTGGAGGTTTGATAATAGGGCCCAAATTGAGCAGTATGTAGCCCTGCAAAACTTTTTTTATAAGCTTTTCGTAGCTGCTGGCTTTGAAGGAAAGTATGGGGCAGCTGTGGTGCAGATGTGGGGTTTTCGCAGGTTTGCTGAGGTTTATGGTACAGATCATGCAGGACATTGGTTTAGAGAAATTTACGAGACACTAGGAGTTATCGATGAGTTTGAAAAGATAAGAAGTGATTATAATTCTGGTAAGTTAAACGATAGGGAAGCTATTCGTCAACTTTTGTTTCTTTTTTACAAAAACTTTCTTAAAGGTATTGGGATAAAAGAAAGCACCATAGATGAGTTGATAAAAAGGGCTCCTGCAGAAAAAGTTTTTGACCAAGAGTTAAGCGAATTTACCAACCGAAAATTGGAAGAAATTCAAACAGAAGTGATACTTAATATTATCCTAAATAATCTTGTTTTAAGCGATTCCTTTCTCAAAAAACGTTTTAAGCTTCCTCTTATCGAAACTAAACCAACATATGTTAATCTATCTTCAGAGACTTATATAGCTAAAACCTTTTTTTATGCAGACTATACGCTGAAGTATCTAACTACTCTAAATCTTGAAACAGCAAATCTTAAAGATTTCTATCCCTTCATTGCTTACCTTAATAAAAGGGTTGATGAAAAAGGGAAGGGTGGAGAGTTCCAAGGGATGAAAAGCGGTTTTGACCGTTATTGGCTTTTCCCAGGAAAAGTAGAATTAAAAGTGAGTCCTGATAACTCAGCTTTTTATTTTATTAAGTCAGAGGTTAAAATCGGCAGTGAACCTTTAACTTCAGGTATGCCTTCTTGGTATAACGATATTTTAAGGGAATACGTAGAGATTTTAACCGGTAGATATGAAGAGTTTGCCCAAATTTTTCCCTCATTACATACGATGAGAGAAATCCAAAAGGTATTAGCCTTAGCCAGATGGATAAAAGCTAATAACCTTAAGGTAGTCCTTCCTGCTTACCAAAAAGTAGATTTAGAGGGGCTTTCTGGAGTTTCAGGTGCTACTGTTGCCACTTTTAGTTATTCAAAAATACGGGATAGTTTTTCCTTTTTTGTCGAGAACCACGGAGGAGGGGTTGATTATAGAGAAAAAAGTAATGCGTGGATACAGGGAAATTATATAGAAACCAAGGATGCCCTTCATCAATTGGCAGCGAGCTCAGCTTTAGCAGAAAAGGCCCTAAATTCAGCCCTTGCAGGTGACCTGGAATCTGCCAGAGACTTTGCTGAAAAAAGCGCCCAAGCCATGGTAGGACAGATTGACCTTTCAGCCCTGGGAGCAAAGATAGGTCCCTATGTTCATCCAAAATTAAGTAATCTCCCTATAGGTTCCCAAGGGGTTTTAAATAAAAAGGTTTTAGAGGTAGTTTCAGCTAATTTAGATGCCTACACCCGTTTAAAAAGAGAAGTTTATTCAGCAGAAAGTATTAAAAATACTGAGCCAGAAAAGTATGAACTAATCTTAGCTAAAGCCAAGGAAGAAGAGGCTAAGGTCAAAGCTTCTCTCCAGAAGCTTAACGAACTTTTAAGCTATTACCGACAGAACCCTTTAGACTATCTAACAGTAGGACAAAAAATAGCCGAGTTAACACCCAATCAAACCTTAGGGATAGACCAAACGGTTTTAAAACAAAAACCGAAACTTGCGACGTTAGATGAGAGGGCTGAAAGCCAAGGAAGAAGCGAAAAAGAAAGTCTTTTGCCTGACGAAAAAAAGCTTAGAGAGGAATTGTCTGATCTTAGACACAAACTTTACTTGGCAAAAACCAACTTAGACAAACTAACTAAAGGGATGTTAGAAAATACAAAAGAGTTTGAAAGCTGGAGGGAGGAGACCGAAAAAGCTATTTCGAGAAGTGAGGAACGGTTTAAAGAGATAATGTTAGACATATTCCAGGATAGTTTGTTTAAGCAGTTAAAGAAATACTTTTCAAAATCTTCAGATAGGGTAAAAGAACTTGAGCGGTTTAAACAGCTTTTAAACACCAAGGATTATACTGACTGGGCTTCTGTGGAACAACATACTTGGGAAGATATAGCCGAAGGTGTGGTTAAGGCGATAAACGCTATGCCAGGTATTAGTGATACGGCCCAAGACTTGGTGAAAGTTACTTCTCATTTAATTAACACTGGCTATGACGTAACAGTTGTGTTTATTCACTGGAGGAAGATGAAGGAGTTTGAGAAGAATTTAGATCTTTACTATAAGGCGGTGTCAGCCCAAAAAGAATACATAGAAAAGACGATGAAGCGTATAAAAGAGATAGAAGAGGAGTTACAAAAACTTAACCAAAAATCACAAGGGAGTCTGCTATGAAAAAATTATTAAAAAACTATGTAGTTAGTATGATGTTTTTGCTGAGTGTTTCAGGGATAGCTTATAGTGTAGATTCTGCCTACGATCAAGCTACTGGAACTTCGGGAGATAGTTGGAGAACAAAACAAGATTCTACATCACCTGGGAACTATGAAGATTTGGATAGCTCTTGGGAAAGAGCAAGAAAAGAAATAGGCCAAGGGTTTGATACAGGCCGGTCAGGAAATTTGAGAGGAGGAGGCGAACAATATATACCTACTCCTCAACCTAAAATTGATAAAAATCTATCAAAATAATGTGAAAAATTAATTTTACTAAAAATAAAACGAAATATGAAGATTCAATTATGAAAAAAATAGCTAATTTATTAATTCCTTTTATTTTTTTGTTTATAGTATCATTAGCTATAGCTTCAGAAAATTCAGAAAATTTCGATTTTTTAAATGAAAAAACTATAATGAATTTTTCTTACCGTTTAAAATATTCCGAAAAAGCAGTCACATTAAAAGATGGTAAATATGAATCTTCATTAATACCTGGTAATGAGAAAGATATTAAAAACTATCTTAAGGTAAAAATAGAAAAATATAATATTTTTACATTGAATGAATTAAATAGAAAAATCTCTTGTGCTATAGTTATACTTTCCGAAAATTTTGGTGGAAGTGGCATATTCTTTGAAATAACAGCTCTTGTGAATGAAAATGGCAAAATCATACAAACTAATTCAATTGAACTTGGAGATAGAGTTATAATAAAAGATTTAAGATTTCAGCCAGGATTTGTTACTTTTCGAGATAGGGAGAGAGACTCTATATATTTAATACTTCTTACCCACAAAGAAAATGACCCCTCTTGTTGCCCAACCAAACAAGAAATACTTTGCTTTACTTTAGTAAGAGACAAAAATAAAGAAATAAAATTATTAACCTGCGAAGAAGCTGAAGAAAAACATCCTTTACCAGTTGTAAAAAAGCCAGCTCTTTATCTTTATCCTACAAAGACTAGACAAATTGAAATTTATCTAAAGCCTAAGGGGTGGCTCACAAAAACAATTCCTTCTTATAATGGTATTTGGTTGGTTAGAGCCAATCCGAAAGGAATTATAGATAATAAGTATGAGTATTTATTTTATGAGGTAGCTTTAAATAGTCCTTTAGATTTACCAAAAGAAGGATGGGTAGTTAAAATAGAAGAACTAAACCAATGGTTTGATAAAACATTATCTAAATTAGGTTTAAAAGAAAAGGAAATTAAAGATTTTAAAGATTATTGGTTAAAAGAATTAAAAGGTTATCCATATTTTAAGATAAAAGTATTAAGACAAAAATTTTTGAATGATAACTTAGCTATTCGGATTAAGCCAAATCCAAATAAAATGATTAGAGTTGTTTTGGCTTTTGAGGGTATTAAACAAGAAGAAAAAATAACAGAGCCTATCATTAAAACTCCCAGAAGAAAAGGATTTACCGTGGTTGAGTGGGGAGGCATATTAATAAATGAAGGGAATAATTCAGATATTAAGCCATTTATTGAACTAAAAATAGATCCATCGAATATTTATTCACGTTTATTAACTTCTCAAAAGGTTTATTGTGCTAAAACTGAACCACTGACGATCCTTCTTGTTGATGGTCGTGTTTCAATGCTTTTAGAACTTGGTTCTTGTTTTATGGTTTAAAAGGATACGATGTTTGAACCTAAGAATAAAGAATTTGTTATTAATTTACTTAAAGGCAAAGCTTCGGCTACCGTTCTTTCAGAAAAATTTTATGTTGAAGATAAAATTCAAGATTTGAAGGAAGAGACTTCTGTTATTGAAGTTGAGAAACACTTACCTAAAGTAGGTGTTCGTATTTTTTTCCGTATACAAAATGGACCTCCAATTGAAGTGGAACGATGGACAATTAATTTGAGCACTTCAGATCAAAAACATAACTAAAAGAAGTTGAGTCATGAAAAAGCTATTATTAGTTAGTTTAACTTCTTTTTTCGTGATAGTTGTATCTTGTAATTTGAGTTTTGCTAATAGTTCATCATCCAATTCTTCATCTTCCAGTTCCAGTTCTTCTTATAGCACTACAGCATCTGAGAAGAACAAATATAAAAATGTTATTCAGAAAATTGAAAATAAAATAAAAGAATTAGAAAAGCCACATTTTAATATCAAAAAAATGGAGCCATAGGTATTAGAGGATAGTAGTAGAGAATAATTAACATTTTGAAAATATGTTGTATCTAATTCTATAATTAGGAGGTAAATTATGAAAAAAACAGTCCTTATTAGTCTTGGTATTGGTTTATTATCTTTGTTTAATGTTAGTAAAACTCTAAGCGAAACAAATGTTGATTCTAAAAAAGTTACTAGAGTTAGTATAGTTCTTGAGCATAAAAGAGAAGTTCAGCCTGATATTCTAAGCCTTAGGGTTAATATGAAGATTAAGACTGATAAAGAAATAGATGCGATTAATATTCTTGGAGATGTGGATAAAAGGATTAGAAAACTGGGATTGAATTATAAAGGTGGTAATTACAGGATAGAACAAAATTGTTGGTGGACAAGGAAAGGACAAGTATGTGAGGGGGTTAACGGTTATATCTCCTATAACTTTGAGCTAAAAGATTATAAAGACCAGAACGAGCTTTATGAGACTTTAAATAAAATAACAGAAACCTATACCAGCTTAACTTTTGAAGTTTCGGAACCTGTATGGATTGCTTCTCAGAAATTAACAGATAAGGTGCAGAATGAAATCAAATTAGAATTAATCGAAAAGGCTCAAGACTTTAGAGAAGCCTTAACTGAGAAGTTAGGTAAAACTTGTCGTATTACTTCTATTAGTTTCTCTACAGAGCGTTATATTCCTATTATTTTTCGGACTACGATGTTAAAAAGCACTCAAGCTTCTGATATTGAAGCTCCTGAACCTAAGAGGGATGAAAAAACGATAGAAGTATCAGCAAACGTAGATTATTTATGTGAATAGCTTTAAAAAGTTTTTGTTAGGATGGGGAAATTCCCATGTTTATAGAGGGAAAAATTTAATTTAGTCAAAGGTTGTTGCGATCGCTCAACCAAAATAAGCAAGTTTATGTTTAGTTTACAAAAGGGAGTATTTTGGTTTTATACCTGATTATTATGTATATTATTTATTTAGCAAATATAGAAGAATAGAAAGCTTTTGAACATAGTGTCCCTTTTATTGTGTAAAAATTTCTCCGGGAAGGGCATGGTAGTTCCTCAATTCAATCTCGTTAAACCCCCTTAACCTCTTTGAGTTTAACCTCTCATTCAGCTCTTTCAAGATCAAATATAATAATCTTTCAGCTGATCCTTCATCCGGAAATACCTCAATTACCTTTATCCTCCTTTTTATCTCCTTTACTAATCTTTCAAGCTGATTAGTCGTATAAATAAACTGTCTTATCTCTTTCGGATATCTCAAAAAGGTTAATAATGCATACGCTTTATCCTCCCATTTTTTTCATTACCTTAGGAGGGGGTAAGATTAAAATTGTGTCTTATAATATACAAAATACTAATAGGAGGTGTAAGGAAAAAACTTGCTATTCATCACTTTCTTGAAGAATTTCTTAACGCTTTAATGGAATCTGAAAGAGCAATATTTCGGTTCTTTTAAACTTAACCTTCAGGTTCCAAGAGATAGAAAAAGTAAGTTTCGCCCTCATATCTTACCTGATCCTTATAAAAGAACCGATAAAAATTATATAGACCTTATTATGAGCCTTGTAGTAAATGGCTATTCAGAAAGCCAGCTTT
>Ga0209225_1000664_pt1 | contig 37844 bp, 40 predicted proteins | sample WasSprMetagenome_FD_184732 | JGI IMG/M metagenome (GOLD analysis project Ga0209225, IMG submission 184732) | Sulfidic aquatic microbial communities from Washburn Spring, Yellowstone National Park, USA - WS (SPAdes) (version 3) | ecosystem: Environmental > Aquatic > Thermal springs > Hot (42-90C)... | reverse complement strand
CTTGAGTTCTTCACCCACCTTCTGGTCCCTCTGGGAGGGGATTATTGCAATTGCCACATAACCCAGTGCAAGTCTCTCTTCCACCATAATCCCAGTATATGAGCCCACCGCATACCCACCCGCAAAAGCTAGGAAATTCATTACAGTGCCCCGTCCCAGCGGTTGGGCAAAAAAGCCCTGCAAAACCACGCAGAAAACTATTAGCCAAACTATGGTTTCAGTGAAACTCAATAGGGCCGCCTTTCCCCTGTTCCCCCTCACAACCAAAATGTCTCTAACCGTGCCGATTGTATTCTGAACGATTCTGGTTATGAAAACGAGCAGCGCAACAGTCCACGATTCCATCCCGTTATTTTGATTATGCCATTTATTTATGGGGAGATATCGGGAGCTTGGGGTAGATGTTAGAAAGAGGGGGATAGAGTCCTTTAAAAAACTCATCGAAGGTGAGCTCCCTCATGCTTTCTGTCCAGTGACAAAAGTGGGGAACAAAGCACTTGTCCTCCACACCGACGGTGTAGGAAGCAAGCCCGTGCAAGCCTACCTTCAGTGGAGGGAGACCTCGGAGGACAAATGGTTTGACCTAAGCCAAGACCTACTGGCTATGAACTTGGATGATGCGGTCTGTGTGGGGTGCAGAGACTTTTTGTTTGTGGACTATGTGGCTCTCAACCCCACGGTGGTGCCAAAGCAGAGATTGTTAGCGAGGCTGGCGGAGGGATTTGAGAGAATGAGAGAATGGCTCAGCAGGTTGGGGACTTCCTTCCTCCTACTTGGAGGTGAAACAGCAGACCTACCTGACCAACTAAAAACCTTTGATCTTTCTGGGACAGTCTTGGGTATCGGAGATCCAACAACCATTGTTACCGGGGAGGTGAAGGTGGGAGATGTAATAATAGGGCTAAGGAGCGGGGGGAGATGCAGAGGTGAAAAAGGAGAGAACAGTGGTATCATGTGTAATGGAATCACCTTGGCTAGGCACTGTCTCCTCAAGTCAGACTATGCTAAAAAGTATCCTGAGATTGCCGACGGAAAGTACTGGGGAAAGTTCGGCACGGATCAGTACCTTGAAGAACTTGGTATGACAGTAGGGGAGGCCATTCTTTCGCCCACTAGGGTTTATACTCCTCTCATCCTTCACCTGCTTCAGAAGTTTGGGGGAGAGATTTCGGGTCTGGTACACAATACAGGTGGAGGGCTGACGAAGTGTCTCAGAATAGGAAGAAACATTACCTTCGTTAAGGACAAGCTTCCAGATCCAGATCCGATTTTTCTTTTAATCCAGCGTGAGGGAAAGGTGAGCTGGAAAGAGATGCACCAAGTCTTCAATATGGGGGTAGGATTCGAGATATATGCACGAGAAGACGTGGCCGAGGATATAGTTTCTGAGTGCCAGAAATTCGGAGTAGATGCCTTGATTATTGGTAAGTGTGAGCAGGGTGAGGGGAAGAACAGAGTGGTGCTCAAGACAAAGTTTGGAAAATTTCATTATCAATGAGGTTCCGAGCGAGAATTGAGGTGAGGTTGAAGGAAGGCTATCTCGATCCTGAAGGTATGACGGTGAAGAGGGCTCTAAGGGATTTGGGTTATCGTATAAACGAAGCAAGGACGGCCAAAGTGTACGAGATTTTACTTGAGGCCGAGAGTCTCGAGGAGGCCAGGAAGCAGGTTAGAGAGATGTGCAAAAGGCTTCTTTCCAACCCCGTGAAGGATGACTACTGGTTTGAGGTTGAGGAGGTTAAAAGTCAGGTAAAGGGGTAGAAAATGGAGGAGAGGGGCATTGAACCGCTTGCTCTGAAACTTCTTGCTGGCTTAATCCTCTTGGCAGCGGGACTTGGAATAGGGCTAACGATGTACAAGAGGGCGGGAAAGGTTGTTGAGAGGTTGAGCGTTCGCCTGTCTGTGGAGCCAGATTCTTGGACTCTTCCAAAACCCGACAATGAGAACTTCACAACGGTCCAAATAACGGTAGAACCCCTCCTTGATTTTCACGGTGAGGTTACCCTTTCGGCGGACGGTCAGCCATCAGGAGTATATGTTTCATTTTCTCCGTCTTCTGGAACTCCCATTTTTTACTCAAGCCTTGTGATAAAGGTCACGAACAAGGTCAATCCCGGTGTTTATACCCTTACGATAAGGGCTAGAGGAAACGGAGCCGAGGCCGCTCACTCCTTTAGACTCGAAATCATCTAATGGCGGCCCTTAGGATGGTGGCTGCGTGTGTTTTAGCGACAGCGGTAACGTCACTCGGTGTCGCTGGGTTGCGGATTTTCGGGGAGATGAGAAAGAAGACCATCACAGAAAAAGCAGCCAGCTCCATTCTAGAAGCAGCCCGTCTATGCCTAGCCACTTCCGCAGATCAGGTTCTAGAAATAGAGCTCTTTCAACCGGTCGAACTGGTGGAGAATAAAGTGATGATTGGTGGTTCAATTTATGGCGAGTTCGAGGGAAGATTTTGCCAACATGTGAGAATAAACCCGGGTAAACACCTGCTTAGATTGAGGTCCACCGACAACGGGATAAGGGTGGAAGCTTGAAAGAGTTCCTATTAGGTCTTTTTGTTTTTCTTTCTCTAGTTTCCTTTTTGGTTCTGGTAGCAGCTGCTTATCGGACATACCGCAAAAGCCTAGAGTACGCAAAGATGACCGATATTGCCTGTACCTTGGCGACACAGTTCTGCTTTGGAAGGACACCAGCCGTACTCACTTTAGAAAACCAACCGTTGGAGGGAGTTTACAGCTTTGGTCGGGAGAACTTCCGCTTTCAAGCAAAGATAACCATGTTTGACGGCACCGAAATTGGTCCAGGTATTATGCACAAAGGTGTAGAGGTGGAAGTGCCGGCGCTGGTAGAGGAGGTCCCGGCGAAGTTAAAGGTGGTGGTGTGGAAAGAGGACTAGCAGACATTCTGACGCTTGGGTTTGTTTTTATCACACTTGTTTGTAGCGCGACTTTGCTTCTCCTCTGGGTAGATTTTCCCCTTCGCTCCGCTAGAGAAAGACAAAAGCAACTCCAATGTGAATTGCTTTACTTTGCGCTCCTGAATTGGAGGTCAAAGAACTCTAACACAACATTTCCTCAACACGTGCTAGAAAACCTTCTCGGTCTACGCGAGGGAGGGTGGGAAAATTTCGCTGAAATCCTTCGATTCTGGATTTCAGGGGAAAAGTGGGTAAGAGTTGAGGTTTCGGTCGAGAATAGAAGCTGGGTGGTGACCTTGGGCAATCGGGTGGATAGATTTTACCGTTCCCAAGGCATGCTTTCTCTTCTTCCAGCAGGGACAGGGGGGAGCATGATCAGGGCTAGAATGGAGGTGAACCTTGGATAGGGGCTCCGCACCAATTTTGGCGGTTTTTCTTTTAGGCACGATAGTGGTAATTTTCACGGTCTCCAGTATGTTAAAATCGGGTTATGAAAGACAGGTGAAAGAGCTCGTTTTGAAACAGGCGGGCCTTGTTGCTCTAGGCACCCTGAAATCAGTCGAGGTGGAGGTCAATCAGTACCTGCGCTCGGCGGCATGCTCAGCAATGTTCGAGGTCGGGGAGGTGGGTGGGGACGAGAATGAGGTACTACAAAAAGTGATGGAGGCGGCGAGGGAGCTGGAGAACGCGTGGTCCTTTCCAAGTGTCTCTCTCAGCCTTCCTATAGAAAATCTAGGTGAATTCCTATCTTGGACGCCCGATGGGAGTCTCGAAATTTCAGGTCTTTTGCCAGCCTCGGTCAAACACGTGATGGGACCGGAAGCATGGGGAATTAAGTTAGAGGTGACGGGAATTCCACGCTTTAGGCGCATGCGCCAGCTCTCTTATCTCGTTATCCCACAAGAGAACTTTCTCGATTTTCTGTGTCAACTTAATGAGAACTTCAGAGAAGAGGGCTTCTTTTTCGAGGCGACCAGTCAGGGGATTGTTATCAAGGATCTCTGGGCTGAAAGGGTACTTGTGAGTTACCTAACATAAGGTATATAAGCCAGAAAACTTACAGTTAAGTGGCAGTAAGATGACAGAAAAGAAGCCACTCGAAACGAGAAAGGCGGAGGTGAGAGTGTTCCTAGAAGGTCCTTTTCTAATGGTTCTTGACGATTTGATAGGGGTTTTGGGAAACACTAGAAGTGAAGTAGTAGGGGCCATCGTTAAACAATGGGTACTTGAGCATCCCGAGAAGGTTAGGTATCAAGACCTCCTTAGTCTGAAGGAGGCGGCTGTCAAAAGAGGTTATTTACCGGGCTAACGCTACACCCCTGCTAGCCGGGTGAGGGGGTCTCCCCCCTCACCTTATCCTTGTGTTGGGCTTTACTCTCTTATCCGGTATCAGAAGTGAGACCTCTTCGTCCGTCTCCCCCGCTGCTAGAATCATGCCTTGAGACAAAATGCCCATTATCTTCCTCGGTTTGAGATTGGTCAACAGTACCACTTGCTTGCCGAGCAACTCTTCGGGATTGTACTTTTTTCCTATGCCTGCAACCACAGTCCTTCTTTCTCCGTCTAACTTCACCACCAACTTGAGGAGTTTGTCTGATCCCTTTATTCTTTCCGCACTTTCTATCTCAGCTACTCTAAGATCTAGCTTCGCGAAATCCTCTAGGGAAACTTCTTGCTCCTGTCCTGGTGGTTTTGACGATATCTTCTGGAAAAGCGGCTCGGGAGGTCTTATTTCGTGTCCAGGTTTCAAATCAAGACTCTTAGCCTGTTCCCAACTCTCGATTTTGAATCCACACATTTCGGCAAGCTTGGTGCAAGAGGAGGGGAGAAAAGGATAAAGAATCACGCAGAGGGTTTTGAGCAAGTTTATGCTTGTGAGTAAACAGTTTCCAGTTTCTGGACCACCCTTCCAAGGTTGCTTTGATTGGAAGTACTCGTTTCCTAGAGAAACGAGGGAAAAGGCCTTCTCAAGTGCTCTAGTGAGTTCAAGTTCGTCCATTAATCTTTCTATCTCCTCAACGCTCTCGAGGATTTTCCTCTTAATTTCCTCCTCCACTTTCCCGTCTGGTACCTTTCCCCCAAACCTTGAATTTATAAAACTCAAAACTCGGTGTACAAAATTACCTAAACCGTCCGCTAGTTCAGTGTTTAATCTTTGAATTAACGCCTCCTCTGTGAATTCTCCATCAGAGCCGAAGGGTATGTGCCGTATTAGAAAGTATCTCACAGCATCTGCCGAGTATTTCCTGACTAATTCGACGGGGTCCACTTTGGTGCCCCTGCTCTTTGAGAGTTTCTCGCCTCCAATGGTCACGAAACCGTGCACGAAGATTTGCTTGGGTAGAGGTAGCCCAGCAGACAGCAACATGGCAGTCCAAATAACACAATGATGCCAACTGATGTCCTTCCCAATGAGATGCAAATCAGCCGGCCACCATTCCCCGGAGGAGGCAGTGGTGAGGTAATTGGTGAGGGCATCGACCCACACATACATGATGTGTTTTTCGTCGATGGGCAGTTTTATCCCCCAGTCGAAGGTGCTTCTAGAAACGCACAAATCCCGGAGAGGTTGCTCCAAGCGTTTTAGAACCTCACGTGCACGTTCGGGAGGTCGGATAAACTCAGGGTGTGTTCGTATGTGCTCTAGGATTTTCTCCCTATATTTTCCCATTCTGAAGAAGTAACATTCTTCACTCATCCATTCGGCTGGTTTTAGGTGGACGGGGCACTTTCCTTCCACGAGTTCAGTTTCATTATAGTATGTTTCACACTCAGCACAGTAGTATCCCTCGTACCTCCCCTTGTAGATGTCACCCGCCTCCCACAGCTTTTTGAAGATTTCCCTCGCCATTTGTTCATGCCTTGGTTCGGTGGTTCTGATAAAGTCGTCGTAGGAGATGTTTAGCAGGTCACACATTTCTCTGAACTTGGCAGCCATCTCGTCCACGAATTCCTTTGGTTTTTTTCCAGCTGCCTCTGCATACCGCTGAATTTTTAGTCCATGCTCGTCCGTACCTGTGGAGAAGTGTACCTTGAAACCTCTAAGGCGCTTATATCTGGCGATGACATCGGCGCAAACTTTCTCGTAGGCGTGTCCTAGGTGTGGCTCGCTGGAGGGATAGTCTATCGCCGTGGTGATAAAGAACTTCACATTATTCTCTTGACGGTAATTTTAGGTAGTAGACTCCGTGGTAATTTCCTCTGGTTTTCTCTTCTTGGCGAGAATCAGAGTTGCTATCACGATTGCCCCTGCCACAGGAGGCAACAGCAAAAATGGGAAGCCCTCCCTTCGAATCAAGTACACCCTTCTCGAACTTATGTTTTCCCCAGTTTGACGCAGAACACTTAGGGTGTAGATACCGGGGGGGACGTTTTTCACGGGCAAGGATGCTGAAATCACTTGGATGCCTCTTGGTGGAACAGAAATCGATACGGAATTCTCAATTCCGTCTAGCCTTAAGTGTAAGGATTCTTCCCAAGTCTCCGCCTTTGGGTTACGAATCATTAGGCTCAGGCTCACTCGATTATTGTGCACGATTAAGTTCTCAGAGAGGATCTCCACGGTTCTTTCGGGAAAGAAAGCTCTAAATCGATAGGTAGCAGAGCCCAAATTACCTGCGCTGTCTTTGGCTGAAATTTTAAGAAAATGCCAGCCCTCTCCCAACCTCTCAGCGTGGGCTAAGACAAAGCACCCGTTTTCCCAACGATAGGACAGAACAGTGTTATCGAGCTGGAGGACGATGGAGCCTGTGTCTATTCCAGACTCGTCGACTACTCTTATCTTGATTTGAAGCTCATCACCAACCAGTAGCTCAGAGGAAGGTTCTTCAAAAATAAAAACCGGCGGATAAGAGTCTACCTGGGCGTGAAGAGTGGGAAGAAGGAAGAGGAGTATAAGCATCGTACAGAGGAGTTTAAGCCCTTCCAAAATCAGTGGTTAGCTTTTGGATGGTTTTTGCCAGTTCTGGTGAAAGATGTTGCGGTAGGGCTCTCCACTCCCAATTTCCTTTGGGAGTTCCCGGGCGATTGATTCTTGCCTCGTTCCCTAGACCGATTACATCTTGAAGCGGAAAGATGCAAAGTCTGGCTTCGGAGGCTAGTAGAAGCTTAAGGCATTCTAAGTGAACCTCGCCAGCGTTCATTTCGCGACCCACATACTTGAAGAAATTGTTTCGTTGTTTAGGCGTGGCACTCTCAAACCACCCTTTTATAGTGGGAGAATCGTGAGTGGAGGTGTAAGCTACGCAGTTTTCCGGATACTCGTGAGGTGCATGTCTTCCCGAAATTTGATTCTGTGAAAGGGCAAAAAGCAGAACCCTAACGGTGGGTATACCTAGAGCTTCAATGATTCCAATTTCTTCAGGGATAAGTGCCCCCAAATCCTCAGCAAATAGAGGAGCAGACCCAAACCTTTTCTCGAGTTCCAAGAAGAAATCAGCGCCAGCGGCTATTACCCATCTTCCTTTTTCAAGTCTCTCTCCGACAGGGACTTCCCAGTATCTGATGAAGCCACGGAAGTGGTCCAACCTCACCCAGTCAAAAAGCTTGAAAGAATATTCGATTCTTCTCATCCACCACTCGAAACGTTGTTTTCTGTGCTCCTCCCAGTTATAGACGGGTGTACCCCAGAATTGGCCTACTTGACTGAAGAAGTCTGGAGGGACGCCGGAAAAATAAAGAGGATTTCCCAGTTTATCAAGCTTAAACAGTTCTGGGTGCAGCCAAACTTCTGTGGCGTGATGCGGAAAATAGATAGGGAGATCACCCACTATCTTGATTTCTCGCGAGCTGCAGATTTCTTGAAGTTCTGACCATTGCTTGAAGAAGAGATACTGTAAAAACTTCTCGAATTCCACTTCCTGACCCCATTTCTCCCTAGTCTTCCTTCTTGCATCTTCCCCGGCCTTGAGGGGCCATGTGTTCCAAGCGACGCCCCATACACGGCTGAGAACCGAAAAGGTTGCAAAGTCTTCTAACCACCATACGTTTCTTGCGCAAAATTCCTCGTATTCTTGGCTTGGTCTAAAGTTTTTGAAGGCCTTTCGGTAAATTTCCTCTTTGTAAGCGCGAACCCTGTTGTAGTCTATTCTTCCTTCACCGAGGGGGGTTGGAGGATGTTCGAGTAGATGTTCTTCGACCAAGAGTTCAGGGCTTATCAGTAAGGTGTTTCCGGCGAAGGCTGAAATCGGCAGGTACGGGTTAGCACCAGCAGTCTGGAAAATTGGCAATATCTGCCAGAATTTTTGTTCGGCCTCCCAGAGGAAGTCCACGAACCTGTGAGCTGAAGGGCCCAAATCTCCAATTCCGTAAGGTGAAGGAAGAGAAAAGATGGGAAGAAGGATTCCACTCGAAGGAGGTTGGGTCAGGAGTTTGGATTTCATTTCAATCTTGAGCCCACGAGAACGAAGTGAGCGAGCAGAGCCTCTAGTTGGATTCTCTCGTTACCCCCCTCGGTAAGTCTGAAGTCGGTTTCCCCCAGTTTTTCTATAAGGTTTACCTTAACTGTTTCAGGAAGTTGCAAGTTTAGGATTTCTCGATGCAGTTGATTGAGTATTTCCTCGCCAGCTAAGCCTTTCTCTATCAGTAGATGGTAGAGCTCTTTTCGTGCCTCCTCAAATTTCCCAGAAAGTGCAAGATTAACCATTTCTCTCACCTCCTCTGGTCTGGCCCTGGAGGTTACCTCGTAGATAGACTCTTCGGTGATTTTGTTAGAAATGGAAGCGGCAGCTTGGAGAATGTTGATGGCTCTTCTCATGTCTCCCTCGCTTACATAGATGATGGCATTCAGAGCCTCCGGCTGGAGAACAAGTTTTTCTGCTTTGGCTATTCTTTGAAGCATTTTCTTTATGTCCTCGTCTGTCAGTCTGCTGAATCTGAAGACTGCGCATCTAGATTGAATGGGCTCAATAATCCTGCTTAGGTAGTTGCAATCTAAGATGAACCTGCAAGTTGGGGCATACATTTCCATCATCCTTCGGAGCGCCTGCTGAGCATCGTTGGTAAGAGCATCGGCCTCGTCTAGGAGTAAAAGTTTGTATGGTGCACCACCAACTGGTTTCGAGCGAGCGTATTCCTTAACCTTCGTCCTTATGGTTTCTATCTTTCTCTCGTCACTTGCGTTGAGTTCGAGAAGGTTGTCTCTCCACGAATCTCCATAAAGTTCTCTTGCAAGACAAAGGGCAGCAGTAGTTTTTCCCACTCCTGGGGGACCTGCGAAGATCATGTTAGGTAGGGATTTTTTCTCTAGAAAACCTTTGAGTCTTTTAACCACCTCTTCTTGTCCAACCATCTCGTCCAAGGTTTTAGGCCGGTAGACTTCCACCCACAGGTCTAGCATCTATAAAATCCGTTAGTGGTAAAAATCAGAAATCGTTCCGGGCTTGCCGGGAGAGAGGGATTGATTTATTCATTCCTCAAAATTTCAAACAATGAAGATACAACCTGCGGGACTCTACAAAATACCCGAAAGCGAGAAGGAGATCCAACAGTGGTGGGAGGAGGCGGGTATCTACCAGAAGGTTAAGAGCAAGAAAGGTAAGTCCTGGTACTTTTTGGATGGTCCTCCCTATGCAAGCGGATCCATTCATTTAGGAACGGCATGGAACAAGATAATCAAGGATGCGATTCTGAGGTACAAGACCATGAGAGGTTACAACGTGAGGAGACAACCAGGGTGGGATTGTCACGGTTTGCCCATTGAGGTGAAGGTGGAAGAGCTCTTGGGGATTAAATCCAAAAAGGAAATCGAGGAGAGAATAGGGATTGAGAGGTTTGTGGAGGAGTGCAAGAATTGGGCATTAAAGCACGTTGCCACCATGACAGAGGAATTCAAGAGGCTTGGGGTATGGATGGATTGGGATGCACCGTACATGACGTTGACGGATGATTACATGGAATGCGCTTGGTGGACGCTCAAGAGAGCTCATGAAAAAGGCCTTTTAGAGAAATCCTTAAAGGTGATTCATTGGTGTCCTAGGTGCGAAACCGCCCTCGCAGAACACGAAGTTCGGGGGGAGTATGAGGATAGGATGGACCCCTCGGTATACGTGAGGTTCAAGATAAGGGGAGAAGACCACAGATACCTCCTCGTCTGGACAACTACACCTTGGACCCTTCCTGCTGATTTGGCAGTCTGCGTTCATCCAGATTTCATGTATGTGGAGGTTCAGGTTGGAGAAGATCGATACATTTTGGCCGAAGGTCTGCTGGAGAGGGTTGCCTTGGAGCTCGGTTGGAAGGACTATAGAATTCTCGAAAGGAGGAGGGGAAGTCAATTAGAAGGTGTAGAGTACGAGCATCCGTTACTCGAGGAGGTTCCGAAGCAGAGGGAGTTCAAACACCGTGTCATCCTTGGCGAACATGTGACACTAGAGGAAGGAACTGGTTGTGTTCACACAGCTCCTGGACATGGAGAGGAGGACTTTGTGGTAGGGCAGAGGTATGGACTTCCAGCCTTTTGTCCGGTTGATGCTACCGGGAGATTCACCGCAGAGGCGGGAAAGTATGCGGGCATTTACGTGAAGGATGCCGACAAAATCATTATTTCTGACCTGAAGGCCAAAGGTCTTCTCGTGAAAGAGGGGACTATTATTCACTCTTATCCACACTGCTGGAGATGTCACACACCGTTGCTTTTTAGAGCCACTGAACAATGGTTCCTCCGCACCTCCAAGATAAAGGAGCTTCTTCTAGAGAAAAACTCGAAGGTCGAGTGGTTTCCCGCTTGGGTGAGGGAGAGGTATATTAATGGGGTGGAGTCTGTAGGGGACTGGTGTCTCTCTAGACAGAGATATTGGGGAATTCCGATGCCCATCTGGGTCTGCCAGCGGTGCGGAAATGAGATTTTGATAGGTAGTCGCAAGGAGCTTGAGGAGAAAGGTGGGAGACCGAGAAATCTGCATCGGCCGGCAGTAGATGAAGTCGTATTGAGGTGCGAGAAGTGTGGAGGGGAAATGAGGAGGATACCAGATGTCTTGGATGTTTGGTTCGATTCAAGTATTGCTGCTTGGGCTTCACTTGGATATCCTGCTCGAACTTCCGAACTCTCACCTTGGCCGTCTGATTTCATCACGGAGGGTGAGGATCAAGTAACCAAGTGGTTCTACGCCCAGCAGGTATCGTCGGTGGTCGCTTTCGGTGATGTTCCCTATCGGCAGGTTCTTATGCATGGGTTTGCGCTGGACGAGAAGGGGAGAAAGATGTCAAAGTCGTTGGGAAACGTTGTTGAGCCGATGGAGGTAGTAGAGAAATACGGTGCCGATGCTCTGAGGTTTTATGTTCTGTCTAATCCTCCGTGGGAAGACCTCAAGTTCAGTGTTAAAGGACTAACGGAAGTTCAGAGATTGTTAATCACTCTTTGGAATGTTCATGTTTTTGCGACCACTTACATGTCTCTTGATTCGTTCGATCCAGAAGAACTCGAACCAGGTGTCCTGCAACATCTCAAAGTAGAAGATAGATGGATACTTTCTAGGGTCAATACCTTAGTAGCAACCGTCACTTCTGCGCTTGAGAGATATGATATCCATGTGGCGGTTAGGGCACTTGCTAGCTTTATACAAGAGGACTTGAGCAGATGGTACGTTAGACTTATCAGGAGGAGAACTTGGATAGAGAAAGAAGATCCGAGCAAAACGGCAGCGTATTTCACTCTACATAGGGTTCTCGTCGTTCTGACGAAGCTACTGGCTCCCTTTGTTCCGCATATTTCCGAGAGAATTTATCGAGAGCTTGGGGGAGGGGAGAGCGTTCATCTTTCCGATTGGCCCAAACCGGACGAGGAGTTCATCAATGGAGCACTGGAAGAGGCAATGGAGATGGTAAGAAAATTGGTAGAGGCCGGGAGTGCGGCGAGGCAGGCAGCATCCATCAAGCTTAGATGGCCTGTGAAAACGGTTCTGGTGGAGACCTCACCCGAGGTACGCGAGAAAATTGCACCCCTTCAGGAGATCTTGTCTTTTGCCCTAAACTGCAGGGAGTTGGTTCTGTGCGGTCCGGGAGAGAAGACTCCTCCTAGGCAAGCAGCGGTTGGTGAATCGATTTATGGTAAAGTAATTGTGGATACCGAGCTTACCGAAGAACTTAGAGCGGAGGCCTTGGCGAGGGAAATAGTGAGGAGATTTCAGGTCATGAGAAAAGAAATGTCACTAGAAATGGAAGAAAGGGTGGACGCAGAAGTTTGTATGAAAACAGAAAGTTTGGAGTTGATTAAGCGGATGGTCGATTATATCAAGCGTGAAGTGAGAATTAGAAATCTGCATCTCTCTTCAACACCTCAGTTCGCAGGATTCAGAAAAGAATTCGATCTTGACGGAGAGGTGTGTGTATTAACCCTTCGGAAAATCTAATTCTAACTAAAATGGAGGAAGGCGTATCGGTAGTAGTCTTTGCCGTCATGATGGTGATGGTCATCTTCCTAGTTTTTTCGGCTTGGTATGCAGGCTTTGCTCAGAGTTCTATAAAAAAGGCGGAAATAGAACATATGCGAAAGGTTGAGGAACAATTTAGATATTTACAATCACTCGTTTCAGGATTAAGGGAAAATGGGCATTCCGGTACAGCAGAGTTTCAATTTTCCCCACTTCCCCCCGTTGGAGTTCTATATACTGGAAGAGCTAGCGCCTTCTGGGCGGAAAAAGAGTTTGAAAACTTTCCAGGTTTAATTGGCTTAGAGATCGGAAGCCTGATATGTCCAAGGGTCACCTATATCTACGAAGGTGGTGCAGTTTTGGTCAAACAGGGGGCCAATGTTTACATGAAATACGAACCGCAGGCGTTGTTCTTTGAAAACGGGAGGTTGATTTATCAAGAGGTGAGATTGGAGGACAATTTAAGCAAGGTGGTGGGTTCTGGAAGAATTGCCCTCGTTTTTTTTGTGGAGAATCTAATTGAGGAAAATTTGGTGGATAAAATATACATCTGGTCTCGTTATCCCTCCGCTTGGAAAAAATACCTGTATAAAATTAGGGACAGCATGTTTCCAAATGCTTCGCTCGAGCCATTGGACAACGGCTGGGTTCTCTCGCTGGGGGCTGATAGTACCTATGTGCGCAGGATTCTTTGCCTCTCTTTCTTAGCATGCTAGGAAATCGAGGAATTTCAGTTGTAGTTGAGGCAAGTTTGGTGCTGGCAGTTTTAATTCCGATTCTCCTCTTCCTCTCACTTAGCTATACTAGACATGCGCTCTATGTGGTGGAAGCACAACACGTGGAGAAGGTGAAAACAGCATTCTTCAGGCTAAAGTCGGTCATCGAGGAATCGCGTCATGGAGAGAAGGTAGTGATAACGACTCCGTTGGGTAGGGATCCCATCCCAAATGTTGTACCTTTTCTTCCTCTGCTCGTTGGTGGCACTTCTCCCGGGGCTGGTGTATTATCATTTGACAACTCGGCAGGGGGGAGGGTGATTTTCTATTCGCAAAACTCTGAGTATCCAGATTTCCAGCTAGTTTTCGAAAACGGGGCAGTCATCTTCTCGCAGGAGGGAGGAGGGGAAACTATGCTTTTCCCACCAGTGTTGGTGGTGAGGAGGGGTGAAAATATCGAGGTTCATCACCACACTTTTCAACTACTAGGAGAGAACTTTCAGCTTTCAGGTGGAGGAGAAATAAGTCTCGAGTTATTAGTGGAGAACATTTTTGAGGAGCGGGAGAACAGAGAAACTTTGGAGCTTTTCTTTCCACGTGGGCAGAACGAGGATGCTTGGTGGGAGTTCTTAGTTGTCGAGAATTCTTGGCTCGCCCAAAAAGATTATTTCGCACAGTTGAATCGAGACGTCGATGGTTTTCGGTTGGTCATATACGGGCCAATGTGCTACATTCACCGCCAATATGTCATCAAGGTCGGGAGGAGTCACCCATGAGAGGGGTCTCCACGCTGGTCGGGGTAGTGCTGCTACTGGTGGTCGCCCTGATAGCCCTGTCGGTTTCGGTGGCAGCTCTGAGGGGGGCAATAATTTGGCCAAAAACTGTTCCGAGAACTTATCTTTGTCTTGCGGATTTTCATGTTGAGAACGGCTATACTAAGTTGACGGTTTGGCATCAGGGTGGAGAGGTTCTGAAGACCTCGGATGTTTCAGTAATTATCGAGGGAACGCTCGAGGAAGGGGGAAAGATAAGGGTGGAAGATGCCCTTTCAGCTTGGTGTTCCGAAAATGTGTTGAGAGTTGGCAAGTATGTCCTGACGATACCCTACGTTTTTCAACAGTTGGAAAGGTTAACAATCATACATAGGCCCACGAACACGACTATTTTTTACATGTCTTCGCCCGTCATAATCGGGTGAGTAAGTACTTTTAGCAGTTTTAGAGAGAATTAGATGTCGATTTGGCAAGGAAGATCACTAAGGAAACCGACGGGTGGTAGGCGCAGGATGAGCAAGGGAAAGAGGAGAAGGGAGATGGGGGAAGATTTTGTCCCCATCAAAATCGGTCCGACCAAGAAAAGAGTGAAGAGGTGCATGGGTGGCAGGAGAAAGCAATGTCTCCTATCGGTGGAGTTCGCCAACGTTTCGGATTCAAGTGGGAAGACGAGGAGAGTTCGAATTCTTTCCGTTTTGGAGAACCCCGCAAACAGGGATTTTGTTAGGACGGGAACTATCACTAAAGGTGCCATCATCCAGACGGAAATCGGCAAAGCCAAGGTAGTAAATAGACCAGGCCAGGAACCCATTGTTAACGCAGTACTATTGGAGGGTGAGAAGTGAAAAGGGTGGGAAGACTCCTACACGTAACCCCTAGTGGTGGGATAGGTAGGTTTGAAGTAGAGCCCAAAATGGGACAGCCGGTTTTTGACAAGGACGGGAAAAGAATTGGCAACATTATTGATATCTTCGGCCCTGTTGAGAGACCGTACGTCAAGATAAAACCCGCCAGTGGAGTTCGTTTAGAGGAGCTTGTGGGTAGGTATTTTTATGCCTAGTTTTTCGTACTCCCTATATAGAAAATCTTACGTCAACTGTCGAATAGAAAAGCTTTTAATTTTTGTGCTCCCCTGTTCATTTCGGGGAGCAAAATGAGAGGAGCACCCGAACCCGAGGAGGCAAGTTGCCCGAAGTGTGGGGGCAAAAGGCTGATTAGGGATTATGAGCATGCCGAGGTAGTTTGCGGTTCCTGTGGCTATGTGATTACAGATAGGTTGCTCGATGCTGGCCCTGATTGGAGGATGATGGGAAGGGACAAGACAAAGGGGAGAACTGGGGCACCTATGACCTTGAGCGTTGACTACTCCGAACCAATCGTCGTCGAAAAAGACGGTGAATTGAGGATAGTGAAAATTGGCGAATTCGTTGATTCGATCCTTGAAACAGCAGAAAGTCGGAAGATTGGGAACGTTGAGATTGCAGAGGTCCAAGGCTACCGAACCTTCGCCTTCGACAGCGACTACCGCATCTCCCTCAGGCCCATCTCAAGCGTTTCGAGGCATGAGGTGTTTGAGGACCTGTACGAAATCGAGCTCGAAGCGGGCAGGAGGATAAGGGTAACGGGGGCACACAGCCTCTTTGGGGTGAAGGGGAAGGAGATAGTTCCCATAAAGGTTGAAGAACTGAAAGAAGGGGATTTCATCGTTGTTCCTAGGTCTCTCCCCTCCCTTCCAACACTTCAGAGGTTAAATCTCCTCGAGCGATTTACTAGGCTGCCACCCCATTTGCTGCAGGGAATTTACGTGCATCCTTCGGATCCATCCGTATTCGCGCAACTTGAAGGCAGAATCGATCCAGAGATCCTCAAGAATTGGAGGAAACGCCGAACCCTCCCGCTACAGGTGGCGGCAGAGTTCGATGGAGGACTCTCAGGTACCTTAAGTCTAACTGGGAGGGGTCATTCCCTCGAAACCTCGCTTGACATAGACGAGCAGCTTTGTCGGTTGCTTGGGTACTATGTGAGCGAGGGGCACGTGAGGCACGATTACCATGGGGTGGGATTCTCCTTTGGCCCACATGAGGAAGAACTGGTTCGGGACGTCATCGAGATTCTACGGACGAAATTCAACCTGAATCCTGTGGTGGAGCGAGACGATTCGGAGATAAGGATTGAGGCTAGGAGCAGACTTCTGTCTTTGCTCATCGCTGAGATCCTCGGTGCGGGGAAGGAGGCCCACCAAAAGAGGGTTCCGTGGATAGTCTTTTCACTCCCCTACCCGCTCCAGCTAGAGTTCCTGCGGGCCTATGTTAAGGGTGACGGCAGCCTATGGGTCGCAGAACAATCAGACGGCCGGAGACCTATAGCCCAGCTTCACACAGTTTGGGTCAACGAGTCCTTGAGCAATGACCTCCTTCTTCTCTATCTGCAGTTGGGCGTGTTTGCGGGCTACAACCAAGAGGTCATTCCTGCTCGGGTGATGGAGAAAACCAAACAGTTCATCAGGGAATCGTTGGTCACCATGACTCGCGTCACCAATCCGGACGCCATCGCTACGCTCGGGTTCATTCCCCAGCCCCCTGCCCGCCAAAGGAAGGCTGCGTTGGAGGAACTGATCCCAGCCCCACAGGAGTACCGCAAATTCTGGAAATACAGGTCCAGAAAGAGAATAAGCAGGTCCTTGGCTCTTCTCATAGCTGAGAAGGTAGGAGACGAGAAGCTCAGGAAGCTGGCGGAGAGCCCCTTCGCGTTCCTGAGGGTGAAGAAAATCAGAAGAGTAAAGCCGAGCTCGAAGTATGCCTACGATCTCTCGGTTCCCGGATGCGAGAACTTCCTTTGCGGGAGGGGGTGGGTATTCGCCCACAACTCAATCCACGATAAAGGTTTGTCCACCATGATTGATTGGAGAGACAAGGACAGTTACGGGAAGGAACTCACAGCGGGGCGGAGGGCCCAAATCTACAGACTAAGGAAATGGCAGAGAAGGATAAGAATAGGTGACGCTGTCGACCGAAACCTAACTTTCGCTCTCGGTGAAATAGAGCGGATGGCAGCCCAGTTAGGTCTTCCCAACGACGTAAAGGAGGCCGCATGTCACATATACAGAAAAGGAGTAGAGGAGAGGTTGATAAGGGGAAGATCGATTGAGGGAGTAGCCGCGGCTGCCCTTTACGCCGCTTGCCGCCAGTGGAGAATTCCACGAACTCTGGACGAGATAGCTGAGGTTTCAAAGGTGAGCAAGAAGGAGATAGGGAGAAGCTACAGATTTATCATTCGCCAGTTGGTGAAGACCCCCTCGAGCTCCCCCATCGATTATATTCCAAGATTTGCAAGCGAGCTCGGACTTTCAGGTGAGGTGGAGACGAAGGCCATTGAAATCCTCAAAAAAGTTGCTCCCTATGGGCTTACCTCGGGCAGAGGACCAACAGGCGTTGCTGCGGCTGCCCTTTACATCGCCACCGTGTTATGTAACGAGAGGAGGACTCAAAGGGAAATTGCAGAAGTTGCCCGTGTTACCGAGGTCACTGTAAGGAACCGTTACAAGGAAATAGCCGAGAAACTGGGTCTCGACATAGACCTAGATTAAGAAAAATTGGTTTGGGCTGGTGTGGCAAATCCTAGATGAGAGGAATCTATGTGCTCGTACTCCGCCTACCTTTTTCCTTACCGATTCCCATCGGTGCACTTGGAAAAATTGACTTCAAGGAGGGCTACTATGCCTATGTCGGTTCGGCGATGAGCGGGGTGGAGCAGAGAGTGAATAGACACTTGAGACAGGAAAAAAATCTTCACTGGCACATAGATTACCTCCTGCTGAGGGCTCTTCCCTGCGACGTTATAGTAGCAGAAACTGAGGAGAGGAAAGAATGTGAGTTGGCTACCAGGTTGGCCAAACGCTTTCCTTACGTAGAAGGGTTTGGTTCGAGCGACTGTGGTTGCAAAAGCCATCTTTTCTACTGCCCCAGCTCTCACTTGCTCCTGAAAGCCGTCTTGGAAGCCATGAATGAGCTCGGACTCAAACCGAGGAGGTGGAAGGTTGGATAGAAAAGTAGACGGCTACAGAAAAATGGCAAGAGAGCTCGGATACCGAAGCAGGGCAGCCTTCAAGCTCCTTCAACTCAACAAAAGATACGGCCTTCTGAAACGTGGTGACGTGGTGGTTGATTTGGGTGCAGCCCCCGGTGGATGGTTGCAAGTGGCAAGAAGAAAGGTAGGGGAAGAGGGATTCGTTCTCGGTGTTGACATCCTTCCTATCAGGCCTTTACCCTACGAGAATGTGCTAACACTCGTTGCGGATATTAGAGAGGAGCAGACAGTTTCACTCATTCTCCAATCTCTACCCAGGAAAGCGGATGTGGTACTCTCGGATGCATCTCCTCAAATCTCGGGTGTTTGGGAGGTCGATCACTTTAGCTCTGTGGAACTCTGCCGGTGTGTGCTGAGAATTTGTGAAAGGGTGCTTAGGGCTGGAGGGAATGCCTTGATTAAAATCTTTCAAGGGGAAGAATTCGATTCCTTTTTCTCTGAGTTTTCAAAGAAGTTCGATTTTGTAAAAGTAAGCAAGCCCGAGGCCTCAAGAAGGAGAAGCGCCGAGATATACTTAGTTGGAAAAGGATACAACCTCTGGCAAACCTAATTATATACCAACATGTTAATAATGACGTCAAAAGGCAATTGGAGAAAGCAAAGGGGAAACGTCAATGGGGGGTTCTTACTGGTGCTGTACGAGGAGACTCAAAAGCTAAGAAGCGAGCGGAGTTTCAGGAAGCTTTCGGAAATGCTCACGGAAAATGATTTTCGAGATATATGCAACTCAAGCAGGAAATTCAGGGAAGGCTTCAAACTGAGATGAGGCTACTCGACACCGGGGTGCTTCTCGAGCTCAAGCAAAAAGATATGAGACTGGGGCGATTTCCATACTGACGCTTCTAGAGATACTGAGAGGTCTGAGAAGCGAAAAGAGGGAGGAAGTGAAAAGAGCGATAGAAGAGAGCTTCAATGTTTACAATCTGGACAATAAAATCATCTCTACCTACTGCGACCTGTACCGGAAGCTCAGGGAGGAGGGAGTGTCCCTGCCTGACGCCGATTTTCTGATAGCCGCGACAGCCATGGCCAACAATATGCCGCTTAGAACGAGAGACGAACATTTCAAGTATCTGGAAAAGTTCGGTTTGGTTCTGGAAGGCTAAAAGTTAGGTCTTTTGTCATAACTCACATAGCATCTCGAGGCTGCATTTGTCCACGCCGTCGGGAAAGTCTAGAGGCTTGAAACTCATCTTTCGCGACCTCAAACCTTATTTAATTTGGGAGAAGTCCTCATTCGCTCGTAAAGTCTATGTATGCTCGAGGCCGGGATGAAAGGGGCAAGAGTTTCCTCTTGACTCGGTATTTTTCTGCAATTTTTGGGTGAGCTTGTCCGGCTCAAGACCCACTGGTCTGGTTAGCATTATACTAACCTTATTAGGCAAGTATACTTATTCTAGATGGAACTACTGACTAGACGCGAGTTCGCAGACTACCTAACCTTAGCCGGCGAACCCGAGACCACTTTCTCCAGATTGCGCGAACGCTTGGGCCTCACGGTGCCGATGCTAAAGTTCGAAATCCACAGGATGAAGAGGGCGGGCTGCCTAGTGGCGCTGGGGAGAGGCAGGTACCGCTTTGTCCGACCAGAGCTTTGGGTCAGCGCGGTTCAGGTGCACGACAGGTTCCCAGAACTCCTCGAGCATCCAGAGATACTGGCATTGGAAGGGGTCTTGGGAATCTATGCTTATGGCTCCTGGGTCAGGGGGGAAGCCTCAGAGCACTCGGATCGCGACCTGCTGGTCCTAGTCCGGGACCTGTCCTGCGTGGACCTGGTGCGGCGTCCGCCAAAAATCGACATAAAAGTAGTGGAGTTTGAGGAGGCAGTGAAGCTCATAAGAAAAGATCCCATCCTAATTGTACCAATCCTCAGGGAGTGCTTCCCCATCTACGGGGGGGAGCTGCTGGAATACCTCAGGAGCCTGAGGTTCAGCAGGGAGAGGCTGATGGCTTCGCTCTGGGAGGCCCTGGCTTCGGTTTCGCTCGCGGAAGAAATCCTTAAGGCAACCGAGGGCGATGAGGTGGACTCCACCCTCCTCTACCCCATCGTGCTCCGATTCCGGCAGTATTGCCTAGTGCGGAGCACCTTGGAGGGAATCCCTCAGACCCTAAAGCAGGCGGAGAGGATAGCTGAGGAGCATGGTATCAACAGGAGGGAATTCTGGGAAATCTACGAGGCGTTCAGACTGGAACGAGGAGGTGTTCAAACCAAGTTGTCAAAGGGTAAGGTCGCGAGGTTCCTCCGAGTGGTCAAAAAGCTCTTGGAGGAGTACCTAGAAAAGTACCGGCCGAAAAGAATCGTGACAGACAGGATGAGAAGGCTGGAGGAACTTCGGAGGGAGTTCGAGGGAATAAAGCATGTCACGAAAAAAGAAACTGCGTAAGGGTATTGCTTCGCTGAAGAACCAAGTCGGCAAACATTTGGAGAAGCTACGTCCAGCCGAGGAGGAGGGTGCGTGGGAGCTTGCTGAATACTATCACAAAGAGATCAAAAAGTTTGAACAGGAGATAGCGAAAAAGAAACGCCAGCTTGAAAAGCGATGATATCAGCCCTCAGGATAAATAATCACACAGAAGCAAGAAACTCCGCCGGATTGCCTCCGTCGACCCGCTTTTCAGTGCTGCGGAAGTTCGCATATACCAGAGGTCATAATTTTCCAGCATGAGTTTGGCCGTTTTCATGAGAAACGGTTCGTTTTCCAAACTTAACAACCTTTGTTAACTTTTCGATGTGTTGTTAACTCTATGGTTAACTTTTTGGTTAACTTCAAATATTGTTGTTGCTCTATGGTTAACATTATTGTCAACTTTGACCGTCGGGCCCATATAGGGGCTGTTTTCAACCATTCCAAAACAACCTACTGTTGCAAGCAACCACGTGCCTACCGTCGGCAATCGAAACATGAGGGAGATTTTCGTGAAAACTCCACAAAACATTCCGGTCGTAATACAAATGGAGACCATCAAAGGAACTTACTACTAGAAACCCACCAGTTTTAGGAAGAGCTACTGATAGAATCACGCTTCCCCGCAAGAGTGGTTCTTTCTCGCCTTTCTTCAGGAACAGGTCCCTGCCTGCCATGAGCATCCGTCCAAGCCGTCCGAGTCCAGTCTTGGGATTGATGTCCGCCTTCTTCCTCCTACAAGAGCTACCGCACCGCTCAGGATACAAGGGCTCAAGTTATGACTCCGCATATCTGCTCAAGAGGTGCATTCGTTCTGATACCATCCGGGCAAAAATGAGTTCTGGAGACCCAGAAACCCTTCTTTTGAAGTCTCTCTATCACTTTGTCGAGCCTCGGTGGAGAAATCCTCATCCTTTCGCAGAGAGCGTGAATACTGTAAAAGAGCGGTGGTCCCTCAGCTTCCATCAGGAGCAGCTTCAGCAACTTCCTCTCCTCGGCCGCCTTCCTAAAAGACCTTCTCTCTAGTTCTGCACACATTTCGGAGAGGAATTCTTTCTGACCAAGCTGACCTAACCACACCGGTCCCGCATGCTGGAGGGGATTACCGCAAGAACAGTTTTCTTTCGCAACGAAAAACTGGCCTTCGTGAATCTCTCTTCGTCCACAAGCAAAGCAATGCGAAATCATCCCGATCTTTTTGAGCACGGCATTAGTTTCACGCTTGCTCCTTTCGGCAAAAAAGGCTACTCTGAAGTAATGCCGAGTGGCATGGGAAAAAACAGGTAAGAGAGAAATCCCAAACTTGGCTGCTGTTCTCTGAACAGAACCGATTAGAATTCTTAAACCAAGCTCCCTACAGTACTCCGTTCGAAGCGACCTAGCAAAGTATTTCCTGAGGCATGCCCTTTCCCCCCTCCCACACAGAGGAGCAGTATCCGTTGCCGTCACAATTAGAAAAGACCTAGGTCTGAGACTTCTACATGCAGAGTCCAGAAAGGGTGCGGGGGAGCCAAAGGGATCCAAATCGATCAAATCGAACTTACTTGAGCTTAACAAAACATTGGCATCTTCCCTTGTAATCCTGACATTATTCAAACCGTTCAGTTCCACGTTTTTCTGCAAAAATTCCTGCGCAATTGGGGACCTGTCGTTTAGAACGACGAAGGAAACCCCCTCTACCTCCTTGGCATACCTAATGCCTCTTACACCTACACCGGCCAAGGGATCGCAAACCTCTATCTTGCGATTACGGGCAAAAACAGCACAAGCCAGAACCGAAAGATCTCTGCTCAGCTCCATATGAGGATTGTAGAAAACTGGTGCAAGAGAGGGGACATAATCCCCACTAGGTGCCCTGTAGGAACTCAGCTCCGGGACCTCCAGCTCGACTTGACCTTCCCTTACGCGCTGGGTTTTAATCATCTCCCCTTAAGCGGCTCACGTATTTACAGGGCAAAATTGGTTGAAATCACAGAAAGCTACAGTGGGAAAGGTTTAGCAGAAAGTACCTTTTTGAGTCTTGCTATCTCCTCAACAGGTGTCGGATCTATCCCCCTCATCCCAGCGAGATGGTAGGATATGATATCACCAAAATATATGAGAGAGAGCATTTCCGCGAGCCTCCCTTTTCCCTCCCCCCTGAGCTCGATAACCTCTCTTCCCTCAAGCAGGCTCTTGAGGAAATCCATTCTGATGGAAATTCTCTCTTCCTCCCATCTGCTTCTCAGAAGAACAAAACAAACGTTTGAGGGCGTGCTCCTTATTCCTACTATTTCGTTGTGGCAGAGTTCAGGAAGATAATCAACCTTGGCCGGCATCTTGCTGTTCTCATTCAGCTGAGTCTTGAATCGAAAAGCAACTGAAAAAAGACCTGGGGGGGCATAAATGAAGACAATTTTATCAAGCATCTTTGAAGAAAGCTCTCTGGCTCTCTCCGCTCTTTCTTTGACGAGAGGCAAAAGTTCCAGAGCCTCAGAAATCTCTTCGTCGAGTTCGGCAGAAATCAGACCCGCATCCTTCAGAACCCTTACTGTAGAGAAGAAGAGATAGGGGAAAGCAGCCCTCGGAGGGAGGCCGGTGGGGACCCGAACAAACGGATGTCCTTCCAGCATACGAGATAAAGTACCACCCGATCCAACTCCCACCATTTTCGCACCTGCCATTTTCGCCTCTTTTGCGCAGCTGAGAGTCTCCTCCGTTTCCCCGGAATAGCTAATCAAAATCACGAGCGTATCTTTCGAGACCCATCTTGGAAGGTGATAGCCCCTACAGACTTCAAAGGGAAAGGGAGGGTTAAGCCATTCCTTCACCACATCCCCTGCAATGGCCGAGCCACCCATCCCCGCGACGACAACATTGGAAACCTTGATTGGCGAGAGGCCCGACGAAGCGAAGAAGGCCTGCCGACACATCTTGGGAAAGTCCTCCAGAAGCTTCCACATGTTGCTCCTGTCACACTCGTACATGTATAACACGCTCCTCGGTGACTATAACATCTACTCTTTCATCGTTTTGGGCTTCAGGAAGTTCTTCCACCACTTGAAAGGAGTAAGCTAGTCCAATGGCCGTAGCCCTTGGGTTCGCTTTTCTTAATCTCTTCAAGAACCTGTCATAGTACCCCTTTCCATATCCCAATCTTCTGCCCCTCAAATCGAAGCAAATCCCAGGAACCAGCACCAGGTCAATTTGCGAAGGAGGAAGAAAGTTGCGCGACCTAGGCTGGAGAATTCCAAAGGGTCCGAGTTCAAGCTCAGAGGGATTTAATTCGGCAAATTCTATTTCATCCCCAACAATCACAGGGGCCAAAATCTTCTTTTCCAAGTCCAAAAGGAAAGAGGTGTCCACTTCTCCACTTCCAGGTTTGGGTAGGTAAATAGCGACCGTAAAAGCCTTCTGAAATTCCGGCAGTTGAACTAAATTATTCTTTATCAGCAGGCTCTTCTCTCGCACAAACTTTGGATCCAATTCGGCCCTAAGCCTCTTGAATCTTTCTCTAAGCTCCTCCCTCACGTTCGGCTACTGTCACCACATTCTGTAGTAACATGGCTCTGGTCATGGGTCCCACCCCTCCTGGAACTGGTGTGATATAGGAAACTTTTTCTTTGACCCTTTCAAAATCCACATCCCCCACGAGTCTCCCTTCCACAAAATTCATCCCCACATCCACCACCGTTGCTCCCTCCTTCACCGCCTCCGGCCCCACCACAAATTTGGGTCTCCTCCCCACAGCAGTGACCAAGATATCTGCCTCCCTCATCTTTTCGAGGAGCGAGGGGGTCTTCGAGTGACAGATGGTCACTGTGGCATCCCTGTCAAGCATGAGTTTGGCGAGCGGCTTTCCCACGAGGTTGCTTCGATTCACTATGACCACATACCTCCCGGCAATGGGAACGGAATAGTAGTCCAAGAGCTTAATTATTCCCTTAGGTGTGCAGGGGAGGAGGTCGCGTTCGAAATCGTACTGACCGAGCCACAATTTACCCACGTTCAGAGGATGAAGACCGTCCACATCCTTGTCGGGATCTATGTGCAGAAGCAACTTGTCGGCACTTAGGGGAGGCGGAAGGGGAAGCTGGACAATTACACCATGCACGGAGGAATCATCATTCAGCATTTGAATGGTTTGGATTATTTCCTCCTCCCTCGCTCCCTCCGCAAAGTGGAAGAGCTGAAAATCTATACCAACCTCTCGGCAGTCTCTTTCCTTTCCTGCCACATATGTCTTGGAGGCAGGATCCTCCCCCACCAACATAACTGCAAGCTTGGGCGGCCGGGCAAGTTTACTTATCCTCTCCCTCAGCTTTTCCTTGATTTCCTCCGCAAGCCTCTTTCCATCGAGTAACAAAGTCATTCGACCGCCTCGAATTTGCGAAGAACGGGAAGAAGCTCGTTCTTCAGCCAGCTTTCAGCTCTCTGCTCGGCATCCCCCACATGCTTTTCCACCTTGAGAGCTTCCTCGAGACCCGGCAGTTTTCCGATTATCGGATCCTCCCTCAAAAGCCTCGGGAGGGGATTTTCTCCACCTCTGTCCACCTCCTCCCATGCTCTCATGCAAAGGGTTCTGAGCCTTTCGTGCATCTCCTGTCTACTGTACCCCCTCTTGACGAGTTCCATTAGTATCACCTCCGTGGCCGCGAAGGGGGCAAACTTCCTCAAATCGTCTAAAATCCGCTGTCGATTGACCTCCAAACCTGAGAGGATTTTCCGGAGCAGGAGAAGGCACTCATCCAACGCCAGAAAGGCCTCTGGTATGATGATTCTTCTATTCGCCGAATCGTCCAGTGTCCTCTCAAGCAAGGTCTGGGCGGCATTTTCCCAAGCCACTTGTGGAAGAACGGAAACGTACCTGCAAAGAGAACATATCCTTTCGGAAAGAACGGGATTCCTCTTAAAGGGCATGGCGGAGGATCCCACCTGCCTCTCCCCCATGGGCTCGAAGACCTCACCCATGGATTGAAGATGTCGAAGATCTGAAGCAAACTTGTATAGGCTTTGGGCCAGGCTGCCCAAAGAAGAGAGAAGAACGAAGTCGAGTTTTCTTGGATAGGTCTGGGAGGCGATGGGAAAGGCTTCCATCCCGAGCTCCTTCATCACATCTCTCTCGAGCTCGCCGACCTTGTCCCCCACCAGCTCCTTGAACCCAGCGGCGGTTCCGACCGCCCCTTTGATCCCCTTCCCCTTCAGGAAGTTCTCCTTCACGAACTGTAGCAAACGGAGGTCGAGCAGGAGGTCTTGGGCATAGCCACAGAGCCTATATCCTAAGGTGGTGGGTTCGGCGGGCTGCAAATGAGTGTATCCCATGCAGACGAGACCCTTGTATTTCTCTATCTGCTTGGAGAACTCCGAGAGGCATGAGACAATCCTCTTCATGAGAAGGTCCAAGGCTTCCCTGAACCTGAGCACGTCCGCATTATCCTCTATGTCCATAGAAGTGGCGCCAGCATGCAACTTCCCTCCAGCCTTGGGACATTGTTCCGCGTACGTCTTGAGCTCGGCCATCAGGTCGTGCCCTATCTCCCTCTCAATTTCTTCCGCTCTTTCGATGTCCACTTTTTCAACTGCTGCCTCTAGTTCCCTGAGCTCCTCGCGCGAGAGGAGCCCATATCTGGCCTGTGCCTTTGCAAGGGCAAGCCAGACCCTCCTCCAAAGTTTTCTGCGCCTGATTTCGGAGAAAATCTCCCTCATCTCTTGGCTCCCGTACCTCCAGGTGAAGGGCGACAAGAACGTCTCGTGACCGAAGTCCTCCATCGGGAGTTTAGTAGGTGCTCTTTTAACCGACAGATGCGAGAAGATTTTCGAGCTAGTTGCTCATCTACACCCAACCCTAGTGATTTCGAAAAAAATGCGAATGCTAGCTTCCTTTTCCCACAAATTCCTCGCAGAGTCTAACCAGCTCACTCACCTTCGAAAAGACCTGAGGCAAACTCCATGCTGAAAGCCCTTTCTGGAGGAATTCCCTCCCTCTCAAAACCATACATGCTTGGACCTCTAAGCTCAGCTAGCCTTGTGAGCAATTCTTTAAATTCTGGCAACTTCGCTCTAAGCCCCTCTGGTAGCTTCTCGCGAATTCCTTCGAGCGCATCACCCACATCATGCTCCTTTGGATACTCAATACCCAGAAAGCGCAGACAGGCCTTGGCGGCAAGTTCTAAAGCCTCCTGCGATCTCCTTATGGTTCCGGGTGCATCTTTTCTTGCGATGGCCTGTTCAGCCTCCCAGCAACAAATCTTAGCCCTGGAAATGTAACTTCTTGCCATCTCAACGTTCTTCAGAGCTCCACCTCCTCACCCGGTTTCAAATCGGGCTTCAGTATCCAATAGTAGCCCTTTGAGGTATACACCTTTCTGCTCCCGAGTTCCTGCATCCTGCGCTTCAGTGCTCTAATCTCCTGCCGCAGAACGCCCTCATCAAATAAAATGTTCTCCTCTTCAAGCTCAAGCATGATTGGTGGGTGCCTCTTGATTTCCTCGGGCGTGAAGTAAAGAGGGGAGATGAGCGGATTCCTTCCCGCCTCTCTCACCTTTCTCCTAGCGGGGGAGTTCCTTATTTGGTCGTGAATAGGAGCCACAAGTCTCATCCTCTCATCAAGGGTATCAGGCAATCCCTCGATCACTACGAGAACATCTATATCACTCTCCGGGCTGGGATTTCCACGAGCGACCGAACCGAAGACACAGACTGATTTCAACCTATCTCCGAAGTGCTTCCTTAGGGCAAAGTAATATTCCTCCAATAATTCCCGATAAACTGGCGGCATTTGATTGTCTGCTCCATCTTCAACTACTGCTGATTTTATTTTGCAATACATTTTCCTTAATCTGAACTGGACTGAAGTATTGTTCGTGTATTGTGACAAAGCAGTAGCTTAAATTATTTCGAGAACCATTTTCCACCAGCATGCGCCTGTTGGGAACAAAATTTAGCAATGGACTCAATGGAAAAACCAACCGAAGGTAGAGGAGATGATTTGGGATTCCCGAGCATGCAAACTGGCAGTAGGGGAAAGGAAGAATGTATGCTGTTGGGGAAGGTAGGTTGTGTGCGATTGACGGCTATCAAGCCCATTCGAGGAGCTCGTAGACGGGCTGTAGGCGTAGACCTCCAAGCTGGTTAACCCTCGAAGAACTCGCGAGGATTTCGGTTCGTCCAGCAGGTTTTTCGAAACGCCCCGTACGGGGGCTGTCTTACCACCTCGCTTTTTCATGTCTGCGAGTGAAAAAAACAGAGGTGGTATAACCAATCAAAGTTGACCAAAAAGTTAACAATAAAAGTTAACAAATCTTAACCACCCAAAAGTTAACAAAATAGTTAACTATTGTTAACAAAGTTGTGGAAAAATCGCAAGGGGCATGGGGGTAAAACCCAAAAGTTTCCAAGCTTGATGGTTGTTGTCGTCATCTTGGCTGCAATCGGAGGATATATTTCTTGGAGGATTCTTAGATGAGGAGTGTAAAGTCAGCTAAATGCTAAATACTTAACCAAAATTATCAGAGCAACGGTGACAGCAAGAATAAGGGAAACTGTAAGGGGAAGAGGTAGACTTTCCGAGCTTCCCACTACTGCAAGCAACGAGTAGTGAGAGGAGAGAGGAACGAATAGAACCAGACCGTTTTCATCGGAACTCATAATTTCATGCGGAGTCTTAGTCCATTGGTTGTCTTCTAGTTTCATCACCATCAGCGAATCCTCTTGAACACTATTCGTCTCCATCCATTTTCTCTCGACTAGAATCCCCAGAAATGCTGGGATACAGGATGGATTCACCAGCACGTATTTGCACACTTTTCCTGAAGGTTTAGGGGGTAGCACATCGAAGTAAGCTAGGCAGTCGAGATCAACATCATTATCGGTTTTCACTACCACCAATGCCCAATGCTCAAAAACCGGACTTGGACCCGGAGGAAACTCGAGGTCGGGGAAATCTGGATGCACCATTTTTGGTCTCCTATATTCGAGGGGAATTCCGCGCATATACAGCGTACTCATTAGTTCTTCCTTTTCAAGTTCTGACTGAATAAAGTGATTTAAAAGATAAATTTCGACTCGTCTCACCTTAGGCTTTCTAACAAAAAATTTTACCAGCTTATTTTCGAAATCATAAGTTGCTTCCACGAGTTGAAGCGAAGAAAGAATCGAATCGAAATCTTTGAATTGTTTGGTTGTAAACCATGTTACACAACCCGAAGAGCTGTCTACTGGCTTCTGAATCCATCCTCTTTTGTAGGCCTCATATGTGTGCTGCATGGATCCAAAATCCATTTCGCACAGGTTTTCGACATAGTATATATACACATTCTCAGATTCAAGCAAAGGTTGCCAATCGGGGAAAAACCTGAAATTCATGGAAAAAACATTTGGAGTCAAAAGCAGCAAGCAAACAATAGAAACAGCAATAACTATTCTATTCATGGCTTGAGAAAATCCGCAGACTGGATGTGGCCGTATAATCTTGCTGGAAGCATGACAACCGATGCATAATTAGGCTCTAAGTTCGAAGGTGATGACCTCCCGAGCTTCATCTTCACACTTTATTTGGGATTGCCCGCAAAAAAGTTTCGATTTGAGAAAAGGAAAAGGGATTACCGACCGGTGATTAGTCACCTAACTAGAAGCAGTCTCTGTGCGGAGACGGATGAAACAGTGCCATGGAAAGGGGCTAGGGATGGAAATTATGTTTCTGTTTTCCCTTGACTAACCTCAAATTGCGGCTATCCTCACCACTGGCTCCAGTTCAGCCCTATTTTTCCCTGACAAAAACTTCGATGGGAGAAATTGACTGTCGGTTCACTTGGCCAACTTTAACCATACTTCTAGGTGTTATCCTTACACTCGCTTTTATTTTACAGCAAATCTCTTCTCCTGCTTGGATTGAATATGTATTCATTCCACGTTTCCTGCTTCACAGACCTTGGACACCTCTTACAGCAATTTTTTTGCACCTTGACCTTGCGCATTTCGGTTTGAATTTGCTTGGTCTGAGTCTTATTGGGCAAGATATCGAAAGAATGACTGCTAGCAAAAAAGAACTTCTCGTGATATTTCTCTTGTCTGGAATTGCCGGTCACTTGTTATTAGTCCCGCTGGCTCCCCCCAACAGCTGTTACCTCGGTGCATCTAATGCAATATTGGGTCTTTTTGGAGCAGAGCTAGTAATAGAATTCACATATGGTGCGTTAAGCGATGCGCTATTTTGGGGAGGTTGGTTCCTGCTTATTGATCTCATAGATTCAGGAGGACTGCATTTGACAGGTTTCATAACTGGTGTTGTGTATAGCATTCTTCGCAGGAAAAAGTTGTGTGAACTAAAGATCTGAGCGTGAATTTCTGATACTCTTCGGCAGGTTAGATTTATGAAACGTGTTTGCCTCGTTAAGTACCCAAATCCATAGAACTCCGAGCCCTATTTTCGCTTTCCATCGCCCCCTGGGGATTCAGATTCCTCATATCCCCTTCAAACCCGACGCGGGTTCGAATCTTGCCGAGGTGTGTTCGTTAGGCCTAGAGTTCAAATCCCAAAGCTTTTCCACGGGGTTGTATTTGTGGAGGAACCCCATGCAAGTGTTCATACTTGGACTTGCATCGGAACGCCAAGCACGTATCAATCTCCTCACGCAGTCTTGGGCTCTCTCTTCGGCGAGAGAGGGAAAGGAGCAAAGGTGTCGCCATGGCGGGAGCCACTCCAACACTCACGAACCTTAAATAAAGTGCAATTCACAATTCTAAATGAGAAAATTATGTAGAGCAACGCTCTGTATTTTGGTTATTGCCATACTGGTTTTTGCCTCGTCGTTTGAGAGCCTTCGTGTATCATTTGGCAGCATCTTTGGCTCAGGAAGCGGGGGAACTGCCGGTTCCACGGGTTTAGGGAGTTCGGAACACTTGCGTCTGATTGCGAAGGGATGGAACTTTGAGAAATACATCGGTAATCCGGATAATACCCAAGTGGTCCGGATCTATCTCGGACCAAAGTACTTCTACTGGGACGGGGAATGGCGTTCGCTCGAATGGGAGGAGAATGAGAACTCTTTCACCGTTCTAGTTCCTTATTCCAAGGATGGGACGCCGGCAAGGTACGTAATTGAAAAGTCCAGTGGAACCCTTAGAGGAGAAAGACCCGTCCTGAGAGTTGAGTCCACGAGAGGCGAAAACTGCAGGCTGGTGAGTCACATGGATTGGATTCCCATTTTCTCAGAGACTTGGAAGTTCTGGGCCGACAACCAGGAACTCCAGCTCCAAGGAGTCAGGTGGGGGGAGCCCCAAGAGAACGAGGAAGGGGTAAAGTTCGGATTTGAGGCCGATCTTGTTTTAGAAGGGAGAAACTTTGGAGTGTTGAAATTGGATTACTGGATCAACGGTAGGATGAAGTACGATGTTGAACTGAGGAGCGCCGTTCAGGCGACCTACACCTTCGAACTCTGTACGGAAGTTATGGACGGAGCCTTCCTCTCCTCAAAATACCTAGGCAGAATTGGGAACCTGCAGCTGGGGCCCGAAAACCTCGTTCCGCAAATCACCATTCTAGACGAGTCACTGAACCCCCTCTTCTGCCTCAGCTTCTATGATCTCGCTCCTTGGGACAAGAACACAAGAAAGTTTGACATGAGTAAGGTCAAGGGATTGGAGATCCAAAGCGGGGATTCCGTTTTCCTTTCCTGTACGTTCGGCGATTTCAAACTCTTGGCGGGCGATTTTGCCCGGCTTGATCCCTCAGTACGCTTAACCTCCTCAGCTGATGCATACGTTGACGAATATGATCCGACCTCGAACCATGGCGCGTATGAACTTTTACTCGTTGCTTCCCCTCCACCCGGTGGAAATTATCGCGATAGAAGCTTTCTGAGGTTTGATCTTTCAGCCCTCCCAGGGGAGGCAAGCATTGTCAGTGCAGAATTATATCTCTTTGCATTGTATGCGGACTATATAGGTTATGTTCCTCCTGAAAACATCCTTGTTGAGGTCTGTAAGGTCGAGAATGACACTTGGGATGAGTCAACCATTACTTGGCAGAACCAGCCCGCAATGGGTTCCGTTATCGCAACCCTTCCTTGGGCAAAAGGTTGGGTCGAAAACGATATCACCGACTGGGTTCGAGCCAACCTGTCAGACAAGCTTGTGAGTATTGGGCTAAGAATGAAGCCAGAATTCAATGAACATGCGCCTTATGTCGATTACTATTCGAAAGAGTGCCCCGGATACGAATATCACCCCTGCCTAGAGATAGAGTACACGACTCCGGTCACTCAGCCCTCGGACACCACCCCTCCAGTATCCTCTGTCAATGCCATCGAAAACTACTGGCAAATCGAAGCTCCCATAACTATAACTGCCACAGCAAGTGATGATTCAAGCGGTGTTGCCTTCGTTGAGCTTTGGTACAGATATTCGTTGGATAATAAAGCTTGGCAAGACTGGGAGGACTTCGGCGGGGGAGAAAAAGTGGGAGATAGTAAATGGAGCTGGAGCTTTACTGCACCAGAGGGGTATGGGTATTACGAGTTCTGCTCCATCGCGACGGACAGGGCTGGTAACGCAGAACAAAAACCGAAACAAGCTGAAACGCGATGTGTTATTCTGCTCTCGAATTTGCCGACCCCTGCACAGAGGACAAGTTGGTTGAATTGGTTTAAGAGTTGGTTGGAAAATTACCTGAGACCCACACCAGAGAAAGTGGTTATGGAACTAATGAAAGCGATACTGAGAGCGATTCTTCATGCGTGTTTAGTAAGGCAATATATTGATGCATATCTAGCACTGGAGTCTCTTTCGGAGATTCCTCTGCCCCAATTGCCAATAGCTTCCCCACCCACAGTTTCGGCAGAAGCGAGGCCGGTCACGATTACTCCACTACCCCCATCAGAGGTACCACAACCCACGCCGTTTCCGCCCAAACCTCCCCCCGCACCTCCGCCCGGTCCAACTATAACAGGAAGTATAACGACTGCCATTAACATAGCTTCTACTATGGGAGCTACTATCCTTACTTTTGCCGTTGTAAAATTATGGTGGGGTTGCGAGGTCGAGATCACAGCGTGCGATCCAACTGGCTTCAAATATCTGCTCGAAAGAATTCCTGGAACGGATACATGGATACTTCCCCCACAGCACGTAAAACTCGGAACTTGGATTTTAGAGATTCGGGCTACGAACGTTCCATCTAACGTAGTGTTCTGGGTTTATACTGTAGGTGCAGGAGTCGATTTCTTGCCTCCTACTTCCTGTGTTAACCCTATCAAGCCGTATTGGCAGTGCTCGGTTCCCTTCGCCGTGACGGCTTATGCAACTGACAATTTGAGTGGGATAACGAGTACGGAACTCTGGTACAGACATTCGCTCGACAATCGAAACTGGAAAAACTGGGTAATGTTTGGGGTAGACAATGATGAATCGGATGGATGGTCTTGGTCTTTCAGCACCCCGGAGGGTGATGGATACTACGAGTTTTACACTATTGCTGTCGATAGAGCCGGTAACACCGAATCACCGCCCGAGGAGGCGGACGCAAGGTGCGGTGTCGACACACTTCCACCTGTATCCTCGGTCAATCCCATCAGGCCTTACTGGAGGAACGACCCACCCATCCGGGTTTCAGCAGAGGCGTCCGACCCGACTCCGCCAAACGGGGCTATTCCGAGCGGGCTGAAACAGGCCTCCCTTTGGTACCGATTTTCAGAGGACAACATTAGCTGGACTGAATGGAAAGAGTATAAAGAGGACGACCAGCTTCCTTGGGAATGGTCCTTCTCAGGTCCAGATGCCTACTACCAGTTCTACTCCATAGCTTCCGATGTGGCGGGAAACGTTGAGGAGCCTCCATCCGTCTTTGACTCGGAGGTATGCATCGACACCACTCCCCCTGAAATCTGCATCTTTCCCGCCAGACCGAACCCATTCTCACCTGATGGGGACGGGGTAGCAGGGAATACCTCCATTTCTTACTCCCTCATGGATCGTCTCTCGCCCCTGTGTCTCGTCGACATTGAAATCTTGGACATGGAAAACCACACGGTCAGGCATCTGTTCAAGGGGTACGAGGCTTCGGGACCGAGGATTTGGGAGAACCACCTTCACGTCTGGGATGGCAAGGCAGACAATGGGGAGCTTTGTCCGGATGGGCCTTATCACTATCGGGTTAAGGTCTCGGACCTCGCCACAAACGAGAATCATTCGATTGGTGAGGTGGTTCTGAATGCGAGACTCTTCCACTTGAGGGATGCGAGCTTCAATCCCGGGAAGTTCAACCCAGAGAAGGAAAAAACCATCCTTTCCTATTGGCTTTCCGAGCCTGCCAAGGCTCTGAGCATTGCGATCTACGACTCGGTTGGGAATCTTATCAGGCACCTTGTGATAAGAGAACCAAGACCTGCAGGTCTCAACGCCGAAGTCTGGGACGGAAGGAGCGACGCAGGGGAGCTAGTCGGGGCCGGTCTGTACGAGGCAAGGATTTGGGCGGTGAGCTATGCGGGGGAAGGAGCGGAAACCGTTGCAAAGGTCCTCGTGATCCGACTTGCTCTACCCGGACTCAAGGTTCCATTCGTTCCCTTCCGCATTCGAAAGGCCTTCTTCTATCCCCTCTGCTTTAACCCGGAGCTTGGCGAGAACACAGAGCTCAGGTACGAGCTTCCGGAAAGGGCACTGGTTGGTGCCATTATATACAGAATAACGAGCAGCGTCCTGGAGAACTTTTACGTGCTTGAAGGGGAGCATGAGGAAAGGGTGGATGGATGCTACCTCTATGTCAAGTACTGGGCAGGCTTCTACTACAAAGAAGTGAGGCTCGACGTACACCCGATTAGACATCTAGTATTCAACGAAACCAGGGATGTAGGGTCACATGTGGAAGTCTGGGATGGTCTTGACGATGACGGGAACCTAGTTTCCAGCGGCTGGTACTTCTGCAGGCTTGTGGCTCTCAGTGAGGGAGGGGAAGGAGACATTGTAACGAAGGTGGTTAAGGTTGACAGAAAAATGCCGGTAATCGCAAACGTTTCTGATTCACCAGATCCTTTCTCCCCCAACGGCGATGGCGTGGACGACATGACCAAGATCTCCTATGAGCTGAGGTTGCCAAAGGATGCCCCGACGGATTGGCTGGATGTGGCAATAGTGATTTACAGAAAGAGGCTTGAGTTCGAACTTCTCGGTCAGGAGGTTAGGGTACCTTTGAAATATATAGTTAGAATCGCCAAGCTAAAACAGAAGGCTGGGTCAAACTTCTGGGTTTGGGATGGGAGGGACTTTCTTGGCAGGGTGGTTCCAAATGGAACCTATGGATATCTGATATTCGCGGCCGAGGAGCTCGACGTTAGGTCTCAATCGGGATTTTCTTGTATCGGTGGCTCTCTGTTGGCGAATCCGAAAGGTGAAGAGGTTAGAGTTGAAGGGGTTCAGTCGGGGCTCATATGACCATCAAAAGGGCTCTCATCTCGGTTTCGGACAAGACAGGTCTTGAGGAGTTTGCCAAAGAATTGCAGAAGCTCGGTGTCGAGATTATCTCGACCGGAGGGACCGCGAGGTACTTGAGGGAGAGAGGAATCAAGGTCAAAGAGGTTACCGAGATAACCAAATTCCCAGAAATCTTGAACGGAAGAGTAAAAACCCTTCACCCACTCATTCACGCAGCCATCCTTGCCAAGCGGGAGAACCCTTCTCACATGGAAGTTCTGCGCCAGCTTGGCGTGGAGCCGATAGATTTGCTCGTGGTCAACCTTTATCCCTTTGAGGAGACGATTTCAAAGGGGGCCAAACTTGAGGAGGCCTTGGAGCAGATAGACATAGGCGGACCGACGCTTCTTCGGGCTGCTGCCAAGAACTTCAAATACGTGGCCGTGGTTACAAATCCCAACGAGTATGGGGAAATCCTGCAGGAACTGAAAGAAAAGGGGGATCTTTCAGAGGAAACTAGGCTCAGGCTCGCAAAGGAGGTTTTCGAGCTTACCTCGCATTATGATGCTGCCATTGCAGGTTACTTTGAGAAACTTTGCGGTGAGGGGGGCTTTCCAAGAATTCTTTCAATCTACGCCGAAAAACTACAGGAGTTGAGATACGGGGAAAATCCACACCAAGCGGCCGCCCTCTATCGCTTCGGTTATGGATTGGCCGAGGGAAGAAAGCTTCAGGGGAAAGAGCTTTCCTTCAACAACCTCGTCGACTTGGATGCAGCCTGGTCACTTGTCCAGGAGTTCGAGGAGCCAACAGCTGCCGTGATTAAACACACCAACCCCTGTGGGGTGGCGAGTGCAGAATCTATCTGCGAGGCCTACCGACTTGCTAGGGACTGCGACCCCCTTTCCGCCTATGGAGGAATTGTAGGCCTGAACAGGAAGATGGACGTGAAAACAGCGGAGGAAATCACCTCTACCTTCATAGAGGCCGTCGTGGCACCGACTTATGAGCCGGGAGCACTCCAAGTACTAGCCCGAAAGCCCAACCTTAGAGCTTTGGAAGTACCCGCAGAAGTAAGGGAGCTGGATTTTGAAATCAAACAGATCTCTGGTGGAATCTTGGTTCAGCAAAAAGACAGAGAGCTTCTGGCAGAGAGAAAAGTCGTGACAAGGAGGGCTCCGACAGAGGAGGAATGGAGGGACCTTCTTTTCGCCTGGAAGGTGGTCAAGCACGTTAAATCGAACGCCATCGTGCTTGCCAAAAACAAACGGACGGTTGGGATTGGGGCGGGCCAGATGAGCAGGGTGGATTCGACGGAAATCGCCATCAGAAAGGCGGGAGAGAGAGCAAAAGGGTCTGTACTGGCTTCCGATGCCTTCTTCCCCTTCCCCGATGCCATCGAGAAGGCCGCTGAAGCGGGCGTGACCGCAATCATTCAGCCAGGTGGATCCATAAGGGACAAACAAGTCATAGAGACAGCTGACAGGTTTGGCCTAGCCATGGTTTTCACGGGAACCAGGCACTTCAGGCACTGACCTGGAACCAATATTTAACAGCAGGCAAGTAAAGCAAACGGAGAAGCAACGCTGAGATGCCGCCCAAAAGGATGAATAGGAAGAGTGCCTTTATGCTTCCCGTAGTAGTTATCACTCCTGTGATCCCAAGCCCTATGAATATAAGAAAGGCACACAGTAAGATTCGGGTCAGATTCCAGGCCCATCTTCTCCTATGAATGAATCCGTAAATGAGCAGGCTTAAAACCAAACCTGCTATCAGTGCCCCGCCTCTAAAATAACCCATTTCGCGGGGAGGATTGCCACCCGCCAGATGAACTATGGCAAAACCGAGTGTCATGAGCGTGCCCAAGGATAGACCCACACCTGCGAGTAAGCCGCCTCCGTGGATGTATACAGAAACAATATTTGGCAAATCCTCTTCTCTGTACCTAAATTTGTAAACCAAACACAGCCCGATTACAAGCGGTATGATACCGACCCAACGTGGTGTAGGGGTATATGACCTAGTTGGCGGGCTGGATCCTAGGCCTGCCGTTAAAGACCATTTTGCTAGGCCTGCCATTATGGCCAGCCCTACAAAAATCAGGAAACCAGCTACTGTGGTAACTCCTAGAAACTTAAAATGATAATGATCCATTCCTCACTAACTGCCATGTGTCTCCTTTACCTCAACAATCTTGCCTAGAATTCTTCCCGGCTTTAATTTCCCAAATCTCCTGATTTTTCCAGCCATAGAAATTGCGTTTCTTTAAAGAAACCGCTATCTTTAAGCGCCAAGAGTCTCTGTTGGAAGCAGGACGTCGTGGGGCTTGGTTTCTTGAGCCCCAAGAGGTGTGAGGAATTCGAACCTGGCTTTCTCCCAAAGCTCCCTGATGTTTCTGGCCCCAGCATAGCCCATAGCCGCCCTCAGGCCTGACACCAGCTCGTGCACCAGTGCAGAGACCTCACCCTTGTATGGAACCCATCCCTCCACCCCTTCTGCAATGCCCTTTGCCGGTACACTATACCTGTCCAGTGCATACCTTACCTGCATGGCGGAGGGCGAGCCCATCCCTCGGTATTGCTTGTAATATCTTCCACCTATGGCCATCAAAGTTCCTGGGGCCTCTTTACACCTCGCGAAAAGGTTTCCCATCATGACTGCGGAGGCGCCTGCAGCAAGCGCAACTGCTATGTCACCCGCATTCCTTATGCCCCCATCTGCAATTATCGGAAGATCAGAACCGTACTTCCTCAGAGCATCTGCAACTTGAGCCGTTGCAAAAAGAGTAGGGGCACCTGCAGCAAGGACGTCGGATGTTATACAAATCGAACCCGATCCAATACCAACCCTGAAACCAGCGACACCATCAAGGGATGAAAGGATGTCCTCTGCGGCTTCAAAAGTTCCAATGTTGCCCACGATCACATCAGCATGAACCTCCTTCAAAAGTCGCTTGGTTGCTTCAAACATGTTTCGATTGTGGAAATGAGCTACGTCTGTAACCAAGATGTCCACATATGGGTCCAACTTTTTTGCCCTCTCCAAATCTGTTGGTGAGATAGCCGCCGCACAAAGCAACTGCCCCTTTTCATCCCTTGCAGCGTTCGGGTATTTCCCCTTGAGGGAAATGTCTTTGAAGGTTATGAGGCCCTTGAGTCTCCCCTGTTCATCCACCAAGGGAAGCTTTTCAATCC
>Ga0209225_1000660_pt1 | contig 37948 bp, 41 predicted proteins | sample WasSprMetagenome_FD_184732 | JGI IMG/M metagenome (GOLD analysis project Ga0209225, IMG submission 184732) | Sulfidic aquatic microbial communities from Washburn Spring, Yellowstone National Park, USA - WS (SPAdes) (version 3) | ecosystem: Environmental > Aquatic > Thermal springs > Hot (42-90C)... | reverse complement strand
AACACATCTAAAACATGCCATAGATGTGGAAGCATAGGGCTTCGAGTCGGAAGCCTCTTCAAATGCCCAAAATGCGGCTACTCGTGCAATGCAGACTACAACGGAGCCACGAACATACTAAAGCGGGGATACGGCTATATGCCGTATCTAGGGGCTGGTTTGACACAGCCCTTAACTCGGTAGGATGAGGGCTACGAAAAGCCTAACGAACCGAGAATCTCCCGACTTTAAGTCGAGGAGAGTGTCAATTGATGGGTCTGGCGGCAGTATTGGATATAGTCCATCCGCTCTATACTGTATATTGTTTAGGATCCAAGTGTACATTGTTTTAACATCTTTCCAGAACTCGTTCCAGTCTGAAGGGTTTGACCAGCCTCCAGTTATCTTGTAAACTGCATCAGATACTATTTTATCTTGTGGTGTTATAAACGCTTTAACATTTGATTGGTCAAATCTTTGATTAACAATATTCCTTAGATTCTCATATTCTTTCGTGTACATGGTATACTCTTCTTTGTACTTTTGATAGGATTTTATTTCAGAATCTAATTCTACAATTTTATTGTTTAAAGTTGTTATCTGATTTTGTAGGCTTGCTATAGCCTGCTCATAGTAGGTTCTGTTTTCTTTTAGCCAATTTTCTAGCCTTTCCTTTTCCCTTAATATCGAATTTAATTGTGTTATATTGTTTTCTAGCCAAGCCTGAAGCTGGCTTTTTTGTTTTGAAAGGGATTCTATTTGAATATTCTTTTCACTTATTAAAGAGTTATAGTATAGTATTGTTCCTGCGAAACTTGAAATTAAAACTACTACTATTATAGTAAGGACTATTGCTAAACTTTTTCCTACTGCCTTCGCCTTAAACATATTCTATCACAATAGCATGTTCTAAGCTTTATACTATTAAATTTATTTTTGAAAAGATTAAAAAGCAGTACATGTTCTAGTTTTGTGAACTTGGAAATTGCTTTCAGAGGAAGTCATATCACTTGATCCAAGTATGACTTTGATGGTTCAGGGTCCTGCTGAACTAGAAGTATTAAAGGGTGTAGTGGAGATTTTGGGGATAAAACTTTGCCAGCATGAATGTTTTCGTGTTAAAAGGAATAGGGTTGTTCCTGTTGAATCTTTGGAAAACGCTCTCGTTTCTGTTTCAGCATTTGATGGTGGAGGTTTCTGGCTATCTGAAAGTGGGTGTGGTGTAAAGATCTGGTCTGAGGAAGTGAAAAAGATTTTTGAAAAAATATCATTAGAAACTAGGCCATTTCAGATAATGGTTGTTGGTGAAACTGATTCCGGTAAATCTACACTATCAACATATTTGGCTAATTATGCTATTTCTAGGGGGTTTAGAACTTGTGTACTTGATGGTGATCTAGGTCAAGGGGATTTGGCGCCTCCGGGCTGCATTGGACTGAAGTTTGTTGAAAAGAACTTTTTTGACCTCAGAGAACTTTCTGCAGACTATTATGATTTCCTTGGAATAATTTCTCCGAGAGGTTTTCAAGAACATGTTGTAGAGGCCCTTTTACGTTTAAAGTCTCTTGTAACAAAGAGTTCGGCTGATGTTCTAATTGTTAATACCGACGGCTATGTTAAGGATAAAGGTTTGACTTATAAGGTTAATACTGTTTTAAGGTTGGAACCAGACGTGGTTCTATTTCTTGGAGATGAAGATGGCTTGAATGATTCAGATCTCTTTAAAACTCTTTCTACGGCATATCCTCAAAAGATCGTTTTCCTTAGAAGGGCTAAGGCTAAGCAGAAGACTAGGGAAGAAAGGTTTCATAGGAGGCTAAGTCAGTATAGGCGTTTTCTTTCAAGAGGACAGATTAGACGGTTTAGCCTTTTTAATTTGAAAGTTAAGTTTTTGAACAAAATCTTTTACTTAAACGACACTTCATTTTTCGGCAACTATAGTTTATGCAAATTGGATGATGATGGATGGAAACTGTTAGTAAGACCTTTCGATGCCCCATATATTTTGTACGATGATAATTGTAGGGAGTTGTCTTTTAGCTCTTATGCACTTAATAGGATGTTTGTTGCATTAGAGTACAGGGGTGCTGTGAAAGGTTTTGGCATAATAGTTCACGTCGACCCAGAACTTACAGTAGAGGTTTATACTAAAGTCGATGATGAAGTTGACATAATCCATTTAAGCTCTATCAAACTTGTTAACAACCTTAATAATGAGTTTTTGATACCAATTTTAAAGCAAGGTTTTCAAGAAAATTTTTCGCAAGAAGATAAGAGTATACAATAATTTTATGGGCTGCCGAATCCAATTTTAATTTGAACTTTTTAACTTTACTTTTGAAAGTTTTAAAAATATTTTTATTTTACCCCATTTTAGGTCTTGACGAGAGACTTGGATACTCTTATAGGCCTTCTAGCGCTTGCAATCAGCTATGGTCTTGTTATTGTATTGGTTGTGAAGCATGTTAATTATGGTTTAGCTCTTTTTTTGGGCGCTATAGTCTTAGGAATATTTTTCGGCATAGACTTTAATGGCATATTATCTACTCTTACAATGACAGCAAGTGAGCAGATTACATACGAGCTAGTCTTAGCTGTCTCGCTTATACCGATTTTTGCACAGACGATGATAGAAAGCAAGTTAATTGATGAAATTGTCGACGGCTTAAAGGCTATGCTATCTCAGAGGGCTGTGTTGGCCATTATTCCATCAGTTTTCGGCCTATTTCCTATGATGGGTGGTGCATTGATTTCTGCACCTTTAATAGATGGAGAAGCGGAGAAGCTTAAAGTCGATAGTGAAAAGAGGAGTTTGATAAATTTATGGTTTAGGCACATGTGGTTCTTTGTCTCTCCATTGGTTACAACCCTTATTGTTGTTTGTAGAATAACTAACATGAACATATACGACATAATTGTCGTGGATTTTCCAGCATTCATAGTTTATGTTGTCTTAGGCTACTTTTTACTTATAAAGCCAATAAAATCTTACGATATTAAGAAAGGTGAGGACAATTTTTTCTACAAGTTTTTAAAGGGGATTGTTCCAGTAGCTTTAACTATCGTTTCAAACATTTTAGGCCTCCATCTAATCTTTTCACTACTTTTGGGTATATTTTCTGCAATTTTGTTAGGGAAGATTAAGCTCACAAATATTACGACTGTTATAAGAAAGGGTTTCAGATGGCCTCTGGTTACTTCTGTCCTCGGAGCACTTTATTTCAGAAACGTTATAAGATACATGCATGTTGACTCATTTATTGTTAAAAACGCTATATCATTCGGTTTTCCAACGATAGCGTTTTTTAGTCTAATTCCCTTAATCTTCGGCTTTATAACAGCTGAACCTCAGACTTCGGCAATAATGAGCGCCTCCCTTGTCACTGGCGCTTTCGAAAAGTTTATTCCAGCACAAGTTGCCCTATTATATATCAGTAGCTTTCTAGCCTATTTTACATCCCCGCTCCATTTATGTCTTATTTTGACTGTAGGCTTTTTTAAGTCAAAGATAAGGGAAGTGTTTAAGTGGCTTGTACCATTCTCAGTACTAGTATATTGTGTACAGTTTGCTGTCTGCTATCTTCTGATAGAATACTTTTAAATCAATTGTTTCCAACTTTAAATTTCCAAAAATGTGCATGGATATGGTATAAATATTCTTAAACGTCTACCAGAGAGATCGCCTACGTCTATGGGCAGTGGTGTTTGATAAAAGTGTATCAGTGCAAGTATTTCCGTGTTCGAGTCCAATGCTATCCTTATAGCATCCTCATACGAGCTATGCCCATATTTGTAGGCTTCCTTCGAATAATTGGCTGCCTCATGCACTAGTAGGTTACATCCTTTAGCAAATTCTATCAAACTTGGATTGTATATTGTATCACCACTGTATATTATTGTCTTTCCATCAGTTTCCACTTTAACTGATACTGCTGGAACCGTGTGGGGTGCTTTGATAAATTTTAGCTTGAAACCTCCAACTTTAAGTTCAACAGAATAGTCTAATTCGATTATTTCTACAAAGGTTTCTGGAACAATATTGCAAGTGATATGGACTAGGTTTCTTATAGCATCAGATGTTTCAGGTGAAGTTATAATCTTGAGCTTATTTAAACCCTTATACATTTTCATTTGAACCAAAGTCGGTATTCCAAGCACGTGGTCACCGTGAGCGTGTGTTACAACCACATAACTTAGGTCGTCTACATCGTAGCCACAACGCTTTAACATTACATAAGTCCCTTCACCAGCATCCAATAGCATTTTTTCTCCTTCAGAATTTTCTATGAGGATGGAAGTATACCCTAAGTTTGGTTCTGAAATCCATCCGCCTACACCTAAAAAAAGAACTCGGACCAAGAAGAACGCCTACTTTAAACTATATTATCAAACAGGTTATTAATTTTCAACTTTAATCAATCCTTCAACAAGCTCTTTAACTCTTCCATGTGAAAGCATGCCTTTATACTGTTTTCCATACCTGTCTGTCAAATGTACAATCATCTTATGGTTGAAAGAACCTTCTTTAAACATGACTTCGCCTTTAGTATATGCTAGCTCAAGACCTTCCCTAGGCCTTACAATAATCTCTCCAGAAGATCCACTCAAATATGCTGATGTTAATGTGCCTACAGCAAACACTATTCTAGCCTTACTTATATCATACTTGGATAATAATTTGAAAAGTTTTGTTGGAAACTTTTCTCTTGGGCCAAAAGCGAATAAGATAGTGTCACCCGATTTTGGGTTAAAGTCCCCTGCAGGATACGTTCTGAGATACATTAATCCAGTATTTGGGTCAACATCTCTTTTAAGTGTCTTTCCTGTCAAAGGAACCATCTTAACCTTAAGACGGCCTGCTGATGCGTCAATCAAGTGGCCACTAAAAACTTTTCCACTTTCAACATTTTCAAACACAATATGCAGATGCGGTACAATATCGTAATTTAAACTTTTGACGTTATATACTGGCAGAAAAAATCCAGAAATATTTTTGATGATATTTTTTCCTTTAGCAAATGCCTTTGCAAAAGTTGGTAAAGGCTTATGTTTTGTCAGAAAAAAGGCAAAACGTACATCAAAAAGTATACCTTCCTCGCATAATATGTAACCTTGCATAAAATCTATGTTATCGAATAAATTTGAAGTTAGGGAACCTTGTTCAAAATTAATTTCTTGTATTAACTCTTTCGCACCCCCTATAACAGACACATGTAAGCCAGTATCAAATTCTATGCGGGTTCCTTTTTTCTCTACTAGCACAAAATCTCCTTCGACTTCTTTAACCTTATCCTCTAATACTTTAAAAAGGGGTTTCAAAACTGTTAACAAGAGAGTTAATCCGATTTAAAATAAAAACTTTTTGACAAGAGAAGAAAATTGTAAAGTTACCTTCAAATTTTCTTTAAAAAGATAAACAATAATATAAGAATGCTGGGTATCACAAATATATAGTTGAAAGACAAGTTTGCTAGCATTCCTCCTATTAGTGGGCCAGAAAAGGCACCTAATCCAAGTAGAGATTCAAATACTCCAGCATAATACCCTCTATTTGCCTCTGAAATCGATAATATTTTTCCCAGCGCATAAGCGTATGTGACGCCTAAAGAGAAGCCTAATAGGAAAAATAGTGATATCAAAAATATTTCGTTTGCAAAAAATATTAGGCCTATAGGAACTAAACCTAAAAGTATCATAAAATATTCTTGCACTCTTTCTTTACCGAAAATAGTCTTATTTGATAGAACGAATGCCGACAGTCGCCCAAAATTCATTACACTTAACACTAGACCTGAAACATTTAATGAAAGCGCCCTTTTTTCAGCATAAATTGGAAAGAATGTTAAAAGTGTGTATCCTAAAACCCCATATATAAATGGTATAAAGAAAATAGGCTTAAATCTAAAATCTCCCCTATATCTTTCATCTGAACTATTTTTTAAAACAATCTCCTCTTTTCCGGTTATGGCGAAGATGAATGATGCTACCATTAAACCTATTGATAGGAGAAGAACATTTTTTGCACCATAAAATTGATAAATTGAACTACCCATATAGGGTGCAATAGTCGAACCAAAACCCCACATAATATTATACACTTGCAGCTTTCTTTTGCTATCCCCTATTATGGCCTCCATTGAAGGCCAAACAAAAGACCAACCTACACCTTCAACAATTCTTACTAGAATAAATATGCTTGGATAATAAATTAAAAGATACATAATATAGGATAATGTGACGACCGTTACCCCGGTTAAAAGACCCTTTTTCCTTCCAACCCTGTCTGAAAGACGGCCTGCTAAAAATGGAATAAAAATATACGGTATACCTGCAGAAGCTCCGATTAAACCCACTTCAATTTCTGTTGCACCAAGTTGATATGCATAATAGGGAATATATATTGAGGTAAGAACCATCGCAGTCTCCGCTGAAAATGCTATCAACTGGAAAATTATTGATACTTCCAACAGCTTTTTCGCAAAATTATATGGGTCAAGCACAAGACGTCACTCTTAAACACTCTGATAAAAATGTAAATTTTATAATCTTTATTGAAAAATTCTAAACATATAAAAACAAATAAAATAATATCCAAGCTGACCAGTATGCGAACATTCTGTGTTGTAGGCGAATCGGGTGCTGGTAAAACGACATTAGTGGAACAACTTGTAAAAAATTTAACTTCAAGGGGATATTCAGTGTGCACAGTTAAGCATACACATTTGAAGAATTTTGATTTAAAGGGAAAGGATACAATGCGTCATTTAGCTTCAGGTGCGTCAATAACTGTAGGCTTGGCTGAAGATGAAACAATAGCTTTAATGGGAAAAAAGGACATAGACTATATTAAAAGACTGATTTCCCCGATAGACTTCTTAATTATTGAAGGCGGTAAAGAGCTCGTTTGCCCAAAGATCTTAGTTGGTGATGTTGATGTTACTGGAGAAAATTATATTGCGAAATGGAAGCTTGGAGAACCTATTGAACCAGTTTTGGAGGCAATATTTAGTTTGCCAGCCGATGCTGTCCAATTGTATGTTGATGGCAAAAGAATAAACATTAAACCTTACATTCAAAAGGCGATAGTATCTATGTTAATTGGGTTCATTTCAACTTTAAAGGGGATAGAAAGTATGGATAAGGAGCTTGTTATAAAAGTAAATTTACGAGAATTTAGTGAAAAAGAAAAGGTTGTGGATATTCTATGAACGTTTTCTTGCAACAAGATAGAATCCTATAGATGTCAGTATAACACTCATTATTATTACTGCAATCGTAATGTCATAATATAGCATACCATTTTCTACACCCGAAGTTGAAACTATCTGCGCCATTACAGCGGCAGCAAGTCCTCTTGGCATCATAACAGCCATAATTGGTTTCTCGTCACCCAAAACTGGACTTTTTATTGATGAAAGAGCTACCGCGCTGTATCTTCCTATAAGAAGTAATCCGGTTAAAATTAATCCGTACAAGAATGGTATATAGTTGCTGATTGAAAGTATTAGTCCTGCTAGAAAGAAGGCAAGCACGAAAGCCCTCTTTTACCAGATAGAGGAGTTTACATTTCTCCTTTATAATTTTATCTGTTGCATAAATTTTATCTTTGCAAAAACATTTTTAAATGGTGTACTTGTGCCAGTGCTTTAATGCAAGAACATGAAAGGTTAATTGATGAAATTAAAAATATTGTTTCAAAATATTATGAAAATAATTTCTTTAGTGGGCACGATTATTCACATAGCTTAAGGGTTTGCAATCTGTGTAAGATTCTTAGTGAAGATGAAGAAGTTGACATGCTTGTTCTTGAGGCAGCAGCATTATTGCATGATTTAGGAAGGGCGTGGGAAAGGAGTAATCCAAGCATTGACCACGCTGAAAAATCTGTAGAATTAGCTCAACAAATCTTAGATAATATAGGATTTCCGAAAGAAAAAATTTCGAAAGTATTATATGCTATAAGAGTTCATAGGTTCAGTAAAGGTATTAAGCCTGAAACAATTGAAGCTAAAATTTTACAGGATGCCGATAGAATAGATGCTTGTGGGGCAATAGGTATTGCCACGGCATTCGCTTACGGTGGTGCACATGGTCTACAATTGTATGATGTTGAAGACCCCTTTGCAGAAAATAGGCCATTAAATGACAAAAAATATTGTCTAGACCACTTTTATACAAAACTTCTAAATCTAGATAAAACATTGAATACAAGAAAAGGGAAAACGCTTGCCCAGAAAAGAAAAAGGTTCTTGATAATATTTTTAAGAGAGTTCAAAAGGGAATTGAATAACATGACATAATATTCTTCTCTAACACTTTTTAAACTGTTTTTGGTATTGAGAAGACTCTTCCACCTGTATGTAAGAGTATGCTTGCCTCATCACTCCACATTCTGTTTTTGAAAAAGTCTTCATCTGCACAAGCTCTTTGGACCACAGCAATGTACAATACTTGCTCGTTCAACAACATCCTTTCCTTAACCTTACATTCTAGCACGCCAATACAATCTTCAATTGATGGCGCCGATACTGTTTTGGATGGTGAAAATTTTAGGCCTAGAATTTTTGTTTTATCAATTTTGATTCCACTTTTTGTTCCAGCCAACCAAACTTTTTCCTTCAATTTAGAAGTTGGAATGTTTACAGTAAACTCTTTAGTCTCATCTATTACCTTATGCGTATGTCCTTTTGTCCAAAGTGATATTGCTATAAGTGGAGGTTCATCACTTACGGGAGTTATCCAAGAGCAGCTCATCACATTTATTTTCCCATTTTTGTCTTTAACGCAGATCAGGACAACTGGACGAGGATGTAAAATAGTGTAGGATTCATTTAAATTGATTTCAACCTTCATACATAATTGTCTTGTGGAAGTTACATAAATCTTTTTAGCCTGGATTCGAGTTTTTAATGAATTAAATTTTATCTTAAAAATATTTTTTTTCTATAGTTCAGGAAAAGAAAAGAAGTTTATAAAACCCAAGTTATAATATCTTATATAATGTGCCCAAATTTGGATGACTGTGAAATTAGAAAAAGGGCTTTAGAAAAAAATATGCCTATAACAAGTTTTTTATTAAGGTTTTCTAATTATAATATTGGAACCAATTATACTCTTTTGGCAGTCAATGCAAACTCTGTTTTGACTGTGAAATCCGCTTTATATACTGCTAAAAGGTTTATGTCTCCAATTATTTTCATCACAACCTTGAACCAAGTTGACTTAGACGGTGGTTATACAGGGTGGACGCAACATGAATTTGTAAGAATAGTTTCAAAGGAGAAGGAAAATATTGGATTTGATGGGCCTATTATATTGGCTTCAGACCATTATGGTCCATGGCTTAAAGACAGGCAGGTTACTGAAGAATGGTCTTATCAAGAATGTATTGAATGGTTAAAGAAGTCTATTGAAGCTTGTATTGATGCAGGCTACGATCTTCTACATATTGACATGACTAAAGATATAGAATTGTCTAGAGGAAGGGTTCTTACTGTTGACAAGATTGTAGAAAGGACTGTTGAAATGATAGATTTTTCTGAAGAGGTTAGAAAAAATAAAGGCTTACCGAAAATAGACTATGAAGTTGGGACAGAAGAAGTTGCTGGCGGTCTAACTTCTATCGAAAGATTCGAAGAATTTCTTCTCAAGCTTAAAAGAAAATTGGTTGAAAAAAGTCTTAACGTTTGGCCCTGCTTTATAGTAGGAGACATTGGTACAAGCCTCTACAATCCATCTTTTGAATATGATCGGGCAAAAGGACTAGTTGAAGTGGCTAGTAGATATGATTGCTATGTTAAGGGTCATTATACCGATTTTGTTAAAAACTTGGAACTTTATCCTAAAGCTGGCATCGGCGGCGCTAATGTTGGCCCAAAGTTTACTCAAGTCGAATTTGACGCACTTGAAAGGCTTGAAAGGATAGAACAAAATTTATTGAATAAACATAATATTTCTGCTTCAAAGTTCATTGAAACACTTTACAATTCAATCGTAGAAAGTGGTCGTTGGAAAAAATGGCTTTTCAAGAATGAGGAGGGTAAAAGGTTTGAGCAACTTTCTAGAAAAAGGAAGAGGTGGCTTCTGCAAACTGGAGCAAGGTACGTTTGGATGAAAGATGATGTTAAAAAAGCGCGTGAAACATTATACAGTAATCTAAAACTTAATGGAATAGATGGTGAAAGACTTGTTTTAAATAGCCTTAATCGTTCTATGTCACGATTTTTTAGAGCTTTTAACTTAAAGGATCTAAACAAGAGAATATTAGATTTAATGAAATAGAATACGTGTCGGAGTCGGCTGCTTCCCTAAAAAGATCTAGGAAATGGCTTTTCTTCCAATCAATTTTTAAAACATCCTATTCTGTTGATAATGGCTAAATTATTAATTGCAATATTTATTGTCTTCTTAAACGAATTCTTCTTTTAACTAATGTCCAGTAACTATAGAAGGCAATCCATATTATGCTTACAGATATTGTTAGTGGAAGCCACTTAATGTCTAAAATTAGTGTAAATAGATTAATTATGATTGCCAGAGCAATATTTAGATAGTACGCTCTTTTCTGCCAACCATATTTAGATATAGTGTCAATCGCTTGTAGTGCTGCAAATCCTTTTTCGCTTAAAACATAAAAGCCTTCATTATCTACACTTATTAAGTTATCAAGCTTTTTCAAATGGAAATCTAAGAGGCCACTACTTTCAATCTCTAATTCTCTTTTAATGTCTGCGAAACGCATAGGTTTTTTAGCTAAAAGTTTAAGAATTTCAACCCTCAATGGATGTGATATAGCTTCAAAAATATCATTTGAACTCATATCATTTTACCCCCGAAGATAATAGATGAACAGTGGATATAATTCTTCCAAACTTGACCTGTATGACAACAACTATTGACAAACTATATATTCAGTTTACCTTAAGGATAACTGTAATAATGAACTAAATAAGCGATTTAGCCATTATCAACAGTATAGGGAATGTTATTGTTGCGTCTCCGTTGACAAAACAAGATTCTGCCTTAGGCTTTATTTTGCCCCAGGTGATCGCCTCCCTTGGTCTTGCACCACTTAAGCTTCCATCAAACTCCTGTGCTGTTGAAATATATACTGCATAGTCTAAGCCTTCTTTGAACTGGTTCCACCATATTGTATGATGTTTGCTAATACCGCCTCCAATAATTATTGCCCCACTCTTTTTTGCCTTAAAAACTATATCCGCTAACTCTTTTTGGTCTTTGAATGGGTCAATTAATAGCTTGTGTGTTGTTGAATAGGTGAACATTGCGGTTCCGAATGCACCATCTAGAAATCCTGGAACATATATTGGTATGTTTCTTTTTCTTGCACAGAATATGAACGAATCATCGTTCCCAAGCTCGTCTCCGATAAAATCAATAATCTCTCTGACACCATAACATTTTTCTCTGTCTATTTTAGATAGAACATTATATACTACCTTTTCTATTACGGGCCCATAGTTTTCTAATGGAATGAAAATGTTTCCTAACCTATGTATCTGTAATTCTTCAAGGTATACGTCGTCGACCTCAAAGGTTCCCCTAAAATAATCTTTAGTCGTTCTAGCAATATCGTGGTCAATTGAGCCGCACGTGGTTATTATTACATCAACTAGTCCTTCGTTAATCATGTCCTTTATTAGGCCCCTGAAGCCGGTTGATACAAGATTTCCTGTGAAAGATAAAAATTTTACACATTCTTTATCTTTAAACATTTTCGCTATAATCCTTGAGGCTTTTACTAGATCGGCTGCAGAGAAACCCCAAACTTGCTCATAAAATCTTAGAAGGTCGTTTAAATTTCTTACATCTTTAAGTGTAGGATCTTTTATCTTATGTTCTAAGATTCTTGCTCTTTCATCTTCTTTCAACTTTAATCAAGCTTATGGTCATTAAATGGGGAAATAAAAACTTATTATACCGCTAAACGTTAACTGAAAGGTATCTTCTTGCCTGAGACACCATTTTTGATACTACAAAGTTTTTTGGCCAACAATAGTCCTTTGCTTCCTCTAAAATGTCGTCTAAGGATTCTACTTTATTTTTGAGAATGTTATTCAATATTGTTGAAAGAGTTTTTATTTGTTCTTTAAACGAATATTTTGACGTGAAGGTAGAAAGTGTTTCGTTTATTGCGAGCCATTTCGCCGTAAGCTTGGCCCAATATATTGCCTCCTCTTTTGTTTCAGAATTCTGTAAATTTTTAAGATGCTCTTTAAAATTGAAGGCGCAGATTTGTAAATACTTGTTTACAGTGCTTGATGTTATGTTTTCAGAAAGCGCCCTGTTAAGCCTTTCAAAGAAATCACCGACATTTTCATCTCTAAAAAATCTTTTTGTAGTATAGCATATATTGTCTGGTCCTTCTTCTATAGAAGAAATTGTTTGACTACAGTTGCATAAATTATATAATCCTTCTAAAATTGTGTACCCATTTTGGCAGCATGTCTTTGAAAGCCAAGCAACGTTTAGTACGTCCTGTAAAAATCTTTTACCACTTTCTTCTGAAACAGCCTGTCTCACTACAACTTTCCCTTTAACAAAAAATAGTATATACTCACCATTATCCTTCTCTATTCTCGAAACACCTAGTTCTGGAGAAAATTTGGAGTAAAAGTTTGATGCCCTGTCTAAAAACGTTTTTAAAAGTTTTTCATAAAAAAGATTAATTTTAAGACCCTCTACCTTCTTAGGATAGTATACAAGCATAAATTTTGTAGAATCGGAGGGGCACGGTCTTATGCTTGAAAGGCCTTCACCTTCTTCTAAAACATCATATTCTATACCTTCATCAACTAATTTATAGATTTCATTTAATATGTTACTTTTTTCATTATATAATACTGGGCATTCACTTGGGTCAAGGTCCCCTCTAGCAATAGCTAACGCTGCCTGTCTGCAGCTTAAGTGGCCACAAAGGCCACAATCTTCTAAAGGCATTTTTGCAACTAATTCTTGCATAAAGTGCATTCAAGACACCATGGTGTCAACAGCCTTTTTTAAGGCCATCGTGAACGCCATACTTTTGCAACCAAATTATTTAAACTCTAATTATTGATCAATTTTGCTAATAAATTTTATGAATAAAAATATAATAAATGTACGCGAAAAGGAAAAAGTTTTATACCATTAATTAAATAGTAAAATTAAGTGTATGAACATGGTTTCTGAGGAGTTAAAGAAGTTATTAAATGAGGCAATCGCTAGAGAGCTTCAAGTAAGTATACAGTATATGTGGCAGCATGTTCAATGGAGGGGTGCTAAGGCTTACGCGTTAATTGAGCAATTCAAAAATATTGCAATCCAAGAAATGAAGCATTCTGAAATGATTGCTGAACGCCTTTTCTACCTTGGCGGTGTCCCTACAACGAAACCCTCTCCAATATCCGTTGGAGAAAACTTAAAGGAAATGCTTACACAAGACGCTAAAGATGAAGAGAATGCCATAAAATTGTATAAGACAATAATACAGAAGGCTGAAAGCGAAGGTGACACGACCACAGCACACCTCTTTAGAGACATTCTAGAAGATGAGGAAGAACACCACGACTTTTTCACTTCAGCACTAGAAGAATCATAGCATTTTTCCCCTCAAAGCCCATCCCCCTTTATTTTTCATATTCCATATCTATTTCAAACAATTTCGCTTTTAAAGATTGTGCAACTTCATTTTGTAATTCGTATATCTTTGCTCTAAAGTCTTCTAATATTCTTGAGGCCTCATTAAAAACGAGTTTCAGCTTTTCTTTTTCAAAGAGAAACGTATTTTCCAATTTAATGGGTACAACAAGCAATTCCTTACCCTTTAACTCTAAATGAGGCCCTCTTGGACTTTCCATAAATATTTTGCTTTCCTTAAAACCAGTGTTCCTAGCGATCTTAACTAACTTTATAGCAGTTTCTATATTGTAACAGGATACATGGATTATTGGAGGTTGCACGAAGAGCCAAAGATTTTCATCCTCTAAAACAAATATCTTTTCTAGAACCTCATGCTTAATCTGATCATCGATTTCATGAAACTTGAAAATTATTTTCACATTCCTTTTTCGCCAAGGGACTCGTGATGCTAAAACCAGTATTCTTCCAGAACAGCTACTAGTGGGATACGCATCCTTCAATTTAAACAATGTTTTTATTACGGGAATCATTTCTTTATCAAAGTATCCTGAAACTATATCCTTCTCCATTCTCTTGTAAAATGACATTTTACGTTTTTCCCATCTTTCTCTAATTTCGTTCAATACAATCTAGCTAGTCTTCCTTAGATTAATATTTTTATTCCTGAAAGTTGATATTTTGGTGGGATGTCTCTATCTGTTAAGGTACTAAATATATTGTCTGGTAAAAGAGCGGCCATCTTGAATAAGCTTGATGCGGAAGGCTTGGGAATAAACTTGCATGATAGAATAAAAATTTTGCATGAAAACAAGACTGCAACAGTTTTGGTCGAAATAAGTGAGGAGCCAGAACTTGTTCCAAGAGGGTTTATTGGCCTATATAAGGAGGTTGCGCTTGAACTGGGTGCATTAAATGGTGAAATCGTTAAAGTTGAGCTTGCTAAAACACCGCAAAGTGTAACATTTATTAGAAAAAAGCTTAAGGGCCAGACCTTATCTCCTGAAGAAATATCTAGTATAGTTCAAGATACAGTCACATTAAACTTAAGTGAGCTTGAGATTGCAGCATTTTTGTTAGCTCAAGAATTCTATGGCATGGACATGAATGAAATCGAAGCTTTAGCAAAGAGTATGTTGAAGACTGGAGACGTCCTAGATTTGCCAGGTAAAGCTGTAGACAAACATAGTATAGGTGGCGTGCCCGGTAATAAAGTTTCACTACTTATTGTTCCCATAATCGCCTCCACAGGCCTTCTTATTCCAAAAACTTCTTCTAAAGCTATAACAAGTCCTTCTGGGACAACTGATACAATGAGTGTTTTAGCTAACGTTGAATTTTCTATAGAGGAGCTTAGAAAGATTGTTTTAAAGGTTGGTGGTGCAATCGTTTGGGGTGGTGCATTAAATCTTGCTCCTGCTGATGACATTTTTATAAGGGTAGAATATCCACTTAAAATTGATCCTAGGCCTCAAATGCTCGCTAGTATTATGTCAAAGAAGGCTGCGGAGGGAATATCATATCTTGTAATTGATCTCCCAACGGGTAGAGGTGCTAAAGTTCAGACGAGGGAGGAAGCGTATTCTCTAGCTCAAGACTTTGTAGAACTTGGTAAGAGGATGGGTATTAGCGTAAAATGTGGCATTACCTATGGTGGTCAGCCTATTGGAAAGGCTGTAGGTCCAGCTTTAGAGGCTAAGGAAGCCTTGAGCGCTTTAGAGCATCCTGAAGAAGCTTCTAAGAGTCTGGTTGAAAAGTCTGTTTCTCTTGCTGGACTTATTTTAGAAATGACAGGATATGCCTTCAAAGGTGAGGGAAGTAAAATTGCTATGGAAATACTTAAAAGTGGGCGAGCGTTAAAGAAATTCAGGGAAATTATCGAACAGCAAGGCGGCAATCCAAACGTTAGACCAGACGATATACCTGTCGGAAAATACAAGTACGAGGTTAAAGCTGAATCGGATGGTTACGTGACATTAGTTGATAATACCCTAATAAATGCTATTGGCCGTGCTGCTGGCGCTCCGCTTGAAAAAGGAGCTGGACTAATGCTTTACGCAAAGCAAGGATATAAGGTTGAAAAGGGACAGGTTTTAATGGAAATTTATGCTGAACGTGCCACTAAATTGCAGGAAGCAATTTCCATCTGCAATAGCAGCAGGCCTATTGTTGTCGAAGGTATGCTTCTTTCAACATATCCAGAATTCTAGCCAGTTTAAAGTGTTAAGTGCTTACGAGTATAGTAAGTTTGTTTTAGAAAAATTTTTAAATTTATATTAAAAATTATGTGGTGCATTGAGCGCAGAAAGCTTTGAAAATATTCTGAAAAAGGTTCATACATCATATAACAAGAATCCCTTAGGCTGGAAAGTGTTTATTAGTAATGATGAAAAGGGATTTCCTACAATAATATTCTTTTCTCCTGACGAAATTTGGGAGATAAAGTTGGATAGCCTATATAAGCCTAACCCTGTCTGTGTAGGTCTAAACTTAAAAAATGAAAATAGTGATTTAGTTGACAAGCTAGATAGTCCACATTATGGTTTTAGACCTGTAGAAGATAATATTGCAAAAACTATAATTGAAGCGCTTTCAAAAAACGAGGTTCCAGTACAAATTCTAAACAGTATACTGAAGAGGGAGCCGAAGCCTTTAGAGGAACTTGGAAAAGATAAGATGATATTGCATGGACCCGTTATACGTTCTCAAAAACTTCCACTTGTTAGTGAAAAGCAGATCGACTTGGACTTAAAGTTAAGACAGGAGTTGCAGAAGCTTTTGATGAACAGGGGGATATATTCATTATATACTTAGAGAGCCTGATCAAATGCATCCCTATATTGAAAAACCCATTTGGACATACATATTCATAATTATATGCACGATAATGTTTGTTGCCCAAAATTTAACAAAATATTGGATATATTTAGCTTTCTTTCCAGCCTATGCTTTTGAAATGCCATGGACCTTTATAACCTCAATATTCCTACATGCTGATATTGAGCATTTGCTTTTTAACATGATTGCACTATTTTTCTTCGGACTTAGTCTTGAGAATATTGTTGGTAGAAGACTTTTTGCAATAATATTTATTTTAGCTGGCATTTTTGGAAACATAGGTTATCTGATAACAGACCCCACTTCATTAATACCTGGAATAGGCGCGTCTGGCGCAATATATGGTGTTGTTGGGACACTGGTTGTGCTAACACCTTTTAGAAGAGTGTTTTTGTACGGACTTTTTCCAATACCTCTAATTCTACTCGTGTTTCTTTGGACAATAATTGATTTTGCAGGCCTCTTTTCACCTTCTACAGTCGCTCACGGAGCACATTTAGCAGGATTGTTTGTCGGCCTTCTATTTGGGGTATATTTAAGAAGGTATCTGGTCAAAGTCGAGTATTACTAATTTTAAGACCCTTAATCGCTTTATTTATCAATTCCTCGACTGGAGGGATTCCTATTGCCAAAATTTTATAGGAACCATTATTGTTTAATACTATTGAAAGACTCGCATTAGGTATAACAATACCCCATGCGCTTAATTCGTCTTCGAGCCCAAGATGTTTTGCTATGAAAGCTCTTATTATATCATAGTGTGATACAATGATAACGTTTTTGTTTTTTACTTCCTCAACAAGGTTCTTTACTCTAAAATATATTTCATCCCATCCTTCAACACTATTTTTTGATGCTTCGTCAATTAAAAATGTTTTCCAATCCAATAGCTCAATTTTCCGGTTATTGAAATTTCCAAAGTATCTTTCCGTTATCCTTTCATCATAGACAAGAGGGCATTTTACATACTCGGCAATAATCTGGGCTGTTTGTCTACACCTTAAAATTGGACTAGAATATATGGCATCTAAATTCAAACTTTTTAGTCCATTCCCTACAAGTTTACTTTGTTCAACACCCTTTTCTGTTAAGGGAAAAGTTTCTGGATCATGGCTTATAACATGTCTAACATTACTTTCACTTTCACCATGTCTAATAAAAAGTATGTAATTCATTTTTAAGCAGTTCTACCTCTCCATAAGCCAAAGACTATAAAAAATTTAAATTATATTGGTAGTAGTGCGCCAAATACTGCAGTCAAAAGCGGGACTGTGAGATTATCGTCAACCCAAGGCTGGTATTCTAATAACGTAGCGATTAGAGAAAGTATTATTCCCTTGTAACCTAAAAAGAATGCGCCTATAATAAGACATGTGGCAAGCATTGCAATACTGCCTGACCAATGTTTTCCCCTGTTTTTTAGAAAGCGCGACCTAATAATTCCAGTAACTGAATCGCCTACCGCCATAAAAAGCATTGAAACTCCACCTAATATTCTCCAGTTTTCCCAGCATGGTATGGCAAGTATTGCAAAGCTTAGACAGAAAAATACTTCACCATAATTTTTCTTTTCTTGAAACCATGATAGTTCCTTTGATTTAGCATGCGGTAATATTAGAAATATTACAAAAAAGATTGCAAATGAGAAGAAAATGTATGGTTCGTTGAAAACGTACATGTAGCATAGGATTGCTGGAACCACAGAAAGATGGATAATCTTCCTGTTGATCCAGATGTTTGGAAACTTTTTTGTAATAAAGACAGTTACAATTATTATTGAAAAGAGGACCAATGCGAGAATAAAATCGGATATCAGTGAACTGAATAAATCTTCCATGTAAGCAGATTTTTTACGAATGTTTATAAATTTTTAAGTTTTTAGAAAAAATTACGTTCTAATCCAAATCGAACTCTTCTCTCGGGCTCCATGGTCTACAATTTTAATATACGTGTTTCTTAGAGGGCTTAGATATGCTTGGCGATATCAAGGGAATATTTTTTGACTTAGACGGCTGCATATACAGAGGGAGGACTCCAATCCCTGGCGTAGGCGAAACAATAGCATATTTGAAAAGCAAGGGTTTAAAAATAATCTATTTAACGAATAATGCTTCACGTTCCCAAAAGGAGTATGTTGAACACTTTAAAAGCATGGGTCTAGATGCAGCGGAAAGTGAATTCTATACTTCTGGAATGGCAACAGTAGAATACATGTATAAAAAATATGGATCGGGTCATAAAGTCTATGTTGTTGGAGGATCTGCTCTTAAATCCCTTTTTAAGGAAAGGGGTTTCATCATAGTTGACGAGGAACATGCTAAAGAAGCAGATTTTGTTGTCTCATGCTTTGACCCAGAATTTAATTTCAAACGTCTTGAGGCAGCATGTTATGCTATCCAATATGGTGCTAAGTTCATTGCAACCAATCTTGATATGGTTTTACCAGTTGAAGACGGCTATAGGCCAGGTGCTGGAGCTATGGCAGCCGCCATATCCGCCGCAACTAAAGTGAAACCATTTCTGATTGGAAAACCTTCTAAAATAATTGTAGAAATGGCGCTAAAATATTCTGGCCTAAAAAGGGATGAAGCCTTGATAGTCGGGGATAAGGTTGAAACGGACATTATTGCCGCAAAGAGAGCGCGCATGAAATCTGCTCTAGTTTTGACCGGTGTTACAAAAGCTGAAGACTTGAAAAGGATACCTGAAAAATATTATCCTGATATTGTTTTAGAAAGCGTGAACGACCTGAAAAAACTATTCTAGATAAAATTTATATATAGGATGTAAATTAATTATGTTAGGTGATTTTTATGAGTGAAGACTGGTTTAGTCCCTTTAGGAGAAGACGATGGCCTTTCTTCAGAGGATGGTTCTTTGAAGACATAGACGAATTCTTCAAAGAAATTGAAGAGGAAATGGAACGAGAATTTAGAGCATTAAGCGAAATGGTGCCAAAAGAGCTTGTTAGAGAAAGGACATTGCCAGACGGGACCAAGGTTAAGGAATGGGGCCCATTCGTATACGGATATAGCGTGACCATAGGGCCAGACGGTAAGCCTCAAGTAAGGACATTTGGCAACCTTAAAGTCGGCCCTGGACCAGGCAGGCCTAGCATCGACTTCAAAGTTGAAAGAGAGCCTATCGTTGACGTATTGACAACAGATAATGAGGTCAAAGTAATCGCAGAACTGCCAGGCGTAGAGAAAGACGATATAAAGTTACATGGTACAGAAACTTCTCTAACCATCTCTGTTGATACACCACAAAGAAAATACTATAAAGAAGTGGACCTACCTGCAAAGGTTGACCCCAAGAAAGCCAAATCATCTTACCGCAATGGAATACTAGAAGTTTCATTGCCGAAAAAAGAGGAGAAGCCAAAAGGTGAACCAATAAAGATAGATTAAAGGAAACCCCACAATCTCTTTTTTTAAAAAATTATTTTTAAAAAAATAAAAAAATTCTCCCCAACAAACCTGAACTATATTGGAGGAGGCGTATCCATTAGTTCAGGTTTGTTGAGGAGCCAGTGGAGCCAATAGCCGTTGAAGGCAATCCCATCATAGGGACTCACCTCCAGGGCCATTAGCCCCGTTATTAATATTATATAATTGTTATATATAAATTTTTCGGTCTCAGAGTGCGCTTTTGTTATCATTATTTTGAACACTATAAACCCACCAGACTGTAAAGCATATATATGTCCTCATTTTTTCAAAAACTATGTCAAAAATTAGTAAACCTAGGTACAGTTTGTATGGAATACTATTATTTATTATGTTGATTGGATTTTGCGGCATACTCTATTTCGGAAGTATTTTGGTTAATTTTGAAATTTACTTAAGTATAATTTTAACTGGTTTAGGCTCCTACACGTTAATTTACACATTTTTATATAAAGCAGTTATCTTGAAAAATGAGAGGAACTATATGATTTTATGGGGTTACATCATTCTTTCACTTGGCTTGGCATTTCTGTTCGATATATTTACTGGAAATTTTATGCTTAATATTAGTGTGGCTATTTTTATCGGAGCTATACTAGCTTTGTTAAGTATAAAATTTGCCTAACAGAAAAGATAAAAGATAAAAATGTTATAGTGGATGCATTATTGCATGTACTTACTCCTAACATATTCAACACTATTCACATTTATTGTCTTTACTCACATTTTCCAAAATGGTGCCTTTGGTGAGGAAACCTATTTGCAGAAAAAATTGCATACGTTTTACGCTAAAATTGAGCCTACAGTTGTGAGAATAATAGACCGCCTACTTAGGAATAGGTTCTTGAGTGGTACAAGACCAGGCAGGTTTTTCTTGAAACTTACTGGAAAACTTTTGTGGTTCTTACCACACGGCGTTGTTATTGAGCATGAAGCAGCATTACGTCTGATCGACAGCTTACCTGAAAATGGAACACATATTGCTATTGGCCCCTGCGTTTGTAAGAAGTCTATCGGTGTTAAAGAGGAGCCTTATGTTACTGACATGGTTATTATGTACGGTGCTGAAGCCTACAAGGCAGCTGACCCAGAAGAATATGTTTATATTTCTAAGGAAGAGGCGAAAAAACTTCTTAAAGAATTCAGAGAACACAACCTTATACATGAGGTTTTTGCCTGTTTTAAGGCTAAAAAGTGGGCTTTTGTTATCTGCAACTGTGACCCAAGATACTGTATGCCGACAAGGAGCCAACTTATTGCTGGTGAAGGAGTTTATCCTGGCCCCCTTTACGCGACAGTAGATCCTGAAAAATGTAGAGGTTTAGACAGTTGCGGCGTATGCTATACTATCTGTAAATTTAATGCCATCACAAAGGACGCCAATGGAAAAGCGTCTGTTGATCCTGATAAATGCATGGGCTGCGGACTATGTGTTTACCACTGTCCTAGTAAAGCTAGAAATTTGACGCCCAGAACAAGTTATGATCCGAAATTCCTTCCAATAGAACATACTCACCCAACATTAGTTCACAGGTCATAAAATTATCCTCTTTTTTCTTGAAACTTTATATAATGCATACTCACAATTTTTTGGTAAGATATGTATGGAAAATATAATGGATAAGGTAAAAGGAGAACAAAATCTTATGGAAAAGATTATTTCATATGTTCCTGGCTATCACGGGTACAAGGAAAAGGAACTAAGACGTGAAGCTGACAAGATTATAAGAAACTATTTAGTTAAAGAATTAAATGAGGCTAGAATGATATTAAATGATTTCCTTAAGGAAATAGCAGAATCAAATGACACTACCGCTTTTTCTACCGCAAACAGAACTGCTGCTGTCTTAGACAGAATAATTAGCAAAATAGAACATGCCAACTACGGTTATTCCGGATTCTTTGATGCAGTTAAGGTCAGGGAAGATAAGCTGGACAAGTTAATAGAATTCGATTACAAGATTTTAGAAAATGTAAAGTCCGTAAAGGAGATGGCGAAAAATCTTTCAGCCCAAGGTGACAGTAAAAAGGCTTTAGAAGACTTTAGGAAAACACTCCTAGAACTTGAAAACATTTTTGACCAAAGAAATAATGTGATATTTGAGGTGAGCAGATAGTGCCAGATGTTATAGAATGGGCTACACAAGACGAAAACGACATAGTATACAGATACCCCAAGAACACAATATCCTGGGGCAGCCAGCTTGTCGTAAGAGAATTCCAGGTCGCAGTATTCTTCAGGGACGGAAAAGCATACGACGTATTCCAAGCAGGAAGACATACAATAACAACACAAAATCTACCACTTTTAACGAGCATATTAAGCAAAATAGCGGGCTTTGATAGATCACCTTTTACAGCCGACATAATATTTGTTTCAACAAAACAGTTCAAAGGACTCTACGGTGCAAGCGGGCAAACAACCGACTTAGCTCCACTAAAATTCTTCGGATCATACTGGTTTAAGGTTTCAGACCCAAAAATTTTTGTAATGGAAGTAGTAGGCGGACAAAGCGTATTCGAAACACCACAAGTAAACGAATTTCTAAGAGGATACATGAATGAAAGATTAATTTCCCAACTATCAAAATACGACCTAGTCACAGTATTCAGCAAACTGGAGGAAGTATCGTTCAAAGTCAAAACAGCCATCACAGAAGAACTTGCAAGAATAGGTATACAATTGATAGACCTAAAATTCGAAGGAATAGACACAACACCAGAATACAGAGAAAGACTATTCTGGCTAAAACAGACGGGAGCCACAACAACAGTACTGCAAATGGACACAGCAAAATCAGTTGCAGAATCGCTATCAAAATCACCTGGAGCAGCACTAGGAGCAGGAATGGTCATCATACCTCCAATAATGCAACCTCAACCGACGCAACAAGCTCAACCCCAACAACAAGCACAACCAGCAACGGCACCAGTAGCCGGAACTCAAACAGCCCCAACAACAGCAATAAAAATAAACTTCTGCCCCAACTGCGGAACAGACTTAAGAAACCTTCCTACAACACCTAAATTCTGTCCAAATTGCGGCCTAAAACTTACATAAGTTCATAAATATGAACTTCTTTGCTATTTATCACTTTTCATTCTAAATAATATTTTTATATGGCATATTTGAGGTGTTATTAATGCCTGAAATCAAAAAAATGAAATTAGATTGGTTGGGTGAACTAAAATTTGTTGGCAGAAACGAAAGGGGTAACACTGTCTTTTTTGATGTCCCCCTTGAAAAAGGTGGACAGGGAACTGCGCCTTCTCCAATGGAAACACTTTTGGCATGCCTAGCCGCCTGCAGTAGCATCGATGTTGTATTGATTCTTAAGAAGAAAAGACAAAATGTTACAGGGTTGAGCGTGGAGGTTACAGGTATTAGGAGGGATGAAGATCCAAAGATCTATACTGAAATAAATTTGAAATATGTTGTTAAGGGACGTGGCTTGGATGAAAAAGCTGTAGAAAGCGCGATCAAACTTTCTCATGAAAAGTATTGTTCTGTAGGAGGCATGTTAAGAGAGGCTGCTAAAATATTAACTTCCTATGAAATTATTGAGGAATAGCAATTATTTTTTTACAATAGGGTAAACGATATTACTGACATTTTCTACCTTATTGTATCTTCTTAGATTATAAGCTTTCAATACAATGTATAACCTATTTAGACTTACACCCGTTTCTGAGATAATTTCTTTTACAGGAACACCATCCTTGTACATATTTACTGCTCTTTCGAGGGCCTTAATATTTTCTTCTCTACTCCTTTTTTGAACCTTCGGATGCCATTTTGAAAAAAATTCTTTAAATTTAATAAATTCATGGTATTTGATTTGCAACCTATGTGTTTCGAAGAAGTTTATAATTTTCTTTAGTTCATCATATTTTGTGACAGAGTAGATGTAAATTGGTTTCTTTCTACTTTTAGTTTTCTCAGTAATTTTCCCCATATTAAAGAATGAATATAACAAGTTTGCTATATGCCTGTTCTGTGTGTATACAACAAATTTTGGATAACAGTAATTTTTATAAGTAAATATTGAAAAGTGGCCGAGACAATCTACAATTCCTAGCAAATACTGTGTATCGACTTTATCCATTCAAAATAATGCTCTACAAAACCATATATAAATTTTTAAATATAATTGTTAGCGGTAAAAGGATTAACAAGATAGCTAGGTTTTAACCTTTTAATGGGTTGTCCATAAGCTTAAATGTAGTAAAAGGTTTCTAGTTTGTTGAATAAGTCTGCTCATAGTTGGCTTAGATGCTAATAAGCTAGGGTAAGGTTCCAGGTAAAGATATGTAGGATGGTTAACAGCGAGGGGGCAACAGTTACAGACTGTATCTAGGGACTGATAGAACGTTAAGTGTTGGTTTAAGCACGATTTAGAATTCGTCATAATAAATACATAAGGCTAAAAAGATTCTTTTTTAGCTTCAGTGGAATAGGATATTAAAGTGAAACTATTGGACCATTCTTTGCTTTATATCCTTTATCGCCTTAGCAAGACTTAACTGTGCAAAAGAGTGTGGCTCCACATTAAACTGGTTGTAAAGCCTGTTTATAATTATTGGTAGGATGAATGTGGCACCATAACCAAAGACGCCTATTATAAATTCCTCAAATTCATCAATATAATCAATTATATCTTCTATTGTATTTAATTTCTTGTTTTTCATGAAATGGTAGAATATAGCATTTTTGGCATTCTCTCCTAAAAATGAGAGACTGTGATTTATAATTTGAATACTTTTACTTTTCAACTGCTTTTCTGAAACTAGTTCATTGTACGTCATTGTCCTATCTAATTTCTTTGAAAAAATTATATAGCTCGAAGACAAAAATAACTAATCATTTTATAAAAAAAATTATTTTAAAAATGGAACAGGCGAGTCACTATACCTAAATGGTGTGACTTGTGCTCATGATGTCAAAAAGGATCATAAGTGTATACTTGTCAAAAAATTCAAGTTTGATATCAAGCTTGATAAACAAAATATTTACGACCTATACACTTGCACCATGATGGCGTCTAAAATATTTTTTATAATACTTGTGTTGTGAACATTATTTAAAAGTGTTCCACTTGTACCATATCATAAATACTCAACCTCTATTCATTTATTTTCTAGCTCACTTTTTCCCAAAAGAAATTGGCAAGGTTAACTTAAGACCACTTATTGGTGCAATTATTATCCTTACAGGGCTAATCCTTTTCCTCTTTATTTAAACAATTAGGGCCTTATTGATGAAAAAATGTTGTTATTTAAAAGATTTTGGTGTAAGACACCATGGTATAATTTTAAAATATAAAAGTATGAAGGTATGATGGTATTACGGTATGAAGAAAGTTAAGATAACGGTAGCCATAAAAGAAGAATTGCTGACAAAAATTGATGAAATAGTTAGAGAAAGACAATTAAAGGAACTTGAAAGTGGCGGCATTGCCAAATCAAATAGAAGCAACGTAATTGAAGAACTTTTGGAAACAGCTATTTTAAATGTAAAGCGTAAATGACCATAGTCCATTAAATACAGTATTTTAACTAATGATACTTTAATATCACTAAATCTGTCAAAACTGTTTAACCCTATATGATAGAAAAATATCACTAAAATCCAATAGTCGCAAAGAATCATCCTGTTATGCTATGCTGTTTTTTGCAGGTCAATATTGATATTTAACTATCCCTAACTGAACTAAATTAAGGACAGGAAAATAATATAAACCCTCTAATAACATAGACTCAAAGAGTGTCGCAAATGCATATTCTAGAAGGGCGAGTGGCTAGAATAGACTTATCTAGGAGCAAGTTTTTTTATGAGGATTTTAAACCATATTCTAAAATGTTTCTTGGAGGAAGAGGAGTGAACCAGTATATTTTGTTTAATGAGAATCCTGTCGGTATTTCATGCTTTGACCCATCTAATCTTTTGGTAATAGGTGCGGGGTTGCTGTGTGGAACTGATGCGCCAGGAGCATCAAGGATAAGCATAGATTCAACGAATCCTTTTACTGGGGGAATAGGGTCTGCTAATGCAGGAGGAAATTTTGGTTACTCTTTAAGGAAGTCAGGTTTAACGAACTTAGTTATAAGTGGGAAAGCTGAAGAGTTATCGTATATTGTAATTGATGATGGTTATATTAGAATTGTTAAGTCGCCTGATCTTAGGCTTAAAACTGTTTCAGAAACTAATAAGCTAATTAAGGAATGTTTGGGTGAAGATTTCGAAGTTTTGTGTATTGGGCCTGCAGGAGAGAATATTGTTTATAGTGCATGTGTTATCGTCAGCGGTAGCCGGTCAGCTAGCAGGTGCGGCCTAGGCGCCATTTTTGGTTCAAAGAATATTAAAGCAATTGCGGTCAGAGGAACTAAGACGATTGATGTCGCATACAGTGAAAGGTTTGATAAAGCTAAAGAACGTTGTATAGAAGTTCTTTACGGAGACGAATTTAATAGAAGACGTATGAAATATGGTGTATACTGTTACTTAGAACCTTGGAGTGTGGAATCACCCTACCTTAACTTTTCAGGAGAGGTGCCTCCAGAGTCTTTAAAACAGAAGCTTATGCCTGATGAATTCTACAAGTTTAAGGTTGGTAGTAAAACCTGTAAAGGTTGTCCGATAGGATGTTGGGCGATACATAAAATTTTAGATGATGGAAATGATTTAATTGTTGAAGCGATTCAGGGTAATACAATTCATAACTTTGGAGCTAAACTTGGTATAAGCGAACCAGAGAAGGTGTTGCAGGCACACTATTTATGCAACGAGTACGGTTTAGATGAAGACGTTACATCGAATGTGATAGCGTGGGCAGTCGACTGCTATCAAAGGGGTATCATCGATGACAAAATTACAGAAGGCCAGAAACTTGTGTGGGGTGATGGGGACTTGATAAATAGTATTATTGAACAGATTGCTTACAGGAAGGGAAGGCTTGGTGAATTATTATCGGAAGGCTGTTTAAGAGCATCTAAAAAGGTTGGAGGTGGATCTGAAGCGTTATGTGCTCATGTGAATGGTAACGACCTTTTTGAATGTCTATGGGTTTCGGTTGCATGGGCGTTGGGTGTGACCGTTTCACCTAGAGGTGGGACACATACGAGGGGCGGTGTTATTGAAGAAAGATTAAAGGGCGCTTCTTCTGAAGTGTTAATCAAACTTTTCGGTATTCCAGTCGTTGAGGAACCGCAATCTTATACAAATAAAGAGAAATTAGTTGTTTTCATGGAAAGACTTAACGCTGCCCTAGACTGTATTGGTATGTGTATGTTCACTCACAGTAGTAGGGTTACAATGCTGTTACCGGATCACTACGCTAACTTAGTCGCCGCAGCTACAGGAGAAGATTTCACATCTTCCACTTTACTTTTGTTAGGAGAGAAGGTTCAAACAATGGAAAGATCATACAATATACTACATGCAGGTTGGGGTAGGAAGAACGATATACCTCCAACAATATTTTTCGATAGACCTTTGGCCGGAAGATATCGCTTGGACCTCAAACAGTACGAGCTGCTGTTGGATAGATATTATGAACTCCACTGCTGGAATAGCAACGGTCATCCAAAGAAGAAGACGTTAAAAAGCTTGGAACTAGATTTTATAATTCGCAAGTTGGAAGAAAATGGCATTTTATTAACTTAACAGAATAGCTTCTTCAGATACTGTTTCAACAATACCTTTTACAAATCAATTTTCAAGCATCATTTTTGGTTAAACTACTTTAAGATTAAAAATCTTTTAAGCCGATTTCTTTTCTGAATGTCAGCTCGTCTTAAGTAATGCGAGAAATACGCTTACTGGAACTATTAAAGGTTCATCGTTATATTGGTCTTTGGATAGTGTTATCGTATATTCTATTTTCCCTATCCTTGCTCTACTTGCTTCAACTCTTTTCTTATACTTTATTTCTATTCCAATTAAATTTCTATTTTCTAAGGCCACAATATCTATTTCTTTACTATTTTTCCAGTAACCTATATCATATTTCCTAGCCATATGTGAAGCTACAACACTTTCAACTATTACAGGGTCGTCGGGTTTTCTTGTTAAACACCAATGGGAAAGTATGCTGTACAGGAATGGGTCTGTTATGTGAATTTTTTTCTGCTTGTAAAAGACTTCAATGCCTTCGTTTGGATCTATGTAGTGGAGAACCTTTATTAGAAATAATTTTTCAAGCATATCTACATGCTGGAAGACCGTCCTATGTGATTTGATCTCAAATTCTTGGGCTATATTGTGATAGCTTATTGTTGAAGGCGACTTTTCTATTATAGCCTTTAAAACCCTCTTTGTCAGACTTTCGTTTCTTTTAAGCCTTGCAATATCACCTCTTATCCAACTTAAGTAAGTGTTGACGACATCTTGGTGGATTTTCCCGCTTTCAAGAATAGATCTTATCGATAGGGGGAAACCACCTGAGTTTAGGTAGAGTTCAAACAGTTCCTCTAGCCTATTAAGCCAAGGCCTTGCCTTAAAGCATTTGTCTCTAACTTCATACCTATCGAGGCTTTCAAGTTCTCCAATACTTTTGATTATGTTGTCGTCCACGACTTGAACGAATTCTCTAAAACTCAGCGGATACATTATAAAGTCCTTACCTTTACCTCTTCTACCTGGAAAAGTTTCAATCTCTCCTTTAACGAACATGCTCAGGGAGCCTGTAAGGTAGAGAATGTCGTTTTTAAAGTTGCCCATGTCTATGTGCCATTTGATGGCTCTAAACCATTCTCTGGGAAATGTTATTTCATCCAAAAAGATGTATGATCTTTCTATGCCTTCAACCTTTTTGATTTTCAAATACTCTCTAATCACTTCATCCAACTCCTTAAAGTCAGCTAACTCATCACATTTGAAATAAAAAATTGATTTCGGATTTACTGTCTCCAAAAGCTTCCTTATCAGCAGCTTAAGTAAAGTTGTCTTTCCAACTTGTCTAGGGCCAAATATAAAATGTAATGAAAATGGCTCTAGATTATCCTTTTGAAGTAATCTTCCTAATAGGGGTGGTTCCCATTTGACCTTACTACTATTCCACCTCCTATAGTCTTCATCTTCTTCAATTCCCTCTTTTCCTTTCCACCATGGATTGTGTACCTCTAGATCCATATATTGATATTTTAAATATCAATTATTTAAATATTTATTGATATTATGAATACCAATATCCATCGAAGATTATTTGAGAGGACATAAAATTAATTATTCTATTTCCAAAACTCCAGAACTATAGCATCCACCTGTTTAAGAATGTACAATAATTTGTTTGCTTTATTCAGGCGAAGGCATGAAACTCGAAGCATAAGCAATGTTTCTAGTGAAACAGACTAGACCATGAGGGATGAAGTCTAAAGGGAAGGAAAAGTTGTAAGCTTCTGGACTTAGCAGTGGAGAAGGCGTCATAGGTCTAGTCTTTTAGCAGCCTCCTTATAAACAGGGTCTATGAATTCATAGTTTTTGATTATATTTAATTCCTCTAGTGTACTCAGGATGTTAGAGAGTATACTCGATGAAATAGTTGTTTTTTCTTTCTCTTCCGCATATCTTTTGATTCGGCTCCAAGAATCTTCACCTAAGGCGATCCCATGCAATACAGTCGCGTATCTCTTACTTCCCCTGGTTTTTATCAAGTTCTACCCCAGAACTATACTTCTGCCCCAGAACTAAAAAAGTTTAGAAAGTTAGCCCAATAAAGTTTGCCTATCAATTTTTAACATCACATTCTTTATATGAAATGGAATAGTAAAAATGGTTCAATTTGACACATTCTACCTTATGGGGAAGAGCTAATTATTCTATTTTTAGTACACCGGCACCATGGTATTCTCCACGTTTTAACATAAGTAAGGCTTTATTTGCTTCTTCTAGCCTAAATTCCCTAATCTTGGGTATTATTGGCACTTCTGCTGCTATTCTAAGGAATTCTTGCACATCATTTCTAGTGATGTTTGCAACACTTTTAACTTCTTTTTCATACCACAAATGCTGCTCATATCTCATTTGAGGTATCAAATCTTCTTTTCTTATAACATTTATGACAAGGCGACCGCCCCTCTCCAGATGCTTTAACGCTTCAATAACAGGCTGGCCTACTGGTGTTGTATCTATTGCCCTATTAAGTTTTTCAGGCGGCTCTTCACCTGTTTCGCCAACCCAGTCGGCACCCATTTCTCTGGCAAGCAGGCTTGGTGTATCACCTCTTCTCCTCGTAAAGACAAATATCTTGGTTCTCGGATACAAGTGTCTTATTATCTGGTAAACTTGATGGGCTGAAGCTCCGAACCCGAAAAGGCCTATGGTTTCACCATCTTTTAGACCAGAAAGTTTTAGAGCCCTATAGCCTATTGCACCAGCACATAAGAGTGGTGCCGCCTCCAGATCGTTAAACCTTTCAGGAATACTGTATGCAAAATCTTCTTTAACTTTAATGTACTGTGCATATCCTCCGTTCACATCACATCCGGTTGCCTGAAAATCTGCACACAAATTTTCTTGTCCACTCAAACAAAAACTACATTTACCACATGCAGAATATATCCATGCTACACCAACACGGTCACCCAATTTAAACCTTTTAACATGACTACCTAAAGATTCGACTCTACCAACAATTTCGTGGCCTAAAATTATAGGAAGTTTTGGAACCCGTCTACCCTCAATCTCATCTAATTCTGTTCTACATATGCCACATGCATAAATTTTTATTAAAATCTCCCCATAACTAGGTTCCGGTTTAGGAACATCTTCTAGCTCAAGTGGCATATCTTCAACTTTCGAAATCTGCTTTAGAACCATAGCCTTCAAGAGTCTGTCACCCTAATATAGCAAACTCTAATAAATAATGTTAATATCAAGTTTGATATCAAGCTTGAAAAATCTTCTATAAAGGCTGTTGCAGAAGAATAGGGACCGATAACGGTAAATGAAAATTAAAAAGAGGTTTTCAATTCTACGGATGAAAATTCTGCCAAACTCGTATGTGGAGAGATCAAATTGTATAAAATTATGTTTTAGAATATTGAATATGAATTTTATTAAAGGTTAAAATCTATTGCTTAAGTGGACTAGTGTATGCAGGCACTTGTCCTATATCCTAATGCTCAATTTAGGTTAGAAGAGGTTAGTGAACCGAAAATTGGAGAGAACCCTTACTCGCCTAACGATACCATACTTGAAATAAAATATTGCGGTATATGTGGAAGCGATTTACATTATTGGAGACACAGGGATAAGGTTGAAGGGCCTAGGAAGCCGAGTATCATGGGACATGAAATTTCAGCAGTTGTTAAAGATGTTGGTTCCAATGTAAAAGACTTTAGGCCCGGCGATAGGGTTGTAGGTGAAATTGTCACATTCTTTTGCGGTAAATGTGTCAACTGTAAGGAGGGTAGGATAAATATATGCTGTAATATTCCTGTTAAAGAACAAAGGGTACATTATACGACGGGAGGAGGATTCGCTAATTATGCCGCTTGGCCTGCCTATAGTTTGCATAAGCTCCCCGATAATATTGGTGATAAGGAAGCAGTTTTAGTTGAAACAACCGCAGGATGTGTACATTCTTTGATTGAAAGGGCTAATCTTAAGGCTGGTGAATCTGTTTTGATACTTGGTTCAGGCGCTAGAGGACTAATTTTGTTGCAGGTGGCTAAAGCTGTAGGTGCTTGGCCTATTATTGTTGCAGGAACAGACTTTGATGCAGAAAGAAGACTTCCTTTGGCAAAAGAATTGGGTGCAGACGTAATCGTTAACGTGAACAGGGAAGACTTGGTTAAGGTGGTTAGAGAATACACTAGAGGGTGGGGTGCTGATGTTGTAATGGAGGCGGCTGGAACAGCTGAGGCAATATTGTTAGGCTACAAGTCCGCTAGACCGGGAGGGCGAATGGTTGTCTCAGGTGGAGGTATAGTAGGTGGCATTAATGTATCACTCGATACTTACGATTTAATTACTAAAGAATTAACAATATTAGGTGAAATATCACATGTTTGGTGCTCTTGGGAGACGGCAATAAAACTTGTGTCAACGGGAAAAGTTAATCTAAAACCACTTGTATCGCATGTCTTCCCCTTAGCTGAATGGGAAAAAGCATTTGATACAGCAATAAATTGTAAGGAAGCATTAAGAGTTGCATTAAAGCCTTAAAAACAAATATATTTGCCCAACTTTTGGAGGGACAAATTGGGGGGTAGTCTGTACTGAAAAAATATAATACGGCCAAAGAATTATATAAAATAGCACCGATTCCAATATTTTTAGGATTTTTATCATCTGTAGCAGTTATTGCAATGGTTCAAGTATACCGACTTTTTAATTACATTTTCGAAACCATTGTGGAATATTCTTGGCACCTAATCTTATTCCTACCACTTATTGGATTGGTGGCATCCTTTATTTTAAATCAATACTTTACAAAAGACAAGTTTAGTGGCTGCGAAACCGACTTAATGATTGAAACATATCACCACCGGAACGGCATTATTGATGTAAAGGACGTTTTAATCAAAACACTTTCATCAACCATAACATTAGGGTTTGGTGGAAGCGGTGGACTAGAAGGGCCAAGTCTACTACTTGGTGGAGGAATATCGTCTTTCATACTTCAAAAACTTAAGCTTAAACCAAAGGACATCAAACTCCTTTACTTGTGTGGTGCAGCCGCAGGCTTCACAGCCCTTTTTAAAGCACCCCTTACAGGAATTCTCCTAGCCCTAGAGATACCATATAAGAGGGATATCGAGAAGGATGCCTTTATTCCAGCAGCACTTTCCTCAGTTTCAGCATACGTTTTCTCAATCCTCTTCTTCGGAAGCGAAAGTATTTTCTCAACTCAAGCAAGTTTCATCATTTCAACAAATTTGCTAATTCACGCTATTCTTTTAGGAATAGCTTCTTCAATCACAGCGCTTGCGTTCATCAAATTTTTATATGGAGCTAAGACTTTTTCTCGGAAGCTGGCTTCAAAGACAGGCCTATGGATTCCTGTTGTAGTTGGAGGCATTTCCATAGGATTGATGGGTCTCTTTTATCCGCAGGTTCTTGGTGTAGGCTATGATACAATAAGGACATTTACTAATTTGACAGATAATAGCATGGCCATTCAAACACTTGCAGCACTGCTGGTTCTAAAGATTGTAGCAACTTCCTTAACAGTCTCCTCTGGAGGAAACGTTGGCCTTTTCATACCAGCCTTATATGTGGGCGGCGTATGCGGCCTAATTTACGCAGAAGCGTTTGGACTGCATCCTGCCTCAATTTTTGCACTAATAGCTATGGGTTCTATAGTTGCAGCAACTACAAAGAGCCTTTTGACAGGCATAGTCTTTGTCGCAGAAACCGTCGGCGCTGGCCCGATCATGTTCACTGTACTTTCCGCCTCAATAAGCTACTTTCTCACCGGAAAATATTCATTTTATGAAAGCCAACTAAACAAAAAGCCCTCTACTAAAGTCGAAGCACTGCTTGAGCTAGAAGAAATTTTCAAGGAAAGAAAGGAAGCACTACGAAACTTGAACGTTTCAGCTATAAGATTAAGCAAGCCAATACACTTTACTGTGAACATGACAGTAAGGGAAGCATTAAAGATTATACGAACAAACGTTTATAGAACATATCCAATACTTAACGATAATGGTCAAATAGTAGGCTCAATAGACATTGAAACATTCTTTGCAATAGATAAAGAAAAATGGGATATTCCTATTTCAGAGTTAGAGGTTAAGAAGCCCCTTCTAGTTGTAAGCGATCAACCACTGATAAGAGTAATCGAAGAAATGTTAAAGAGTGGTGAAGAACATGCTTATGTTGTAGATAGCATGCAAGCCAATCATCTCATAGGAGTGGTAACAGCATCAGATATAATAAGAGTGCTCGCCGAAAAAATATAACATACTAAGCACATTATAGTTTATTTTTATGAACTAAAGATGCTAACTGAAAATTTTTTAAAGATTATTTTGGAAGTTAATATTAGAAACACCAATAGGGTTGAAACAGCAGCTAAAAGGTAATAACCTACACCTATCGTCAAACCTATAGCGGCAGTAACCCATAAGCTTGATGCAGTGGTTATTCCAACAACCTTACCTTGCTCAGCAATTATAGTTCCAGCGCCAATGAAACCTATTCCTGTTACAGTTCCAGCTGCCACTCTAGCAGGATCCATTCCAAATTCTTGAGATATAACTGTGATATTATTATTGCACCATCGCACATTGCCTTACTTTTCCCACGGAGTCTAACGTCAGCATCTCATTCCCTAAGCCTCGCAAAACATTTAAATTTGATATTTTATTAATGTTGTTGGTGGAAATGATACTTTATATATTTGTTATGGAAGTTTTTAATCAAGTGAATTTGTCAGAATTTTGGAGTTTACTAAGTGTTATTGGATTAGAATTATTTTACATGGTAATGGTGTTGATTATTGGTTGGGTTATAGGTCGTGTTGTTGCTTTTCTTGTTAATAGAATTGTTGATAGGTTTGGATGGGACAGCATGTTACGAAAAACTTCACTTGGCAGGGCGATTTTAAGGTCTGGCTATACTGCAGGTTCTTTTATTGCTAGTTTAGTTAAATGGATTATATATTTAGTGGCTATCCTAGTAGCATTAACAATACCAAACATACCATTATTAAGAGTTAGCGCTGAGTGGGTAATAAGTTTTTTACCCTCATTCGTAAAAGGATTGTTAATACTAATTATTGGCATTATACTGATCGATTGGTTTGCAGATTCAATAAAGAAGGGACAAATTGGAGAACCAATTATCGTGCTTACTTCCGACGTTATTAGGATCTTTCTTTACCTAATTGTGATCGCAATGGCATTATCAAACATGGGTGTTGATGTAACAGCAATTTATATAATAATTACTCCAGTAGCGTGGGCTATAGCTATAGCTATTGGAATTGCCGCAGGCATAATGATTGTCTTATTCTTTAAAGATAGAATTCTAAAAAGCATTAAAGATTTTATTGAAAAGGCCGGTAAAAGTGAATCTGCAGGTTAACGCAATACTAGCAGATTATGATGGAACACTGGCCCCCATAAATGTATCAAGAGAACAATCCAAACCTAGCAAAGAATTACTAGAAGCACTTAAACAATCATCAGAAAAAGTTATACTCGGCGTAATCAGCATGAAAGATTATTGGTTCCTAAAGAATAGAATACCATTCGCGCACACATACGGATGCATAGGAGGACTCGAAATAATTACAAGAAAAAAAGCATACATAAGAAAACTTGCAGCAAACAAACTCGAAACCATTAAAAAATTTTACGATTACGTCAATGAACACCATGAGAAATCATGTATCAAAATCGAAATAAAGAAACTCATAAACAAAAAAATCGCAGGATTAAGCCTAGACTGGAGAAACTGTCAAGAAATACCCCCCATAATACAACATTTAAAAGACACAACCAAACACTTCAACCTCTACACAATAAATTATAATGAACCATTTATAGACATACTGCCCATAGAACCAAATAAAGGGACAGCCGTAAAATTCATAAAACAACTCTTCAAAATAAAAGGTCCAATACTATACTTAGGAGATAGCACACTCGATAACCCAGCATTCAAAACAGCCGACATATCAATAGGCGTTATCTCACACAATGACCCAAAACTTATAGAAGCACAATTCCTCATAGACTTCAAAGACGTCCCTAAACTCCTAGAACACTTAATAAAAACAGACATGACCTTCACCAACGAATTACCACTATTAAAAAGGGGTGCAACACAATGATCGTAGGCGTCATCATGTATCAAACCAGCCTCACAAAAGGGCAAGAATTAGTAGCAATAAGAATGACACGAGAATTTAGAAAACAAGGCATAGAAGTATACCTAATCACAAGCCCCTACCATGATAATAAACTCGTACCCTACCACAGATCAATCACAACCAGCGACAAAGGCTACATCATAAAAGAAAACGAATTCAACCTCGGAATACCAATAATCAGAGTCGACGGAGCAATTTCAACATGGCCACCAAGAAGAATCATGTTCAGAGACACACAAGCAATTCTAAGAAACCTCGTAGAAGACCTAAACATTGATACATTCATAGTCCATAGCACACTCTGGAACGGACCAGAAGAAGTCGCCAGATTCAAAATGTGGTCCGACATGCTCAGAAACGAAGGATTATGGAATAAAAAAATCAAATTCATATTCATGGCACACTACCAACCACCAAGCCCAATACATTACCCCCCATTAGAAAGAATGTACAGAGAAGCATGGAATAGAACAGCATTCCCACTAATCTTTAAAACAGCAGACCTAATATTATGCACAACACCATTAGAAATCGAAGAAATGACAAAAATGGGCGCAGAAAAAGAAAAATGCATACTCTTCCCAGGAGGAATAGACGAAGAACCATTCAACGCACAACCAATAGACATACACACCAAATTCTCACTCCCCAAAAACACACACCTAGTAACCTTCATAGGCACATTAGAAAACAGAAAAAACCCAGCAGCAATAACAAAAGTCGCACAACAACTCTCAAACAGAAATGACATATTCTTCGTCATAGCCGGACACCCAGCAGACCAAACAGAAACCATAATCAAAGCCCAAAAAGAACTCAAAAACCTAAAATACATAGGCGAAATAAACGACATAGAAAAAGCCTCACTAATCAAATCCAGCTACGCAAACATAATCCTAAGCAAAATGGAAGCACTCGGACTAACACAACTCGAATTCATGTACGCAGGTAAACCAGTCATAACATCAGCAATAGGAGGACAATCATGGGTCGTAAGAAACAACATCGACGGAATACACGTCAACGGCCCAAACGACATAACAGGAGCCGCAAACGCCATAATCAAACTCATAGAAGACAAAGAGCTCTACAAAAAACTATCACAAAACGCAAAAGAAAGAGCAACACAATTCACAATGAACAACCTCATAAAACAACTAATACAAAAAATAAACACCATAAACTAACAAAAACAAAACATCAAACAAAAACCCCACACAAAAATTTAAAAGAAAGTTACACATTTACTCAACATAGCAAGGGCCCGTGGCTCAGCAAGGTAGAGCGTTTGCTGAAGAACGTAATCTAGTGAAAAATTTTGAGGATAAATTTAAGGTAAGACAAATCTTGTTTCCAACGTATTGTATGAATATTAAAAGAGTGAATGAGAAGGCTGGAATAAAATTCAAGGGAATGTCAAAATGACATGAGTTAAATCTGAAATAAAGGTTTTATAATCATAGTCAATTTATAGACTGGAACATGTATGAGCGCTAAAGTTTACCTATTCTCCTATACGCCGATGATTGAAAGAGTATGTGCTGCTGCAATGAGAAGCTGCTATTCAAATAGACCAGCACATGAACTATTTTTGGATCAACAGAATTTTGCAGAACAGGATGTTGAAGGTTTAATAAAAAAGGCTGTAGAACTGGGACATTATAGTGTTCTAGAACATGGTTCATTGACATTTTCTTTGCAAGGCATCAGTAGAGCACTCACACATCAACTTGTAAGACATAGAATGGCAAGCTATTCTCAGCAAAGCCAAAGACATGTAAACGTTAGAGGCAATGGACAGTGGTACATTATACCAAACTCATTAAAAAATGGTGTAGAAAAAATCTTTTACGAAGGAAAAGAGATGGAGATATCATATGACAAGTTCATGAAACTTGTAGCAGAATATTATAAAATCCTTTTAAATAAGGTCAGTAAGGAAGATGCAAGATTTATTCTACCCAACGCGACATTAACACACATCACACTAACAGCAAACCCTAGAGAGTTAAGACACATTTACAGTCTAAGATGTGACCCTGCAGCACAATGGGAAATAAGAGATGTATGCTGGACAATGCTAGCCCTTTCCTACCTTATTGCACCAAACATCTTTGCAACCCTAGACCCTCCAGCAAAAAACTCAAAAGAAGCTTTAGAAATGCTGGAAAAACTAAAGAACGTGGTTGACGAACAAAGAGAAGGTTTCAATAAACTTTG
>Ga0209225_1000656_pt1 | contig 38058 bp, 36 predicted proteins | sample WasSprMetagenome_FD_184732 | JGI IMG/M metagenome (GOLD analysis project Ga0209225, IMG submission 184732) | Sulfidic aquatic microbial communities from Washburn Spring, Yellowstone National Park, USA - WS (SPAdes) (version 3) | ecosystem: Environmental > Aquatic > Thermal springs > Hot (42-90C)... | reverse complement strand
CTCAGCACGCTTAAATCTGTCGACAGTTCTTATAGAGCTCCTAATATGTTGGGCGGCATATAGAGGGACTCTTTGGAGCTTTAGCGGTAGTTTTTTGATTTTTACTTTCAGGTTTAGTTTTGCTTTTTCCTATTTTGAGTATACCTGCGGTAGCTTTGAGTAGGCATTCTATCGGCGTAATCGGGTCTATCCTAAACTTGCTGAGTATTGCCTTCTTTTTCCTCAGATCCATCCGCATTTCTTCCTCGCTATATCTATACTCTTTCCTTTTACGCTTGTTCTTGGGTTTTGGGGTGGAGTGGACGATGGCGGCCCTTATATCGCCGTAAGATGCCGTAGACAGCAGTTTCAGAATAGATAGGTTTAAATGTTAGTTTGTCTCTGTAGTCTATTTGATGAGTGAAGAACTCTTACGTCCGAGGGATGTGGCGAAGATTTTTGGGATCTCAGTTAAGACTCTCTGGAAGTGGCAGAAGAAGGGGATTATTAAAGCTGTTAAGCTTCCGACTGGTAAGCTCAGGTATCCTAGAAGCGAGGTTGAAAGGCTGTGGAGGCAGTTAAAAGTTGCAGGATCCCAGTAGACGCTCCTAAAGACCTAATAGACGCATATTTCGAGGCTAAGAGAAAGGCTTCAGAGGTTATTCTATCAAAGGTTAGGCTCTCTGGAAAAGCCCATCTAGAATTCAAAAACGATGATAGGAAAAGGCTTAGAGAAGAGCTTCTGAAGGACTGGAGGTATTCTAAACACTACATTGATTCGGCAATAAACTCCGTTATTGGGCTAATTAAGGGGTGGATAACGCTATATAATAGGGGAAAGGCTGAAAAGCCTCCTAAGATAACGAGGAAGACCGTTTACATTAAGAGTACGCTCTTCAGCTTCAAAGATGGAGTCTTAAAGATAAGCATTGAGCCGAACAAACGGTATCTTGAGGTTGATCTAAGCAGATACCGTTGGATCCCTAGAGGCTTTGATAGGCTTGGCGGGCTAATTTTAACAGAGAAGGAGCTGATAATCACGTTTAAGAGGGAGGTTAAGCCTAAAGCGGATAAGTGGGCTTCATTCGACGTGAACCTGACGAATATAACAGCGCTCATGGATGGAGGAATAGAGCGATACGACTTGAGAAGGCTCTACCACATACACAGGGTCTATGAGGCTAAGCGTCAAAGAATACAGAGGCTTTCAAAGTTCAAGCCTAAGACTTCTAGGAGGTTATTACAAAGGTATTCTAGCCGTGAGAGAAACAGGGCTAAAGACTTCATGCACAAGCTGACTACTGAGATAGCGGAAAGACTTAAAGAGTCAAGCTCTGGAGCAGTAATGGAAAAGCTTAAAGGTATAAAGCATAACGTTCTAAACCGCTCTAGGAAGCAGAATAGGAAGCTCTCAAAGTGGAACGCTAGAACATTCCAGCTTATGCTCGAATATAAGCTCAAATGGCTTGAACTACCAGTAAAATACGTAGACGCAAAGAACACTTCTAAAACCTGCCCCCTTTGCTCAGGCTACCTAGTAGCCTATGAGGGCAGATTAATGAAATGCGAGAAATGCAGCCTAATAATGGATAGAGACATCGTAGCAGTATTAAACCTTCAAATGCGGGGAGCAGGGTTCCCCCAAAGAGCCCTCAATGAATTAATCGAGAGGGAAGAGTTAAGCAGAGGCGAAATACCATATATCTCTACTCAACTCAGAACCCGCGCTCCACGCAGTCTAAGAACTCTCTAAACCTGTACCTGATGAAGTCTCTTCTCTCAGCATCCTTTACACCGGCCTTTTCAATAGCCTTCTCAATGAACTCTTCAGGCGCTTTAAACCCACCTATTTCCAACAATATTCTAGACAGCTCAGACCTCCTAAGGGCTGTGCACAGGTAGTTTAGCATGAGGATTGTTGCGAGGAAACCTGAAATCGCGATTACCTGTTCTGGTTGCTGACGGCTGATGAGGAAAAGAGTGGCTATTACCATAAGAGAGGCCGCGAAATATAAGACATCTTTAGTACCTATGTATTCAGAGATCACCCACCTAAACTTCCTGAAAAGTAGGATCACGGAAAAGCTGGCTAAGATGATTTCAGATGCAATGTATACTGGTGGCACCCCACTTACGGCGAACAGCAGGATTAGGAAAGCCACCGTTAATAGGAATAGGGTGAAGCGTAGCTTAAACTCAGACTTAAACCAGCCTACCGGCGACATGAAGAGCGTCATAGACAGCAACGCTGAGAATGCGTAGACGCTGAGGAAGGCGAATAGAAGCGCAAAAAATAGCAGAATGACGAAGAGGATCCAGTCTGAAACCCGACCCACAAACCTCAGATACTTCACATACAGGGAAGCCCTACTAGACATAAAACCCTCTAAAAACCAATCTAACGATAAAGCATAAAAACCTTAGTTAAGGGGACAACACAGTATTGTCAGAGTTTTCTCAGAACCCTTATACGCTAGGCTTTTCGCTTTTACTCTTAGCGTAGAAGCACTCCTTGTTGTGGCAGCTCTCAGCTAGGTTGCATGTCCAAGTCAGCGTGAAGCTTCCACCCTCAACCCTAACCTTTATAGGGGCTAAAACTATAGACCTACGCTTGCGATTACCGTTGCTATCCGTGAAGCCTTCACACATACCCGTATTAGGCTGAACAACAATCGAAATAGATAACACCCCCAATAAATGCTAGGAAAAATAAAATGGGATGTTTAGAAGGGTATGAACCATCTGATTAGTCCTACGATTACTCCTATTAGTGCTGCTAGTACGAAGCCTGTTATTATTCCTGCGGCTGCTGGGACGCCGTACTCTTCGTAAGCCCTACTACCGCCGATTCTCAGCGTTAAGAATTTAACTATCCAGGCGCCTAGGAAGTTTGTCCAAGCGCCTGTCCACGTTTCACGTGCACACCCGCTTAGTAGGAAGCCCATTGGGTGTAGAGGCCACCATATAAATCTAGCCCTCAGTAGAGACAGTAGCACAACTATGATGAACCCTAATGTGATCGGTCTCACAAGCTCTGCTATTGGAGGATAGCGATTCCATGGGCCTTCACCTAGGTGTTCACACTCCCACCCAGATAGACAGTTCGGGAACCTAGCTCCAAGGTAGTGGGGCCACCAGACCCTGAAGACTACGGTTATTGGGTACGCTATTAGGAGTGTTAGAGCTACCAGCCTGTAAACGGTCCTCGGGTGTACACCTGATAGATCCGCCAACCTGAAGCTGTCCATAGTTACAGTACTCCACGTATTTAGTCCTCCTCCGGCGGTGTTCACACCCCTATGTAATATTATCATCCCCATGCAGTGTCCAGCGGTGTATCCTGGATGCCGACCTCCTGGTTGTACCAAGTGGTATACCCAGCTCGGCCAAAGGTTACGCTCCTGAGCAACGGCGGCTCCCGTGAGACCCCTGCCGTATGCTTCAGCCAGCGGGTAGATGATCCCGCCCATTATAAACACTATGGCTCCTAGGACTGGCCCTATTTGAAGCGAAGCCAGAAACGCTATCCAAGCTATACACCCCACTACGAGCATTATGAATGCCGACCTGTAGCTCATAGGCTCCTTAGCCTCGACATCTTTAAGCTTCACTCTTCCAAGGGCGGCTCCGAAAACCTCCCTAAGGTAGTCTCTGGCATGCCAAAGCATCATTATAACCATGGCAAGCATACCTCCCGTGACGCACATCCAGTTCCAGTAGAGCGGCGGACCCCAGGTTGGGGAAACAGATGCCCCAACCCACCCCTCCTCCCTACAGCCCCCGGAAAGTCCCTCCCAGCCAGTATAGTAGCCGAAGTAGAGGGCTACTTGACTCAATGGGATTATCAAGAATACCCAGCAGAACCACATCGTGAACAGTATGTCGAGGGGTACGAGGTAGGCTATCGCGTAGTTTATCGGTTGCGCATTCACTCTAGCGAAGCCTATCAAAGCCGTACCTAAAGGTCTAAGTGGGGCGGCGCAAACAGTGTCCACGCAACCGTTAGGGCTTGGCCCGAACAAGCGCCATCCTATAACGTCAGGCCACCATGGAAGCAGGTTTGTAAACATTATTTGAAGGTATATTAGGAAGCTTACGATCAACCCTATGAGGAACGGCATCCTCCTATGTTTAACCTCTGGAAAGCCGTGTATGTTTCTTATACCCTCCCAGATTGCCATGGCGAATGGGTATGGAACCCTTTCGACCTCAATCCACCTACGCCTGAGGATGATCATCATAGGTGACGTCATCAGAAATATCAGCCAGTGGAACAGGCATACGTATAGCATTGCTGGGAACCATGCAGCCCAGTCTACGGGTCCCCCTCTACCCCACGTGGGCACAACGGCGGCCTCCGGTGGAACCCACCATAGTGTTTTCATAACGTCTCTAACCGCTGGAATAGCCCTCCAGACCCTACTCACGGAGCCTACGGGCCAGCTGTAGTATTGGTCGTTGAAGTTTCCAATGCTGAAAGATGAGACTAAGCCAATGACGTAGAGAGACGCTAAAGTAGTAGCACTCAGCCTAGTTTTACCAACAAACTTAATAGGATACGCTAACAGCGGTATGAGTAATGCAAGCGTGGGCATGCTGAACGGTATCGAGGCAAAACCCATACTATATATGCATCCGAAATACCCGCCCTGCATCCCCAAAACGCCTTGGGCTAGGTTTGCGAGAATATTCGCAACTACTACTATTACTATCAACAGAGACCAGTTTACTTTCTCAACAGCCTCTTTCGATGTAGACGTCTTCCCACCAAATTTAATTTTTTCTGATAAATTTATAAGCCTTAGCTATATTTTTTGGTAGTTTTCAGTATATTTTCTTAGACGATTATGGAAAAAACGACCATCTAATAAGTCTAGGGAAAAATAAGTGGGGGATGTTTAGAGTGCGCGTGGGAATAGTATGAAGCTTATCGATGTTGTCGTTAAGATCTCTAGAGCATATCCCATCGTGAAGCCTCCAACAAACGGTACAACCCATTCTTCGTATAGTCTGCTCCCGCCTATTCGTAGTATTGCAGACTTCACTATCCATGCTACTAGACATGCAAGCCAGAACCCGTCGATGGATATTTCCCAGCTCCATGCAACCAACGCTAGTAGCGGATCCGGCATCCATAGGAATCTTGTGTAGAGATATCTTCCTACGACCATTAGGATGAAGCCGATGACTAGATGAGGCCATCCTTCAATTATAGGTCCATTATACGGTATTGTCCAGAAGTGCCACTCAGGCTCCTGTGAATAGTCCCATAGGCTATAACCCAGTGTCGCATGTCCGAATAGGCCTGATATGGCTACCTGGTTAAAGCATGTGATGAATGATGCTATAAGCATTGAAACAACCATGACCTTTAACGCATTCCTCGGATGTATGTTGTTGAGGTTGGCAATTTTATAGGCTGAAGCTGATACGAAGAACGGCGTGCCGAGGCCTCCTCCCCCTTCATAAGCTCCACCAGCGGTGTGTCCAATCCATTCCGCACTTAGAAGAGGTACAATTATTAGGTCGGTCGATGTTATCTCTGGCAGATACTGTGTAGGATATGCCATGAGCCTTATCATGGCTGGGGAAAGCCAGTAGCACGGTTGCAATGTGATAACAGTTCGACCCCATATAGGTGTTAAGGTAAACCATATTATGATCGTTGAAAGTAATACTACGAAGGAAAGCCATGGGCTTAATCCAGTATACATGAAGAAGACCATAACCAATATAGAAAACAGTAGAAGCATCATCCAGGAGCATCGGTAGCTCATGGGTTCACCAGCCTCAACCTTAACATCCACTCTTCTAAAGGCAAGCTTTATAGTATCCATGATGTAATGTCGCTCCAGTATTATCGTTATTACGAAGAAGCCGAGCGCGGCACCTGAGCAGACCATGAAGAGGTAGAGCGGCGGTGCGACTGTTGGACCCGTACACCAGTTTCTTCCGCAGAAGCCGGATCCAAGCATACCCGTATAATAGCCAAAGCCATAGAAGGAGATGAAGAGTGCTATTTCCATGACAAGCGTGTAGAATAGTATGCTGAATAAAGCATGAGTAGGCGTTAAAAGCATTATCGGATACATAAGCGGATGTTTACCGATGCCTAGATGCCACGGTACATCTGCTGGAGCCAGCCAATGCGACCCTACTTTGCACGTGTCTACACGCCACATGTATAGGTCTGGAAACCATGGGAAGAGTGTTGCACCGCTTAAAGGTATGCCGAGTAGAACGCCGACAAGCATTCCGATGAGAAAACGCGTTTTAGATGGCCAATTCCTCTTCACCATACCTTCAACATTTACTAGACACGTCTGAACTACGTCAACATATGGAAATGGAAGTCTCTCAACGTCTATCCAACTACGACGGAAGATGCTGACTATACTTATACCGACACCAGCAAATAAAGCAATCAGTAGAAACCTCCATAAAATCGCCGGGAATAGGATATCCCAAGGTAAAACCCCTAGATTACCTACGCCTCTAATGAGTAGCTCAGCTACTTCTGAGGGGAGCGATACAAACCAAGGCACATATCTGCCTACAGATTCCGGAATTAAAGGTCTAGCTAAGAGGAAACACGTATTTCTAGTTTCTAGCGTTGCAAAATGCGTGTAGAACGAAGTAGTTATCATAACGATACTTAGATACGCTAGATTCGTCTTAGTGAAGCGCTTCCGCAAAGGCTGAAAATACTGAAGCGCCATAACAGCCAAGAAAGCGACAAAAGGACCACCTACAAAATCTATCGGCGTAAGTAAAGCATTAACCCTTTGGGTACATCGAGCTAAAGGCGGTAGAAAGTTTTCGAAGAAGTTCCAAAAGAACGCTATAGCAACGCTTAAAATAGCCACCCATATCAGCGTTTTAGCCGTAACCTTCTCTTCAAGACTTTGACTAGACGCAGACATTTCCCCTCACGGAACGTGTATCTTTACAGTGTAGGGTATATAAGATTTTTCTATGCATTCGTCTATTCTCCACGCCTAGCCTATTGGAAAACTTTTTAATTAAGCCTACTTGAATACTTCGCATCGTGGTTTGCCGTGTCTGAATCTTCATTAGGCTTCACATTAGCCCCTTCAGGCTCCACATGCTATGACTATACTAGCATAAATGGTGAGAACCTGAAGGGGCTCAGCTTTCAGGTAAGAAAACTTAAATCTATGACGCTATCGATAGCTATGAAAGCTGAGTTTTTGGATTCATTAAAGTTAAGAGTGGTGTAGAATTCTAGGTTTCAATTTTAAAGGAGGTTTGAAAGTTTCTCTACCATCGATTTGAGTTTTGGAGTTAACTCTTTAGGTATGTTTTCATCTTCCAACCATTCCCTCATATGCGCTAACCTCAGTTTTACATATGCTAGGTCTTCCCTTTTTAAGGCGTATTTAATCTCATATTCCACGGCTGTCATATGAGCTTCATAAGCGGTCTTTAAAGGACAGTTGACGGTGGTCACTTCATTGATTGGTATACCTTTCTTCTTCAACTCACTTATCTCAATAACTTCATGTAGCGTTAGAAAATCGCTACGTAGAACTTCTTCTAGAGTTATTCTATCGCCGCTTACTGTTTCACCAGTCATGTAACTGTAGAATTCTCTTGGAGATACATCTTCACAGTCGTAGCCGAGACTTTTAGCAATTTCAATCGCCCTTTTTAATCTAAGGGAGATTTCATTAAACATAGTAAACACCTTTAGAATTAAATTTGAAGACGTTTAACATCTTTTTCACTATACGATAAAGCTTTATGTAAATTTAAATATAGATGACGTAGTTTAAATTAAAATTGAGGAAGTATGTCTGAAATTGAAAAGAAGATAGATGAATGTATAGAAGAGGTAAGCCAGTATAGGTTTTTCTCAGCTGAAGCTGAAATGGCTATAAAAAACTTTGAAGAGCTTAAAAAGCAGATAAAAAACCTATCTAGAGAAAATATTGACGATCTTATAAGAGGAGTGGAGGCTGGTTACCAAGCAGCTCTACCGTATTCAGGTTTTCTCCCCACGACCGTTGCAAATTTAAAATTCATTAAAGAATGGCTTGAAAAGAAGAAGGAAGAGTTATAGCGCGTTTTAAAGAACTCCACATTTTTCCCTCTCACCGTGAGGCTATACGTTTAACAGTCAATGCTACGGTTTTACAAGCCTCTATCGAGTAGATGGCCACTACTTATGTATCGATCCCCGGAGTCTGGCAGTATAGCGACTATGGTTTTACCTCTCCCCAATTCCCTCGCTTTCTCAACCGCAACGTGCATCGCTGCTCCTGAAGATATACCGACGAAAAGCCCCTCTTCTCTTATAAGCCTCCTAGTCATTTCAACAGCCTCCTTAAGGCTTACGTTAACCTTCTCATCTACAATCGATGGGTCGAATATTGGAGGAGTATAATCTTTCAAGTTTGTCAAGCCTAGAATGGTTTCCCCCTCCACAGGCTCTACTGCTACTACCTTTATACTTGGATTGAACTCTTTCAGCCGCTTTCCAACCCCAACGATAGTCCCAGTTGTTCCAATACCGGCAATCAGCATATCTACCCTACCGCCAGTTTGCTCAATTATCTCACGCCCAGTGGTTTCATAGTGCGCTAAGGGATTTAGAATTCTGTCAAATTGACCAAGTAGAACGTACTTCCCCGGATTCTCTTCAACTATTCTACGTGCAAGCTTAATGGCTTCAACTTCGTTTTTGGTGAGTATAAGTTCCGCGCCGAACGCCTTCACCATGACTTTACGCTCCTCGCCAACGTATTCAGGCATCACTATCAAAGCCCCGTAGCCTTTAACGGAGGCGACCATTGCTAAAGCTATTCCAGTGTTGCCGGATGTAGCTTCAACAATCGTCATACCTTTAGTCAATATCCCTTCTTCCTCCAACTTTTCAATCATGAATTTTACCATTCTATCTTTTATAGACCCTGCCGGGTTAAACTTCTCCAACTTCGCTAAGATGCAAGCATCCTCCTCTCTAGTCAACCTGCTTATTCTCACCATAGGTGTGTTTCCAATTAGATCTAAAACGCTGTCTACGACCTTCAAAACCTCACCTCGATTGCTTAATTACTATCAGGCTATGCGGTAATCCTAATATCACATTTGACAATATTAGCCTTACCATTCAACCTCGTTTTCACAAAAAGTATTTTTATTTTAGGAGTATTTGTTTAAAAGGTTAAAGTATTGGTTTCCTTGAAAATCGACGTGCACACCCATACCGTTTACTCGGATGGACGTGGAACGGTTAGAGAGGTTCTTAAAATCGCCAAGCTTAAAGGCTTAAATGGACTAGCCATAACAGACCACGACAGTCTTAGAGGATACTTTGAAGCTAAACTCTATGATAGCGGTTTACTGGTGGTACCTGGATATGAGGTTGATACTGATGCGGGGCATGTGCTCGTCTTGGGATTGGAATTTCTACCATCTGAAACGGAGCATATACGTTATGAAAGTCTTATAGAATGGGTTAGACGTGCAAATGGGTTGACTATTTTAGCGCATCCAGCCGCTGGAAAAACCTCAATAAACAGATGGATGCAGTGTAAGCCGGACGCAATTGAAGTGTTGAATGCCCTATATCCATTATATGGATATTTCGTCCGGAGGAGTTTGAATATTGCTTCAAAACTCGGTGTTCCAATGGTGGGTGGAAGCGATGCCCACAACCCTCAGAGTGTTGGAGACTCCTATACAATCGTCAAATCGGATAACTTAAGCTTTGAAGACCTTATAGAGGCTTTTAAAAGGGGAGACGTGTATTTCGGCGGAGGCTTATCGCCCCTTTCATCAAGGCTTAAAACGGGTTTAGAATACATGGTCTCCGCTGTAGTCAGTCACGTAGGAGAAGGGTCAAAATGGCCTACGACTATGAAGTCTTAAAAGAGTGGAAGATTAATGGAGAGTTATCTGTCCAATTTAACACATCCAACGGTGGAGGCCGGGATGCTTTCAGCCGTTAAATGGATATAACTATACGCTATATATGGGCGTCAGCCTGAAATATCATAGGAGATTGTTCACAGTTAACTAAGATTGAGGAAATCTTCCTGCCAGTTTAAGGTGAAAGTTTGAAGTAGCAGTTACTCCGCTCCACTGTTTACTTTAATCCAATCAAATCGCGGTGAGAAACCTATAAGCATTAAACCCTCTAGAACTTCCTTAAACATCCAGTATGGGTCCTCCTTTTCAATAATTAAAACCCTACCTCTTTTAAGACTATTAAAGTGCTTTCTATCCCTTGTTATGAGGACTGCTTCATTCGATTCTACAAATTGTCGAATACGGTCATCTTCTACGTTTGGAGGATATAAGTCGTTTAAATGGTAAACGTTAACGTATCCTAGGACTTTAAGGTAAGCCTTAATATAGTACGGTATCATAGCATCGAGGACTATTACTGGCTCCTCCATTCTTGAGTGGAAGAATGGAGAACGGGTAAATAAATTTTGTACACTTTTTTATATAAAAAAATCTATTGATTTATACTTAGCTCGAGCCAATTGAAGGTTGAACTAGAACGCCGAATTGTGTTTCATAGAGTTTTGCATAAAGGCCTCCTCTCCTTAGAAGCTGTTCATGAGTGCCCTCTTCAACAATTTTACCGTTATCTAAGACTATTATCCTGTTTGCAAGTTTAACTGTTGCAAGCCTATGGGCGATTATTATGCAGGTTCTTCCCTTTAGAAGTTTAACCATAGCTTCTTGAATCATAGACTCTGTTCTCGAATCTAAACTACTAGTAGCTTCATCGAGGATCAGAATTTTCGGATTCTTAAGCATAGCTCTTGCGAAACTTATAAGCTGTCTCTGACCTACTGAAAGGTTCTCACCGCCAGGGGCTACTACCGTATCGTAACCCTGAGGAAGGCTTTCTATGAGTTTTTCAAGACCCAGCGATTTAATAACGCCTTCAACCTGTTCTCTAGACGCCTCTGGAAATCCAGCTCTAATGTTTTCAAGAACCGTATCGTTGAAAAGTATAGGCTCCTGAGGCACTAAGGCTGTAGCCTTACGTATAGACTTGAGTGTGAATTCTCTAAGGTCGTGACCATCAATCAATATACGGCCTTTCTGAGGGTCGTAAAGCCTCATTATGAGGTTTGCCAGCGTTGTCTTACCCGCACCTGTGGGGCCGACAATCGCTAGGATTTCCCCAGCTTTAACTTTAAAGCTTATGTTTTCAAACACGTTGTTTGAACCGTAACTGAAGCTGACGTTTTCGACGACTATCTCACCTTCATTTATTTCTAAATCCTTAGCATAGGGGGTGTCTTTAACGGCCGGCTCTGAATTTAGGAAAGTGTAGACTCTTTCAGCAGCCGCCAGAGCAGACTGGAGAGTAGTATAGAACGTTACGACCATCATTATGGGTCTGAAGAAGGATTCAGTGTAACCGTAGAATGCTAAGAGCCCACCTATAGTAAACTCGTGTGAAACTATCAGTAAACCACCGTAACCTATCAGTATTGCGAAAGATAGTGCTCTAACGGAGTCTAGAGATGGACGTATGAGTGAAGATATTAATATTGCCTTCACTCTCGTAGCCATCGTTTCACGGCTTATACGTTCAAACGATTGAACGTCAATATTCCTACGTTCTGTAAATGCTTGAGCAACCCTGACGCCGGATACGCTCTGTTCAACACTGCTAGTCAGTTGGCTTACCTTAACCCTTGTTTCTCTGAATACCTCACGAGCCTTCTTTGCGAAGAACCTTGTAAGGAGGAGCATTATAGGTATTGTCGATGTAACGGCTAGTGTAAGCATCAGGTGCATGGTTGTCATCATGTATATGGCGCCAACGATCGTAGATGCACCTACTAGGAATTCTATGGCACCCATTGAAACAACTTCACCTATCGCCGCTATATCGTTGGTGATTAAGGATATTATCCTGCCAGACGGTCTTTGAGTTACATAGTGTACATCGATCTCCATTAAATGCTGAAAAGTCTTATGTCTTAAATCGAATAAAAGTCTCTGATTTAGGTAAGCCGTTAAATACCTTCTAAGAGCCGTTAGAAGAGCCCCTATAACGATTGCTAAAATTGCTAAGATGGTATAGAAGACCAGTGCGTTGACATCCATGGCTATAATTCCCTTATCCACTATTAGCTTGCTAAGGTATGGTGTTACTACGTTTAAACCTATGTTGACTATTGAAATCGCAACAACTGCTAAAACTGTAAACTTCATCGGCGCTAAAATCTTGAGAAGCCATTTAATTAGAGTGAGTGTTGGAACTTCAACTGGCTTCTCATCCGTAGCCCTTTCAGCCTGATGCATTATGTGCCAAGCCATCGTTCTACACCCTCCTAGACCCGAGTATTTGGGATTCGTAAATCTTAGCGTATAACCCGTTTTTAGCTATCAGCTCATCATGGGTACCGTCTTCAACTATACGTCCATTATCAAGGACCACTATTCTATCGGCAAGTTTTAGAGTGGATAAACGCTGAGTTATTATGAAAACGGTCTTATCTTTTATGAGCTCTTTTAAAGCTTCACATATCTCTTTCTCCGTTTCAGAGTCCACGCTCGACGTGGAATCGTCAAGTATCAGAATCTTCGGGTTTAAGATTAAAGCTCTAGCGATAGCTAATCTCTGCCTTTGACCACCTGATAATGTTACACCACGTTCCCCTATTATGGTATCGTATTTTTCAGGCAGGCTCATTATAAAGTCATGAATACGTGCAATTTTAGCCGCTTTCTCAATCTCCTCGTATGTGGCATCGGGTTTACCGTAGGCTATGTTCTCCCGTATGCTCATTGGAAATAGGAAGATGTCTTGATGTACAAAACCTATCTGTCTACGTAGAGAATCTATTTTAACGTCTCTTATATCGTAACCGTCTATCAGAATACGGCCTTTCTGAGGGTCGTAAAACCTAGGTATGAGCTTTATCAAGGTGCTCTTACCAGAGCCTGTAGCTCCTACTAAAGCAACCTTCTCACCAGGTCGGACTTCCAAGTTTATACCTTTGAGTACTGGCTTATTAGGGTCGTAACCGAAAACGACGTTTTCAAAGACCACATGTCCTTTAATGTTTGGAAGCTCTATAGCGTTAGGCTTTTCTTTAACCTCAGGCTCAGCATCCAGCGCTTCAAAAACCCTCCCAGCGGATACACTTGTCCTTTGATAATCTGCATATAGGAAGCCGAAGGACATTATAGGCCAGACGAGGTAGCCTAAGTACATGGAGAAGGCTACTAGGTCTCCTATAGTTATCTCATTGTTGAAAAACCTTAACCCTCCGTATAGGTATACGATTGCAGATGCTACACCGATAACGAGGTTTAGAAATGGCCATGTTCGAGCCGCGAGCTTTTCAGAACGCATGCTAAGGTCGTAAACCTGCTTATTTATAGATTGGAATTTCGTAAAAGCCCAGTTTTCCATCCCAAGCGCTTTGATTACTCGGAAGCCGGAAACGGATTCTGCAACCACGGTGTTTAATCTACTCTGCTCGACCCATCTACGGTCGAATATGGGTCTTACGAATCTTGCGAAAACCATGGATATTATCACTATGAACGGTACCGTAATGGATATCGATATTAAGGCCATTGAAACATTTATTGAGATAAGTATCATGGAAATTAGTATAATCGTCAGGATAGAGCTTAACAATTGCGTTACACTAGAGCTTATGAAGTTGCCGATTGTATCTATGTCACTTGTGATACGGTTTATTATCTGTCCAACGTCAACCCTATCGAAGAAGCTATAGGATAGGTCTTGTAAATGCCTGTAAAGCTGCAACCTCATATTATGGCTGATTTTCTGAGACATTAGACCTGATATGTAGTCTCTTAGGAAGAAGATAGCACCGTGTAGAACGGTTAAACTCAGTATTGCTGCGGCATAAAGCCATATGTTTGAGGTAGACCCCATGAAGATGTTATTTATAACATCTCTACTGATCCAGGGTAGGAGGAGGTCTACCACCACTCCCACCACTACAAGCGTCATTGAGATGGTGAAGAGAAGCTTATGCGCTATGAGATATTTGAAGAGCCTAGGTAGGATTCTTTTAGCAGATTTACCCTTATAAGCCATATATATCACCTGGAGATTATGGAGAGAAGTTCATCCATAAGCCTACGGTATTTTTCACTCTTGTAAAGCTCCAGATGAGTTAAAATGTCCATTAGTAGGAAGGATGCCGGGGGCTTTAAAGCTGAGGGATTTACATCTTTACTAGCTAGGTTTTCTAAAACCATTCTTTTGGAAGCGTTAAATTCTCCAATCAGCTTAGCGAGTTTAGCCATATCCGACACCTTATAGCCAAAGCTTTCTATGAGCGATGCAACTTCTCCGTAGACCTTTTCATCCCAATCCTTAACCGAGGGCTCGGCTTTCTCACTTAGACTGTAACTTACGATATAGTGTCTAGCCGAAGCTCTATAGAACCGCTCTATTATATTACCCCGTCTACGTTCGTAGACGAGTTCGATTAAACCAGCGGCCTTCAGAACCTTCAAGTGATGGGCGATGGAGGAGGCTGGCTTATCCAATATTTTGGCAAGTTGATTTGTAGACATCTCTCTGATTTTTAAAAGGTTCAGTATTTGACACCTAGTTTCATCGGCTAAGAGCTTAGCGACTTCAGCGTCTTTGATCACCATAATTTCTTTCAAACTTTCACTTCCAATTTTCTGGAACGTTACAATAAATTGTAATGAGACATATAAACTTTCCGGCTCATAGGTAAAATTAAAGCCCTCCACTTCAAGTAGAAGTCAATATTTTTACACTACTTTAACTACATGGTTTTAGATATTATGAGCATAAGAGAATTGCAGAAGCTCATAGGAGATATATACCTTGAGAGGGATAGAAAGAGGGGGGTTCCCACAACCTACATATGGTTTGTATCTGAAGTTGGCGAATTGGCCGACGCTTTAATTAAAGGTGAAGCTGGGGATGTTGCTGAAGAAGCGGCTGATGTAATGGCTTGGCTGCTAAGCCTCTGCAATCTAATGGGTATAGATTTGGAGAAGGCGGTTTGTGAGAAATATGGTAGGGGGTGTCCGAGGTGCCATGCTATACCATGCCGATGTGAGCCCTACCGATAACTTTACACTTTCGATTTATTGCTTAACTTAAATGTTTAGAGCCAGAAGGGGCCTTAAAAGTTAGGTGATGGCCTATATTGGAAGGCTAAGAGTAACCGTCATAGCCTAAATTACTCATCTAGTTGCGATTCACTAAAACCTTGGGAAAGCTTATAGTAAACTACTTCTCCTCTACGATCTACAACAGCCAATAGAAGCTCCTTATCCGAATACACATCAGGTCTGGTAACTCTAAGCAAATCCTCTATTCTAACCGGCTTACCTTCTGAAACTCCTATGACCAAATACTTAGCGGGTTGCTCACCATATGTTCCACGCTCATACATTAGAAAGTCCAACCCGATACCATAACCCCTCCGAACCACATACCCCCTATCTCTTAAATCTCTATATATTAGAAATCTAATCCAAACGTCCGGATCGGTGGGGATGAGCTTTTCAGTAACGTCTTTTAACGTAAGCTCACGATCGGCTTCAAAAATTCTAAGCTTACCCTCACTCATCAAATAGAGGGCTTCTTCACCAGCTAAAACGAGGAAGTTGCCTTCTTTAACGCCATAGCCTTTCTGAATTAGAAAACTCCTGTAATCACTGTCTTTAACTAGAATCCTACCATTCTCTAAGAAGGCTATACCGCTTGGGGGTTTAGACTCTGAATCCATCTTCTAGATTTCTAGAAGAAGACGTTTAATTAAACGTTTATAGTATGCGCCAGGGATGAAGTTTGGCGGAATAAAAATCTATTGAAAAGGTATTAAGGGGAAGTTTACCTCAAGTGAGCCGTCATCTAAGCCTTATGCTCTCAAGGTTTCTTGGGGCAATAGCTGGAAGCTTGAAAATGTGCGATATTGTTGAGGATAGGCTTTGCGTTTTCTGCGCCTCACCATGACATACTATAACCATTTTAGGTCTAGGGGATAGTCTTTTAACGTAGGAGAGAAGCTGGCGTCTATCTGAGTGGCCACTGAAACCTTCAATAGATTTGACGTTCATCTGGACTTTAATGATGTCCGCTTTACCATCCTTAGACATTAGAGGAACCTCTCTTAAACCATTTTTAATTCTACGACCTAAAGTACCCTCGATCTGGTAACTGACGAATATAAGGGTGTTTCTCGGATCTTCAGACATGAGTTTAAAGTATTCAAGCACAGGTCCACCCTCCATCATACCGGATGGGGCTAGAATTATGGATGGTTCACCTTCAGCTATTTCAAACCTCTGATTTGGATTTGAAATAGAAGTGAAGCGCTCAGACTGGAATACGTTCACGTCCTCGTGTAGAATAAGGTCTCTAAGCTCTTGAGACAGATATTCGGGGTAGGCTGTGTGAATCGCTGTGGCTTCATTCAACATGCCGTCTATGTATATTGGAACCTCTTTAAGCAAACCCTTCCTCATATAAGAGTCTAAGACTATCATTATTTCCTGGCCTCTACCTATAGCCGGTGTGGGTATCAGAACCTTTCCACCATTCTCAATCGTCTCATTTACAGTAGAGATGAGCGATTTTTCCACTTCCTGTCTAGGAGGCATGACGTCTTCTTCACTACCGTATGTAGATTCCATTACTAGAGCTTCAACCCTTGGAAAGCTTGTTGAAGACGCGTCTAGTAGCATTGTTTTACCGTTTTTGAAGTCTCCCGTTATCACAATGTTATAGTGGCCTTCACCTATATGTAGGTGGACTATTGAAGAGCCGAGTATGTGTCCAGCATTCCATAGGGTGAGCTTAATATCCGGCGCTATATCCACCACATAACCATATCTAAGCGTTACAGTGTGCAGAATCATATCTCTAACCTCCCTCTGACTATATGGAGGAATTGTGCCCTCCTTAGTAGCGACATCTAAGTAATCGAGTTGAACAAGAACCATGAGGCTTAAAGTTGGTTCAGAACAGTAGACTGGACCTTTATATCCATACTTATATAGTAGTGGGATGGCACCGCAGTGGTCTAAGTGGCTATGCGTTACAACCACGGCGTCGAGAGAATCGAGGTCTAAACAGTCAAAGTCTAAATATGGAAACATCTGATTCGGCTTAGATGCGCCCGGATTTATACCACAATCTACTAATACAGAGCTCTCTTTAGTTTTAACCAATATGGCGGATCTACCGACTTCCCTAAATCCTCCGAGGGGTATCAACAGGACTTCATCTACGGGGAAAATCAAGGGTCTAAATATCCGTTCACCATCTTCCCTTAAAGCCCTCTCCCTCTCCTTCGTATCGGTGTAGAGCACATGCCTAATGTTGGCGATTATCTTTGAAGGTATCGACGGTGTTCTAAGAACCCTAGGTATCCATTTCGTCTTTCTTAAGATCTCTTGCAGGAGAGCGCCATCCTTACCTATGGCTAAACCGGTCTTCTTAGCCTCTATTATGACCTCGCCTAGTACATCGTCGAAGATTATGTTTTCCACGTTTGCTTCTTCCGGAATCACTTGACTTATGACCGCTTTAACCTCTTCTTTAGGCGCTCTAACAGATGGGTCGGATCTAACAACAATCCGCCTCTTCATGGTTTCAACGATGTCAGAGATTATGTAGCTTTTATCTACTAGTAGAACCTCAGGCTTCTTAACGTAGATTGCGAGCTTGGAGCCTTCAAAGTTTATCCTAGTTACCGCAACATCCTCCGGAATTTTAGATAGGACTATCTCCCTTATTTTAGATAGTGGGTCTTGAAGCTGCTTTTTCACAATTAAACACCTAAATTTTCCATTACCTGTTAAATTGCAACTAAACACTTGCCATAAGCTTAGCTTTATCGTCTTCAGAGAGCTCTTTAAAGCCTTTAGAGTCCACTATTACAATGTCTATATTGTCCCCGGTGGCGACGTCTCTACGCATAGCTGCTTTAAGAGACCTAACCACCAAGGGGAGCGCTTCTTCAATCGTTAAACCATCTTTGATGTTTGTCTCAAGCTCACCCATAGCTATTGGAGAACCCGATCCCGTTGCAAAGTACTTCTCCTCTGTAACGCCTCCAAATGGGTCTAAAGCATATATGTGCGGGCCAGTTTCATCCACTCCTCCAACTATCGCCTGAACGGAGAGGGGCATGAGCCTATTGCTATAGAGTATTTGTGAAGCTAACCTTGACGCAGTACTTACAGGCATAGGCCTATTGCGTTCAACCTTATACAATTTAGCGTAGAACCTAAGCATGTCCACAACGTTCTGACCTTCAGCCACAGTTCCAGCTATAGTCATGGCTAAATGGTCGTCTATTTGATATATTTTACGGCCTCTCTTATGGGCTACTGTGAAGCCCATCGTAACCCTCGTATCTGAAGCTAGGACGACCCCATCCTTGCAAACTAAACCTATGGTCGTCGTACCGGTTTTCAACACCTTGAAACCATCATACAAGCTGAGAACCCCCAGTGTTTACTTAAAATGCTGAAAACGTTTCATATATGAAAGACGATTGGCGGTATTTTAACCTTACTATTTAGATTGAATTTTCAAGTCACGTAGTTTCTGATAAACGTATAAGACCCCTAGTCTATTTGAAGGGCTTCCAAGGGGCATGCTCTATATGAGAGCCTAATGCGCCAAGCCTCATTTTAGAAGACCCGGGATAGGTAAAGTTATATTTTTATCGAGCAGATCATATTATGGTGGTATTGTGAAGATTAAGTACCTCAGCCATGCGTGTTTTGAAATATCAGATGGTAAGAGGATACTTATAGACCCCTACTTTACAGGTAATAGTCTAGCTCCCAAGTATGAGGGAGAGCCTGATATAATTTTGGTGACGCATGAACACTTTGACCACTTTGATAAGTCTTTCATAGATAGATTTCCGAAGGCTAAAATCGTCGTTACACCGGCGTGCGGATATCCCAGGGCGATCGTAATGCGTGTAGGAGAGAAGAGGGAAATAGACGGAGTTAACGTTGAAATGATCCCTGCAAGTCACTATCAGAGTAAATACCCTACGGGCTACATTGTAGAGTTTGAGGGGAAGAGGATTGTACATTTAGGAGATTGCTACCTCGACGGCGTTAAACCCATAGAGCGTATAGACGTATTGCTGATACCTATAGGCGGAACATACACCATGAACATAGATGAGGCTTTAAAGGCTTTAGACATATTAAAGCCTAAGCTTACAATACCCATGCACTATAATACCTTCCCGCAGGTGAGAGCGGATCCTGAGAGGTTTAAGAGAGAGGCTGAGAAGAGGGGGTATAAGGTTAAAGTTCTAAGAATAGGTGAAGAGGTAACTGTATAATGACCATTGAAGTGGATGATGCTGGGTGGGGAGATTTAGTAGGAGGATGTGTAGTAGTAATTAGGAGGGTTGAAACGGACGAGTACTACGCGGGTGAAATATCCGTAGAATTTTTTAAAGAACCCAAGTTTAAAACCAAACAGTACTTGGATAAGGCTTTAGAGATTGTAGAGGATGGTTTAAAGAAACTTAACGTCCATAAAGATGAGGAGATACGTATGTGTACGGGCTTTTTACTTTCCAAAGCTAGGAGAAGCCTTTCTCAGCAAGGATACCTGATTACTCCAGCTAAAATAGTCGGGGAAACTCAGAAACTTGCAGAGCGGACATTCTTAGAAACACTTGGGAAAATAGGGTTGAAGCTTGATGAGGAAGACCCTAGAAGGAGGTTTCACTTTCTCTTAGAATGGGTTAGAGAGAAGCCGGAGTTAAGGGAGAAGTACGTTAAAACGGGATGGAGGAGTTGGAAGAATAAATGGTGTACTAGGGTATCTGAAAAAGTTTAAACTTCACCTAAGCAAGGTTTGAAAGCCCTATCGATTTAGCATATTCTAAAGCCTCACTATATTCTTCATGCGTAAGACGCCTACGGAGCTCTGGGACTTCATAAGCTCTCCAGTGCGGTCTATACTGGTCCATAATGTTAACCCTAACGTACTCACCCAAGTTATCTCTAATCCACTTAAGAATCGGTTTCCCACAACACTCTATGTGATTTGGAAGCAGGAGAACCCTTATTATGAGCTCACCGCTCTCTGAAGCTATTAAATGGTTTCTACTGCAAACCTCCACATAATTTGGAGCATTTGATATCCTAACGGCACACTCATCTCGGCCATACTTATAATCTAGAAGGTACACGTCTATGAAGCCCTTTAAAAGTTTAGCCGTTTCAACACTATAGTAGCTGTTGCTATTCCAGACTGTTGGAACATTCAGTTTGACGTATTTAAATGCTTCAAGCCATGTATGCAACCAAGGGGTTGGAGAACCGCCGACCATATTGCAGTTTCTACAGCCTTCACGCCTAAGCCGGGTGACGATTTCAGCAAGCTCTTCAGGCGTTATGGGCTCACCAGGCTCCATGTGCTGAGAGATTGTCCAATTCTGACAGTGTAAACAGGTGAGGTTGCACCCTAGTGAGAAGACGGTCCCACTTGGAACGAGCTCCGGCTCTTCACCTAGATGATGGAAAGCTGAAGACAGCAGAAACGTATGTCCACATTTACAATAGCCAAGCTTGCCTTCTAAACGGTTAACCCTGCATTTCCTCTCGCAGAATATGCAGGACTTTAAAAGCCTCCTAGCGATCTCAATTTTAAGGTCTAGATAGCTTCGTTTAGGTTCTCCAAGGTCTTCAAGAGATATATCTCCTTTATCAATCTTAGATTCAACACGGTAGTATTCAACGGTTAGTTTATCATGTAGTGCCCAAAGCCTATCTAATGAATCCCCTTCATCGAAAACCGCTTCTATCCTCTTGGCTATTAAAAACTTGGCTGGAAGCTTGTCTCTAAAAACCTTAAAATATCTGTTTAACGACCGTAGAACCTTCTCATCTTTAAGAACGGTTAACGCATCCGGCCTTACGAGATACCAGCTCATCCTATAGTAAATTCTTGCGAGAGTCTGAGGAATAAATGTTTACCTAATTCTTCTCTTCTTGATTCCATCTTCCTTGAACATTTCCTTAAGCTGCCTTTCTAGCATCTTCTTAAACTTTCTAAGCTTATGAAGCCTTCCTTGAATTCACCAAGCCAGTCTGCTAACTTCAATAGCTTTATGTAAATAGGCTGAGGCTTCACATCCACTTTTGAATAAACTTTATTACCGTCAAGGTTTAACCACAACCTTTAAAGCGCCATACTTTTCCTTGTTTAAAGCTATATTGAAGGCTTCTTCGATTTCGGTAAGCCGCAGCACATGCGTTATGATTGGTTTAACCTTAACTCTGCCAGTTTTAAGTAAGTTTAAAGCTAAGTGGTATTCGGGATATAGATTATTAGAGGAGACCGTTAGAACCCGCTCGCCAGCCAGAAGCCGAGGATCTAATTGAACGACTTCCGTAGAGACTGCCAGTAAAACCTGTATTCCTCCCCTAGCGAGCATTTTCAAACCCTGTAGAACTGTTTCAGGTGAGCCGACAGTGTTGATCACGGCTTCAACGCCAAATCCGCCAGTTTTAGAAAGCACATAATCAACTGCGTCTACTTTAGAAGAGTTTACAACATAATCGGCATTTAGGCTCTCTGCGACGCTTAAGGGGGTATCCCATACATCTATACAGAAGGCTTCAGAAGCACCGAAGGCTTTAGCCGTCTGAAAAGCCATAAGACCTATGGGTCCTGAGCCTATAACCGCTACCCTATAGCCCGGTTTAACCCCAGCCCTATAAGAGGCGTGAACTGCAACCGCTAAACCATCTAATTGGGAGGCTTCTTCTGGGCTTACAGGCCAATCTAGCTTAACCGCCTTATCCTCCCATACTGTACAGTATTCAGCCATACCTCCAGGTGAGGGGCTGAAACCCCAAGCTTCATCATGACCGATGTGTAAGACGTCTGCGCAAATGTTATGTCTCCCTTCACTGCAGAACCTACACCTACCACAGGCTTTATAAGCTATCACACCCACCCGCTCACCTATCCTGTAGTTGAAACGCTCATCGCCCACATCTATAATGGTACCTGAGATTTCATGCCCCAATATCATGTCGGGTGGATTTGCCTTATCAATGCCTAATGTATGTAATGCCCATGGGTTTCTACCTTGAAAATAGTGTATATCGCTTCCACATATACCGCATGCGTCAACTTTTATGAGGACTTCATCTGGTTTAGGATCGGGTTTTGGAACATCCATAAGCTCGATTTTAAACGGCTTTCTCAAAACAGCTGCGAGCAAACTATACACCCAAACAGAATAGTTGGTTTATTAGAATTTAATCCTTCTGTATAGAAGCCCGTTTCTTAATAAAATGTTGCATGTAGTAGATGGGGGCTTAACCGCGTAAAAGATTCAACTATAGTTTAATGCACATACCGTCGTAGGCTGGAGTGATATTATACGGCTTAAGTTTCTCTTCAAGTTCATGATGTAGAAGCTCACCATTATGTGAAAAATGAGTCGCTATGAAAATGGTATTCCCATCCGCTATGCCCTCGCTGATCATACGGTTTTTAGCTTTAACCATCGTCTCAATACCCATGTGGTAATTTACACAGTTTTTGATTATGCATGTGCAGTCCATTATGATCAGAGAGAGCTTTCTACGTTTAAGCGCTTTCCAAGTCTCATCGGGATACCAGCCTGAGTCATGCCCATAGAAAACGGAAACGTCGCCGATGGATATTACGTAGAGTAGACACTCTTCAGAGCGTGCGTGGTCGGCGGGTAAAGCTTCAACTTCATAGTAGTCAAGCTTTAAAGGTTTAAAGGGCTTAATGATTTCAGGCGACACGGCTTCAGGAGGGGCCACTTTAACCGTTTTCTCGTAGACGGTTTCATTACCGTAAACTTTCAACGGGTCTCCGCATTTAATATAGGCAAATGGGCTTCTCCTAGTTTCAAGGTCGTCAGCGTAGAAGTGATCCCTATGGGAATGCGTCACCAAGAGAAATTTTAACGCCCCCAAATCCAACCCATACTTTAACACGTGCATGTACGTATCCGGGGGGAAATCTACTTTAAGATCATCATTAAATAGAACTGAAGCGCGAGACCTTAGGTTTTTACCGCCGATTTCTCTGGCTTTGATACAGTATTGGCATTGGCAGAAAACGGCCGGCCAACCTTCAGATGCAGCTGTTCCAAGAAACATAATCCTCAAGTTGGATCTAGAGTTGAGAAGTAGTTGCGACTATCTTAACTATTTCTCTAATATCATATGAAGTTTAATCCATAATTGAAGGATGGTATTGGAAACGCTTTTCTAAACACTTTGGGGATCGATGTATAGTCGAACTCAATAGTATCTTGATTATGGACGGTCTCAGGCCTACCGAATACAAGTATAGTGAATGCTTTAGGGTCTTCAAGCCTCACATGTTCTCCAAACATGTAAACTTTAAGCCCACCGTCATTATGAGCAACAACTTTAAAATCGGCTTTAACGCCGAGCCTTTCCTCAATATAGGGATGAATTTTATCCGCGAAAATAGCTGGATTCAATATGGCCAGGCTTGCAGGAGCTTGAGAAGTTTTAGGTTTTAAACCTGAGCCTTCTAAAAGTGTTATGAGCTCCCAGTCCCCATATGGGATGGGAAATCTAACGTACTCAACTTTAAGGTTTTCAGACGCCTTGTAGAGCGTTTTAAGAACATCTACTCTAGACCCTGCGTACTCAACAACCGTTAAATTGTCGAAAAATCCTTTAACGAGTGCTACATAGGAAGTTGGCCTACTCATTCTATACGATACGGATATACTCAATGCCTCAACTTCAGCTAAAAAAGCTCTACCTGCAAACAACTTAAACTCTTCAAAACTTCTCTTAAACCTGATGGGCTCTCTTTGATATAGCTCAATCAAATCTGAAGTTTTATCCTCATCGTAAGATTCGACTTTCAATCCATCCAAACGTGTAGCCAAGTCTTTAAGCGTATCGAGTGGAACATGGTAGTTGTAGATCATGCCAGCCTCTACGCAACCAGCTCTACTGTAAAGCGACCTGACACCTGAAACCATAACAAGGTCCACATGGTCTCTGTACAACTTCGCAAAAGCGTCTTTAACCAAGGATGACGCATAACCCTTCATCCTATAGTCTGGGTGAGTGCATACGCATCCAATAAGGCCTACTTTAAGCCAAACACCGTAAAAGTGAAGCCACCCCTCCCAGATGGCTAGGTGGGAGACCACCTTTCCACCAGCTACGATGACTCTTAAATTTTCAATGTTCTCTTCGCAGAAGACGTGGGGGAAAACCCTATCCAAGTAGACGCCGTGCTTTTTAAACCCGAAGATCCAACTCGTAAGCTCAACTATCTGTGGAAGCTCTTCTACTCTAGCAGCTCTAGGACCTTCGATCATATTCTACATCCTAAGACTCAACAATACTCTCACCTAATATTTAAATTTCAAAGCCTCAACGTAGTGACTGTTGGAAAGTTGGGGCCTATTAAATATCCGCAATATCCAATGCGCTTAAAAGCCGTAGACGGCTTAAGCCTAATAAAACCTAGGTTTTAACCTAATTTTATTTGTAATTCAACCCAAACCTCTTATGTGTAAAACTATATGGGCAGCCTCTGGGATTATGAGGCGCTCAAAAGCCAGTTTAACAGCTTTAGGCGAACCCGGTAGAATGAATACAGCCTTCCCCTTATAGACTCCTGCCGTAGCCCTCGACAATATGGCTATTGATCCTTCTTCTTGAAACGTTAAGATGCGGAAGATTTCTCCAAATCCGGGGATTTCTTTTTCAAACATAGGTTTAACCGCATCAACCGTCAAATCCTTCGGTGTTAAACCTGTACCCCCAGATAAGACTATTATGTCTACGTCTGGCTTAGAACACAGCTCCTCAACGATTTGTCTGATCGCGTTGGGATCGTCTGAGACGATTGTCCTATAGGATATGGAGAAGCCGGCTGATTTAACCATCCGCTCAGCTAAATCTCCAGATTCATCTTTAAAGGGTTTGCCTTGTTTAAGGGATTCAAACCTAGAGCTACTGCATGTGACTAGGGCGAATCTGACCTCTTTAGGAGCTTTAAGTTTATGCTCTTCTGAACCCATCAAAAATTCACTCTAGAGTATACTATGACATAAACTTTTGGAGTCTACGCCAGCTGTTTGACGGCTGATGCTATTTATCTAAAAGTTAAATGAAAGTTGATGTAAAGTGAATCTGGATTACGTATGTCAGCTGAAGGATGGGTTATGTGGATCACCGGTCTGCCGTCTAGTGGAAAATCCACGCTAGCTAACGGTGTTGCTCAGAGGCTTAAAGCGATGGGTTTAAATGTTGAGGTGTTGGAGTCTGATGAGCTTAGAAAGATTTTGACACCTAAACCAGCTTATAGCGAAGAGGAGAGGGACTGGTTTTATAGCGTTATAGTTTACATAGCTAAATTGCTCGCTAGAAACGGTGTTAACGTGATTATAGATGCTACTGGCAATAAGAGGGCTTACAGGGATAACGCTAGAAAACAAATATCGAAGTTTTTAGAGGTTTACGTCAAATGCCCCTTAGACGTTTGTATGAAGAGAGACTCTAAAGGACTCTATAGGAAGGCCTTGCAAGGTGTCGTCAAAACCTTGCCGGGAGTCCAGACGTTCTATGAAGAGCCTTTAAAACCCGAAGTGACGGTTGAAACGGATAAACTAACCGTACATGAGTCCGTTGAACTGGTGCTAGATAAGCTTAGGGAAATGGGCTATATAAGTTAGACATATCGTTTCCAAGTGTATTGTTGAGATTAAACTGGCTGAAGCATTTAGTCGAGGAGCTCTTATTGAAATAGGGTTTCATAGATGGGCGACTGAGCCGCACTCAATTTTACCTTACTGGTTTTCGATTATAGTACCTTCAATAGTAGTAAAGTAGAAATAGGTGAATTATTTGAAAAACTTGTTGTGAAAAACTCTAATGGTAAAGTGCTTTTAGCCGTCTTTCTCATAGTGAGCGTTGTCTTAAACGTTTATCTAGTGGTAATGATCGTAAACTTCAAGTCCTATATTGCAAAACTTGAAAAAGAACTTAACAATCTTGCCGCTCAAAATGAAAACCTCTCTAGGGAAGTTCAAAACCTTAGAAATATTCTAGATATCACTAGGAGACAGCTTGAATATTACAAAAATCAAACGTATTATCAAGGTTCCGTTTCCACTGGAGGCTTAATCGGAGAAGCTGATGTAAACATAGTCGCTGTTAAAATGGTCTATGAGGACCCCTTCACAGCGTACTACGAGGGGGTGACTCTTAAAGCTGAAATTGAGCTTAGGGATGGGAAGGGGCGAATATTGGTTAATACAGAGCCTAGGATAGGTATAGATCTTCAGACAAGTACACGTATAGCAGTAGCGGTAGCTGAAGCATACACCGGGTTGAATTTAACGGCTGTAGATGTCATAGTTACGATTAAGGGTGAGGAGGAGGTGGAGGTTGTAGATGGACCGAGCGCTGGATTACCTATAACGGTAGCCATCATAGCCGCTCTTAGACATGAGAACATTTCAAATAAAGTCTACGCTACTGGAACTATAAATCCAGATGGTTCCATAGGGGCTGTTGGAGGTATAGCTGAAAAAGCTTTAGCTGCTGCTAAGAAGGGGGCTAAACTTTTCATAGTGCCGAAGGGGCAGAGTAGAATAGTCATCTATGAGAGGAAGGAAGAGGAGGTTCTACCGGGTTTTAAGATAATCCGCTACGTACCTAAAGAAGTATCGTTAGAAGATTATCTTAAAAGTCAAGGATTCGACTTAAAAGTTCTCGAAGTGTCAAATATAGTAGAGGCCTACAACCTCTACACGACTAGAGTCTAACCTAAACGTTGCCGATTTAAACGGCTGATACTGTGGGTTTTTCGCTTCAACTGTCAACGTTCCTTCAGACTTCAGAGCACCTATTGGAAGTTTTTGGAACAACCTACCTCAAACCCCCTTTTAGAATTAACTGAACATAATCCTACGAGTAAACCTTCTTTAAAGCAACTCCTCCATAGTGTAAATATGGTTTTGCGTAAATTCGTATGGATACTTTACCCCCTTTGAAAGAACAACTATCAGATGTTTAACTTCTACTCGAGCCTATTTTAGACCCCTCCCTCTAGATTTTTCCATGATTTCGCTATGGAAATTTTCCATACTTTTTCCATGAAAAAGCTCCAATTCGTCCATTTGAGCTGGTAGTTTAACGGCTTAATGGACTGCTACCTTTAACTAGATGTCTTATTTTATAAGGCTTCCTACGCGGCCTGCTTAAGGTGAAGTTTTTATACCTACTAAGAAGTAGTAATATTTGGCGGTCTTTATGGGTGGTTATATAACGGTCTCTACAAAAGTTAGGAAAGAGCTCGTTGAGAGAGCTCGGGCTTTAGGCGTGAACATTTCTGAGGTCTTGAGGAAGTCTCTTGAGGAGTATGTTATGAAGAAGGAGATGGAGGAGTTGGAGAAGAAGCTGAAGGAGATGGGTGAAACTCTTGAGAGGATAGATTTAGATGAAGTTACGAGAATTATAAGGGAAGATCGGGAGACTAGGTGAGGCTTCTTGCCCTATTTGTTTGACGCATCCTCTATAATTCTCGCTATGAAGCTTAAGAAGATCGGTGTTCTAGCGGGGAATTATATACAAAGTTTAACCATATATGAAGTATTGAATGCTTTGTGGAAAGAATCAAATGTCTTAAAAAAGATAGGTAGTAGGGAGGCAGAGGATCTAGTAGACGTATTTGCTCAGCTTCTAAGATACCTGAACACCATAGACGTCAGGGGAGTAGAGGGTAAAGTGTTCAGGACAGCTATGGAAACAGGCTTAACGGTATATGATGCCTCCTACCTCGTCTTGGCGCAGAGGGGAGGCCTTACTCTAGTAACTGAAGATGCTAAGCTGAGAAAAATGGCGGGCGAAACGGTAAAAGCAGTAAGCCTCGTAGAGTTGACTCAAACACAAAAATGAGGCTCGACAGAGAATGTGCAGTAAGAGTTGGGGCGTGTATGTGAAACGTAATAGCTAATCTATGGCTTTAGACAAACTCAACAACCTTCTCTACGGCTTCGTTTTGTAAAAAAGAAACTGTAGAAGCAATTTTACTATCCGTCTATGCTACGAGTGGAAAAGTCTAGGTGTGTAGGAGCCTTTATGAGTGGAGGCTTCTATTATGTGCTTTCAGCCGTGGATAGTTCGGCTAGTATTCTGAAACATTCCTTATAGTGTTCGTATATCTTTTGATAAGCTTTGATTAGTTTGGCGTATTCACTGTGAGCCTTTGGATTTGGATTATAAGTTTTAGATATTCTAACCATTTTAGCTACCGCAGTTTTGAAGTCCGCGTATACCTTTACGCCTACACTTACGAGTATGCAGGACCCTAGAGCTGCGGCATCGAGCACTTCGGGGACGTGTATACTCATACCTAGAACGTCGGTTTTTATCTGATTCCATAGGTTGCTTTTAGCTTCACCACCTGTCATGGTGATTCTTCTAACATCTACTCCAAGACCTCTAACAAGCTGCAGGGTTTCAGAGTATTGAAAAGCAACGCCTTCGAGTATTGCTCTTATAAAGTCAGATTTTCTATGGGCGTGTGTAAACCCTATGAATGCTGATCTAGCTAAGGGGTCGAATTTAGGGGCTCTAGCACCCCACAGGTATGGATAGTAGAAGAGGCCTCCAGCTCCTGGAGGTACATTTGCTGCAATTCTATCGAAAAGCACGTAAGGTGATACGTTCTCCTCCTTAGCCTTATACGCCTCTTCATAGCCGAAGTTATCTCTAAACCATCTTAAGGATTCACCCGTTGCATTTATTATCACTTCATACTCCCACGTATTCGGTACAACATGGCAACAACAATCGATCAAGCCTTTAGGGTCTGGCTTAGCCTTGGATAAAGAAGCTTCAAAAACTGTTCCAGTACCAGTGCCTATGTTTACATCGCCTTCCACATATACGCCTGCACCTAACGCCTCACAAGGGCGGTCTCCACCGCCAGAGACGATTGGAACCCCAGGTGGTAGGCCAGTCTGCTCAGAAGCACTACTGCTAACTTCACCTACCACTTCCCAAGACCCCTTGACCTCCGGAAGTATATCCATGGATATTTCTAAGGATTCGCATATCTCGTCAGACCATTTAAGTTTATTAATATCGAATAACATCGTACGCGAAGCCATACTGTGATCAGTCGCTTTAACCCCGCATAGCTTAAACGCTATGTAGTCTTTAGCGAATAGAATGACGTCTATTTTTCGAAATACATTCGGCAGATTCTTCTTAAGCCATAGAAGCTTAGCGGCTGAGAAAATATGATCGACTGGAACCCCCGTTATTTTTAGAACCCTCTCCGGGGGGATTAGCTTTTCAATTTCATCCTTCTGCTGGATGGCCCTCATATCTAGCCATATTATGCTATTGTAAAGTTTTTCTCCGGCTTTATCTATTGGGACAAACGCTTCTCTTTGAGAAGTCAAGCCGATGCCGATTACACTCTGAGACGGCAGTTTAGAAGTAATCTTTTTCAAAGCAAGTTTAGCCGCATTCCACCATTCTTCAGGGTCTTGCTCAGCCCAGTTCATTTGAGGATGGTAGACCCGATACTCTTCAAACGCTTCTGCGACTATACGACCGTTAACGTCGAATGCTACTGTTTTACAGCCGCCGGTACCAATATCTAACCCAATTATGATTTGACTCATACTACTCTAATCATAATTGGGTTATTAAAAAGATAAGGCTTCGCTCTTCAACCACCATGGGTTACATTAGTCTTCAAAGTAAAGTATTTCAACATCATGTGGGTTAAGCGTAAGCTTCACGGTTTTACCTTTCACATGAAGATCTCTGAGGAGGCTTTTAACATCTAAGACGCCGTCGAAGTCCAATTCTACTGTTTTACTCCTTAAATCATGGTTTATCAAGAACAGTAGTCTGTAATCACGGCCTTCTTTAGACACGAGTTCAACAGGCTCACCTTTAAGTTCAGCGGGAGGTTTAACCAACCCTCTTTCAACGATTTTACCAGCTATGAGTTTAGACGCATCTTGAGTTAGAAAGCAACCAATGTATACGGCGTAACCCTTACCATAACTGTTTACCGTTAAACCGGGTTTCCCTTTAAGCCACTCATAATCGTGAACCCCTAAGACTTGAGCGGATGTTACATTCAATTCTTCCAGCCAACTTGAGGCGGACATTAACCCATACTGAGTGGATATTTTAGCCTCTCTTCCCAGTGGGATGGGGGTATAATCCGTCACCCTTAGGCCGAATAAATCTTTAAGCTCACCTGGAAGACCGTTTGAATATACCCGGTTAAACTCATCTTTAACCGAGGTTCTAGCCGTCGCTATGAGTAAGCCTCCGTTCTCTACATAGCTTTTAAGCCTTTCAATAAGACTTTTACTCGTTAAGTACAGGAATGGGGCTAGTAGTATCCGGTATTTTGTAAATTCTCCGTCTGGAGGTATTACGTCTACATTTACGCCTAGACTCCAGAAGCCTTTATATGCGTTTAACACCTGCTCATGATAGCTTGTACTGTAATACTTATCCTCGATTAACGTAGCCCAGAGAGAATCATATGAAAATATAAGCCCAACTTCACTCCTATATTTAGCATCGACTAAGACTTCGCCAATTTTCTTCAGTTCTTCACCTCAAGATATCTACGGTTCACTTCACCATCGTGGTTTAGAATACCATGCCAATACTGCTCCTTGCCAAAGCATACTGTTCGATATCTAAAGTAAACGACGCCTTCAGCCCCATGGGCAATCGACTGGTAAAGCCATTTCCTCAGCTCACCCGGATCAGGCGTCACCCCTATCGGATTTCCAGCATAACCATCGGTTGGCCCAGCTTGAAGCTCTATGACCCAAAAGCCCCCCGCACCCATGCATCTAGTAGCATCATGAAGCAGGGATATCCAGGCGGGGTCGTAATATGGTCTAGCAAACTTTGGATAGCAGTCCCACGATGGGAAGTCTAAGTTTTTACTAAGATTGTAGTAGTCTATGCCTGGGAAAAGCCCCATAAGATTCGTCGTCACCCTCTTATCGGGGCTTATAGACTTCAGTATACGCACCTGTATTTTAAGAAAATTCACAAAAGACTCCGACCTAAATCTAAACCAATCTAAGCTCAACCCCCGGTTGCATTCATCGAACGGCGGGGTTGGAGGATGTATTTCATCCCAATCGCCATACTCATGACTCCAAAATATTGTTCCATACGCTTTATTGAGCTCGCTTATAGACCCATACTTGTCTCTAAGCCAATTCCTGAAAAGTGTAATACAGTGTTCACAGTAGCAGTATTCATCGCCAAGAGATAACTCATTATCTATCTGATAACCTATGACGTTTGGATTATCCCTGTAGTGTTCAGCCATGGCTTTTACAATTCTTTCAGAAGCTTTAATGTAGTTTGGATTATTTGGACAGTAGTGTCTTCTAGCGACAGGAGGCATCCTATAGCCTTTAAAGCTCACTGGCAAGATATCTGGGTGGATTTTTACAAGCCAAGGTGGAGGAGCTGCTGTCGGAGTACCCAATATTGCTTTAACGCCTTTAGCTGATAAAAGCTCTATAACTTCGTCAAGCCACTGGAAGTTGAACTTGCCCGGTGAAGGTTCAAGTCTACACCACGCAAATTCTGCAAGCCTAACAACATTAAACCCAGCGCCACTGATAAGATCGGCATCTAAAACTCTTCTCTCAACAGGCCAGTGTTCAGGGTAATAGTCTACTCCAAACCATAGTTTAACATCGTTCATAATTCAGACCTCTAGGGAGATGATAACGGGCGTTATTCTTCTGAGAGGAATTTCGTACCCCAGTACTCTAACGCCTTCCGCAACTCAACGTGGTCTTTAGCATACTCCTCCAGGGGGATGTTCTTCATAAATGCCTCCATAGCCTGTTGCATAGCCATTGCACCAGCTCTAGTTCCCATCGGATGGCCATGGATGCCTCCCCCAGCATTCAACTGAATATCTGGAAAACCTAGCAGTTGCAGGTTTGCAGGAACTAAAGCCGGATGTATCCCACCTGAGGCTACGGGTAATGTAGATTTAAGACCATACCAGTCGCTTCTAAGAAAGTCGTTCATGTAGCGGATCCCGGCAAGACCGGAGAAGTTTTCAAGCTGCTTCAACGCTCCACTACCAGGCTTCTCCATTTTGCCCTTAGCGGTCCCCGTGTGCAGTTGATCGCCTCCAGCCAGCCTAACGAGCTTAGCTAATACTAGCATGTGAATGCCGTGCTCGGGGTTTCTCGTCATAGCAGCGTGTAGACATCTATGGACGTGAATTGGAACTTTAACCGACGGATCTTCAGCCAATTCTCTTAAAGCAGGGTAACCCGTGCAGAGGACGTCTATCATTATGCAGTTGGCACCGTTACTGAGGGCCGTTTCAACGTTCTTCCACAATCTATTCAAATCGGCTGTAACGTCAACCGCGTATAATACAGTTCTACCGGTTTCCTCCTTAACTTTATCAAGTGCATTCATCACGTGGGAAACCCTCTCCTCCAACCTGTTGAACTTTTGACTTGTAAGCGTTTCATCGTCTTTTATGAAGTCAACGCCGCCCATGGCAGCTTCATACGCCACTTTAGCCGTCTCCGCAGGGTTGAGGCCCACTTTAGGTTTAATTATCGTACCTAGGTGGGGCCTTGGATTTCCATAAGTGCCTATTATCTTCCTTACGCCTTCTATACCGAATTTCGGTCCTTTAAACATCTTAACGTATTCTTTGGGTAGACTTACATCTAGCAATCTCACATTTTTTAGAGCACCTATTCCAAATAAGTTGCCAGCTATGATTGAAAGCATGTGCGAAATACCGGCTTCTAAATCGAATAAATCTAGAGGGAATGCTACTTTCGCCAATCCTCCACCATTTAACTTCTCAATTTGAAAGACTCTACCAGCTAGCTTCAACACCCTATCAGTTATCGTTACGACTTTCGTCCACGTTCCTATCGACTGCTCAGCTGCAAGGTTTATCGCAGCGCTTTGAAGGCTGAGGTTTTCCCTTGGAGTTATATAATAGAGGCATATAACGTGGTTATCTGGGTCTATCTCCTCAGCGCTGGCCGTGAAGGTTTTTATCCAAAATTCCTCTTCAAACCATTCCTTACCCATGCCCATGAGAAAACCACACCCACATAGTATTGGTTCGGCTAATATAAAAACGTGACTTTACAGGCAAACCTACTTTAACTAACATTAAGTCTCCACCCACAGTGTTGAGGAGAAATTATTAATTCCGGGTTGGAAGAAAATTACTCTTAGAGGTGTTTGATTTAACATGAGGTATTTCCTAGGTTTGGACATAGGCACTAAGAATATTAAAGCAGCCGTGTTAAATGATGTGGGAAACATCGAAGAAGAAGTTTCAACTCCAGTTTACGACTTGATAAATCAACCTAAAGCTGGGTTTGTGGAGCGTGATCCACTGGCGCTCTGGAAGAGGGTATGTGATAGTTTGAAGAAGCTTAAACTTAAAGATAAAATTGAAGGTGTTTGCGTTGACGCTACGAGCGGTACGATTGTACCAGTAGATGAGGCTGGTACTCCTCTACATAACCTTATAATGTATAATGATAGTAGAGCTGTAACGGAGGCGGAGGAACTTAGAAGATCTAGCTCTAAAGCACGTGAATTTGAAAGTTTCCTCCCAATAACACCTCAACTGGTTCTACCTAAAATAATGTGGATGAAAAAGCATTGCGAATTCTACGGAAGGATTTATAAAATACTCCATGAAAGCGACTACATAGTCTATAAATTGACTGGACTATTCGCATCCTCTAATAACACTGCTGGAAAATCTCACGCACTTTTAGACCGTTTAAAATACCTTGAAGAGGCATACGAAGACGTGGGCGTACCGGTTGACTTTATGCCAGAGTTAAAGCCTATAGGCTCAATAGTAGGTTACGTAACGGAGAATGCGAGTGTGGAAACAGGTTTACCGAGTGGAATACCTGTGGTAAACGGGGTTACAGATGCAAGTGCTGGAGATATAACTTCAGGCGCTATAAAAGCCGGGCAGGCAAATGCAACGATAGGTACGGCTTTAACGGTTCACGTAGTCGTTGATAAACCCGTACCGGATGCGTTTCAACGATTCTACTATAAAACATACGTTAACGATTTGTTTCTAGCGGGAGGATTTACAAACGCAGGGACAACCGCTTTAGACACTATGAGCAGACTTTTAGGTAGAGATCTCATAGAGCTCACGGATATGGCTAGGAGGGTTCCACCAGGTTGTGAGGGTTTGATTGCGTGTACAGAATGGTATGGCGTAAGAGTGCCGAAGACATATCCCAGTGTTAGAGGATTTTTCATCGGGCTTTCAGAGATCACAGCAGATCCAGGTGTTATCTTTAGAAGTATGCTGGAAGGTTCTGCTCTAGCGCTTAAACTCATGCTGGATTCTGTAGAGGATGTGACGAAGATTAAAGTGTATGATCTTAGAGTGAGTGGAGGCGCTTCTAAGAATGACCTATTTATGAGCATTATAGCTGACGTTTCAGGTAAAGACGTTTACGTAGTTGAAGAGCCAAATTCCGCCGTTGGCTCAGCTATATTGGCTATGTGGGGTTGTATGGGGGGAGAAATAGAGAAGATAGTGGGTAAGGTTGTTAAGATAAGAGGGCGGTTTAAGCCGAATATGGAAAACCATGTGAAATATTCAAGTCTGCTGGATAAATACGTTAAACTGATTGAAAACCTAGCTAAGATAGTATAGCTTAGATTCCTACTGAAACTGGGCTTCAAGCGGGGGTATTGCGTCCACTTTATACGTTTCACACGGATTTTTATAACAGTAGTGAATATAGTACAATTTCATGGTGTCAAGTTTGAAGTTTAAAGCGATAGTGCTTGATATGGATGGTACTCTTGTGGACTCTTCCGAGGCGCATTTGAAGGCATGGTCTAAGGCCGCTGAGAAGCTGGGCGTTCATGTTTCAGAAAGCAAGATAAAGTCTGAGTTCGGTAAGTCGAGTTACGATATGGCTAAGGCCTTCCTACCACCTGATAGAGCTGAAGATGCCGTTCAATTTGCTGAGCTTAAAGATAGGATATTCATGGAGGAGTGTTTAAGCCTAATCAAGCCGATCGTAGGAGTAGCAGAGGCCCTTAAAGGGTTTAAAGAAGTAGGTCTAGGCATAGCCGTAGCTTCTTCAAACCCGCGGAGGCTTGTATTTGAAGTGTTAAATCTGACCAACCTACTCGGCTACGTGGATGTTGTAATCGGTTCTGAAGACGTTAGAAGGGGGAAGCCGCATCCAGATATGGTTGAAGAAGCCGTTAGAAGACTAAACGTGAAACCGTGTGAGGCAATATACGTGGGCGATACAGTGTACGACGTTAAAGCAGGTAAAGCAGCTGGCGTATTCACAGTCGCCGTTTTAACTGGAGCAGCATCTAGAGAAGAGCTTGAGAATTCGCAACCCGATATGATAGTGGAAAATTTGAAAGATCTGTTAAAGAGCTTAACGAGCAGATGTTACCCATTTGTAGAAAAAGCATAAATTCAGGGTTACGTGAGTAGTCTAAACGATTTATATGAAGCCAGTTAAAGTGATTGATTTAAGCCAAGTATTGTACAATTGTATGCCTTTATGGCCTACTCAGCCAAACCTTCTATATGAGATGTTGAGCAATGCCGCACGTGATGGAAGTACTATGCATATAATTCGACAAATGACCACGCATAGTGGCACACACGTTGATGTACCTCTACATTTCATATTCGATGGAAAATCCGTCGACCAAATACCGATAGAAGATTTCACCGGTGAAGGTCTAGTAGTAGACCTGTCGTATAAGAGAGCTGGAGAACCGATAACTACTAATGACATCAAAGCTTATGATGGTGAGATAAGGCCTGGAGACGTTTTAATGCTTTACACTGGATGGAGTAAGAAGTTCGGATTTAACCCAGAGTATCTTTTCGAATGGCCGTATATAGTAGAGGAGACAGCTGAATACTTAGTTGGAAAGAAGATAAAAGCCCTCGGAGTTGATACGTTAAGCGTTGGCGGTTGGGATGGACAGCTACCGGGGCATGGCCCAGTAGCGGTTAAAGGGTCGCCAGCTAGAGTCCACCGTATTCTACTCGGCGCCGGCATAGTCCTCATAGAGTCTTTAACGAATTTAGACTTAGTGCTTGATAGTAGGAAGAGCAGGAGGGCTTACTTCATCTACGCACCTATAGCATTTAAAGGCGCCGATGGCGGTCCATGTAGAGCTTTAGCCATGATCTTCGAGCGGTGATCACCTAGTCTAGAAGTCTTCGAGCATATTCGACGTCTTTATCTTCATGCACTATTGCACATATCGCATTTACAGCGCTTTTGATGTTCTCCCTCTGCCATACGTTTCTACCAACTACAACCCCCTTAGCTCCAGCATCCATAGCCTTTCTAACGAGCTCCAAGTATTCTTCAAACGTTTTAACTCTAGGCCCTCCGAGGACTAGTATTGGCACGCGGGCATTTTCAACAATCCTCCTATACTCATCTACAGACCCCAAGTAGTAGGTTTTGATGGCGTCTGCTCCAAGCTCTGCACTCACTCTACTTACAACAAGCAAATCTTCAAGCGTTATAAAATCAGTTAAAGTCTTTCCACGGGCTTTTTCCCGGTTGAAGTGGTAGTCTATCAGTTTAGCCGGAAGCGCTTCAACTATCAACGGTAGGCCGAATCTTTCACACTCCGTTGCAAGCATACCCAGCTTCCTCTGCTGCTCAGATGAACGTAATCCTCCAAAGTAGCACATAGCCATAGCCGCATCAACTCCCATGGAAACCAGGTGCTCCACCGTTGTAATAGGCATATCGTCCTCCATATCGTCATACACGGTTACACTGCTATCGACTCTGGCTACAGCCGCTAAATTCCCCATAGAGTCACACACCCTCTTCAACGTAAAAGGCGTCGCGGCTATAGCGTCGGCACAGCTTTCGCTTAATTTTTCAACCACACGGTTTGGATTCTCAAGGCCGGCTATATAACCCCAGTAGGACCCGTGATCTATTGCAACTATCACGCTTCTACCACGGGTGAATAACCTCCTAAACCTTAACCTCTTACCTACATTCATAGTGGAAGACCAGAATTTAATTAACGCATGTTCTACTTATAAAAAATATGGGATGGGGTTTAGAACGGTATGAAGAACCTTATAACGCTCATCAGCCCGCCTATGAGTATCGCCGTCATGCATCCAGCAGCAACTCCGCCGGAGAACGGCAGCCCAACCTCTTCATAACCCTTACTTCCACCTATTCTTAAGGTTAGGAACTTCAGAATCCAAGCTACTAGGAACGGCAGCCAGAATCCCCATAGAATTGATAGGTAGCTCCAGCCTACAATCCACCCAATTGGTTCAAACGGGAACCATATGAATCTCGCGTGAAGCGCTGAGAGAGCCCCTGCTATTATGAATCCAACTAAAATGTATTCGAACATTGACCCGGCTGCGGGTTGCTCATTGTAATACCATTCACTAGCTAGATGGTGAATTATCCCATCACCGTAACCCCAGTTGTAAGTGGTAAACTTGCTAAGACCTACACTGTAGCTCATAGCGAGCACTGTAGATAGAGTCACTATCGGTAGTAAGATTATGGTAACTATTAACGTCTTGAATATGTTTTTGCTACTCACACCAGTTAAGCTAGCGATCCTATAGCTGCAGAAAGATCCGAATAGGACTCCACCCCATCCATATGATGGTGTGTCTATACCCATTGTTCTCACTAAGCATACCGAGAGGACGAAGTCTTTAGTTCTAGTTTCCGGAACAACAGGCCATATTGGCTTCCAAAAGATCATACCGTAACTATCGCTCCTAGTATGCAGACCAGCAAGACCGAAGACTCTAGAGAAGGCTATCCAAAATATGAATATTGTAAACATGAAGATCAAAGCCGATAGCATGCTTAACCCCGTTACTAGTAGGAAGACTATGCAGAGTATAAGAGATGCTAGAAACATCAGCCACGAGTTTCTATAAGACATAGGTTCAGCTGTTTCAATTTCCTTGGA